>Ga0182027_10010771_pt1 | contig 12970 bp, 13 predicted proteins | sample 712E1DmetaG_FD_121300 | JGI IMG/M metagenome (GOLD analysis project Ga0182027, IMG submission 121300) | Permafrost microbial communities from Stordalen Mire, Sweden - 712E1D metaG (Illumina Assembly) | ecosystem: Environmental > Terrestrial > Soil > Wetlands > Permafrost | place: Sweden...
TCGGAAGTAACAAATCTTATAGCGATACTATGTACCAGTTTAATATTTCTGACACTAAATCTGTCTTAGGCTGGTTAACAAGTGTTGCGAATAGTACTGCTCTCGATAACGGTATTTTACTTATTCCATCTTCCGGTACTAATAAAATTGTCGGATTTTATGCACTTTCTGCTACTACAAGTGTTGATATCCCATTTATAAATATTGTAGTCAATAAATCCGGCTTTTATGTTGATACTTTAAGATTTTCAACTACTGCTGATCTGAGTGTCGTTTCTGGTAATATACCGCAAAATCAACAGAATGATTATATTTATGCCCAATCAAGCGTTACTTTAGACTCACGCTTGAAATTTGATATTTCCAAACTTCCCCCTCATGCCATCATTAACTATGCAGAATTACAACTAACTGTTGATACAACGAAATCAGTGTTTGGCTCTACTTTCACCGATCAACTTATAGCACAATTTGTTAACGATACAACTAATACAGATTCTATCAGTTCCAAAAGTTCTAGTTCTGTAGCCTTGACCAGATCTACTGGTTCTTCTGTGTATACTGGAAATATTACTTATTACGTACAGACTTGGTTGTCCATGAAAAATAACAAAGGTATACAAATTGAGCCAAGTAATTATACTGAAGGTGTCGAATTATGGACCATTTACGGAAGTAAAGCAACTGATCTTACAAAAAGACCTAGATTAAAAATTACTTATACAAATAAATTATAAATATGAAATTAATAACTGTAATATTTTTTTCTCTGATTACTTTAATTCAGACTGTTAATGCTCAGGAATCTGTTTATACAAGATTCGGTCTTGGTGACGTTCAGTTTTCTTATTCCGGTAGACGACTGGGTATGGGGCAGATGGGCACTTCTGTTTCAGATGAAGATTTTATCAGCACTCTTAATCCCGCCGGCTGGAACAAATTAAAAATGACTAGGATTGAATTCGGTGTCGCTTACAATGGGTCTTTTGTATCTGATAATTCCGGGAATAAGTTTTATGCTGCAACAAAGTTTACTGGTTTTACTATGGCTTTTCCTGCTAGTACCCAATACGGTATTGGAATCGCTATGGGGATTGTTCCTGTAACTTTTGTAAACTATCAGGTGAACGAACATGGCACGGACCCCAATCCTTCTGTAGGTGATTATACTATTAGTTACCAGGGAACCGGAGGCTTGTCCAAAGTATTTTTGGGGTCTTCCTATATGCTGCCACTTCTTGATATCAATATTGGAGCTACTCTCGATTACTATTTTGGGAATGTTAACTATTCCTCTACTATTTCATTTACAGGCACTAGTAATTTAAGTGCCACTTATCAAAGAACTTATCAGCCTAAAGGGATTGGTACTACTCTTGGTTTTATCTCTCCTGATTTCTTATCTGGGGTCGGAACTACATTTTCTGACCTGAGAATTGGTGCTTCCATAAATATTATTCCAAAGATAAATGCTGATACTTTGTTAACTTCATCTTCAACCTTACGAACTGATACTGTTACTTCTGCTGTCCTTGATATGAAAATTCCTTATACGTTAAATGCAGGTGCAAGCGTCACTATTAACAAAAAATACCTTGTAACTATTGATGTCGCTTATCAGCCTTGGAGTGAATATACTTTAGGAAATATTAAACCTGCTAATATGAGAAATATGTTGTTATTAAGTGCCGGTACTGAGTATAGACCTATTAGGGAATTAGGAAGTTCATTCTGGAATCAGCTGATTTTAAGGGGTGGGGTAAGTTATGAGCAGACTCAGTATTTTGTAAATAATACTGGCATAAACCAGGTTTCTGTTTATGGCGGTTTTTCTGTTCCTCTTAGCTATGCTAATACTTTCGATGTTGGAATTCAGTATTCTACCCGGGGTACTACCGATGCTTTATTAATTAAAGAAAGTGGACTAAAGATTGCCTTTGGATTAAGCCTTGGTGATCTCTGGTTTTTGAGAGATGAGAAATAAAATGAAGATTTCAGTATCTTCTGACCACGCTGGATTCCGATATAAAGAATTGATTAAAAATTACCTTATCAATAAGGGATTTGAAATTACCGATAGGGGAACTTACTCTGATGTTTCTGTCGATTATCCTGACTTTATTCAGAAGTCTGCAAAAGATGTGGCCGATGGTAATGCTAACTTCGGTATTGGAGTCTGCGGTTCAGGTATTGGAGCTTCAATTTCGGCTAATAAAGTCAAAGGTATCCGGGCTGCTCTCGTTTTAAATGTGGAAATGGCTTCTTTGTCAAGAAAACATAATAATGCTAATTTCCTGGCTCTAAGTCAAAAGTTTATTGACGAAAATCAGTTGTTTAATATTGTCGATTCATGGATCTACACTGATTTTGAAGGTGGAAGACATCAGAGAAGAATTGATAAACTCGAATTAAATTAATAATTAAATTTTATAATCATATCATGAAATATTTAAGTAAAGACCCGGAAATGTTTGAAGTCGTTAATCTTGAAACAAAGCGACAGCTTGAAAACCTTGAATTAATTGCTTCTGAAAATTTTGTCAGCCCTGCAGTTCTGGAAGCTGCTGGTTCTGTCCTCACAAATAAATATGCTGAGGGATATCCCTCCAAAAGGTATTATGGCGGATGTGAATATGTCGATATGGCAGAAGATATCGCACGCACTAGATTAAGAAAATTATTCAACGCCGAATATGTAAATGTTCAACCCCATAGTGGTTCTCAGGCCAATATGGCTGTCTTCATGACACTGCTTAAACCCGGTGATAAATTTATGGGACTCAACCTTGCTCATGGAGGACACCTGACTCACGGCTCTCCGGTTAATTTCTCCGGTATCTTGTATCATGCTGTCGGTTATTCCTTAAACAGGGAAACTGGACAGATTGATTACGACCAGGTTGCCGAAATGGCTCTAAGGGAAAAACCAAAACTTATTATCACTGGCGCAAGTGCATATTCAAGGGAATGGGATTATAAAAAATTCAGAGAGATTGCTGATTCCATTGGCGCTTTTCTTATGTGCGATATGGCCCATCCGGCTGGTCTGATTGCAAAAGGCTTGCTCAATAGTCCGCTTCCTTATTGCGATGTGGTAACTTCTACTACTCATAAAACTCTTAGAGGACCACGCGGTGGTATTATTCTTATTGAAAAAGATAAAGAAAATTCTCTCGGTATTAAAACACCTAAAGGCGATAGGCTGAAACTGTGGTCTGAATTATTTGACAGCACTGTTATGCCCGGTATTCAGGGTGGCCCCCTAATGCACATAATTATGGCTAAAGGTGTTGCTTTCGGTGAAGCACTTAAAGATTCATTTAAAATCTATGCTGAACAGATCATTAAAAACTCAAAGTCCCTTGCGGCAAAATTAAATGAATATGGATTTAATATCGTCTCGGGTGGAACTGATAACCACCTGATGTTGATTGATTTAACAAATAAAAATATTACCGGTAAACAGGCTGAGATTGCTCTGGGCAAAGCTGGGATTACTGTAAATAAAAATATGGTTCCATTCGATACAAGAAGCCCTTTTGTAACCAGTGGCATCAGGATCGGTACTCCCGCGGTTACTACTCGCGGCCTAAAAGAACCTGAAATGAATAAGATCGGCGAATTCATAAATAAAGCTGTCATTAATCATGATAATGATGATGTTTTGGCTTCCATTAAATCCGATGTACGTGATTTCTGCGCGGCGTTTCCTTTGTTTAAAGAATCAAATTAACTGATGTAAATTGGCCCGAAAAGATCAGCCGGAAAATATTCCCGAAGAGGAAGAAGAAAAGGAAATGACTTTCCTCGAACATCTCGAAGAATTGAGATGGAGGATTATCTTTGCACTGATTGGTCTTGTAATCGGAACTATAATCTGCCTCATTTTTATCGATTTTCTCGTCGATATTGTACTACTCAGACCCGCCAGAATTTCTGGAGTTAAGCTCCAGAACCTTAAACCATTCGGACAGTTAATGTTATATTTCCAGGTTGGGGTCATCGGTGGGGTAATATTAAGCCTTCCCAATATATTTTATCAGCTGTGGAAATTCATCGCTCCTGCATTAAGGAAAAGCGAAAGGAAATATATCTGGTGGATTGTAATTTTTACCACCATATGTTTCCTTATCGGAATCGTATTCGCATATTTTGTAATGCTCCCGTTTACACTCAAATTTGCTGCTACTTTTGGATCTGCCTCAATTGTGAACCAATTTGCAATTGATGAATATATGAATATTATTATCAGTGTCATGCTTGGTGCCGGTCTTGTCTTCGAACTTCCGATGATCTCTTTTTTCCTTACAAAACTTGGCATCCTGAAACCACAGTTCATGCAGAAGTACAGAAGACATGCCATTGTCTTTATTATGATTGCTGCGGCATTTCTCACTCCTGGAACAGATCCGGTTTCTCAGATTGTACTTGCCATTCCTTTGTTATTGCTTTATGAAATAAGTATATTAATTTCTAAACTAGCTGTCAGGAAACATTGATAAATAGCGAATTATCTGAAATTAGCAGACCTATTAGGGATGAACTGCAAACTTTTAACGGCTTGTTCAGGAAATCAATGACCTCTAAGGTCGGACTGGTTGATCTCATCGCAAGGTATATACTAAGACAGAAAGGGAAAAAAATACGACCACTGCTCGTTATTCTTTCTGCAAAGGTTGCTGGTGGAGTCAATGATAGAACCTACAGGGGCGCACTTCTTGTGGAACTTCTTCATACTGCTACTCTTGTTCATGATGATGTTGTTGATAATGCCGATAAAAGACGCGGCTTCTGGTCTATAAATGCTATTTTCAAAAATAAGGTTTCTGTCCTGATGGGAGATTATCTTTTGTCCCGCGGACTCCTGATTGCGGTTGAAGGAAAAGATTATGATTTCTTAGGGGTAATCACAAATACTGTCAAAAGAATGTCTGAAGGGGAACTTCTTCAGATTCAGAAAACCAGAAAGCTTGATATAGATGAAAAAACCTATTTCAGGGTCATTTCTGATAAGACCGCCTCTTTACTCGAAACTTGTTGCCTGATCGGTGCCCTTAGTGCTTCTGAAAATTCTGAATATCTCGACGCTATAAAAAAATTCGGTGAGTCAATAGGAATAGCTTTTCAGATCCGAGATGATGTACTGGATTATGAAGGTTCATCTAGTCTTATCGGTAAACCGGTCGGCGGCGATATTAAGGAAAAGAAAATTACTCTCCCTCTCATTTATTCTCTTAACCAGGTTAAAGGGAACGAAGCTGATAGTATTAAAAAACTAATTAAAAACGGGGCAAAGAAAGATTCTATTAAAGAAATTATGGAATTTGTCAGGAGGAATAAAGGTATTGACTATGCTTTGGAACAGGCACATCATTATTCCGGTTTGGCAAAAGAATCATTAAAGATCTTTCCTGATTCTCAGTATAAAATAGCTCTTGAAGCTGTTGTCGATTATGTTATCGATAGAAAAAACTGACTTTCATTATACTTTTATAGCTGCTTTTTTTCTTCATTTCCTTTTGCCTGATCCCTGAATGTTAGTACAGGGCAGCGCGCCTTTCTTATCACCTTTTCTGCTGTACTTCCAAATAAAATATGCTCTACACCTGTGTGGCCGTGTGAAGCTATTATTATCAAATCTATGTTCTCCTCTTTTGCTGTTTCTATAATCTCAAGAAATGGTTTGCCAGTTTTAATAATGCACTTGCATTTAACATCCACAGGTATTTCGGTTTTTGCAAGAGTGTTTAATTCCTCACTGGCTCGCTTATCAACTTCTGCATCAATTGAGGGTATAGCTATCTGTCCCATACTAAAGTCTGGTGGATATATTACTGGTTCCACAACATAAATAAGAAACAGATCAGCTTTAAAAGAATTCACCAGTTTTACTGCATATTTTAGTGAGTTCTTTGAGTAATCGGAAAAATCGATAGGAACTAAAACTCGCTTAATCTCAGGTCCCATATTTGCCCTCCATTTGAAGTGATTTTGATTGTAATTTAAGATAATCCTCATCTAGTTTCCTTAACCGGGTAGTAACAATCAGTGATATTCCCTGCATTATCCTAACTCCGATTTTAGGAAATTTCTCTATAAACTCATCAAGATCAGGTTTAAATAATACCGCTAGCTTAACTTCTGATTTGGCTATAGCCGAGGCATTCCTTTTTTCACCATCAACCAGTGCAAGTTCTCCAAAAAAATCTCCTTTTGAAAAAGATGCAAACCTTAAACAATTTCCCTTTTCATCTGAATACGTTATCTCTACTTCTCCTTCAATAAGAATATATAAGCCTATTCCTGGATCTCCCTGGTAAAAAATGTATTCTCCAGGTATATAATGCCTGTTATGAATAATATTCGATATTAAATTAATTTCCTTTCTGCCAAGTGTAGCAAAAGCCGGAAATGAGGAAAGAGTTAATTCACGATCATGCTTCTGTGCAGATGGTTTAAATAAATTTGCCCAGAAACTGCTGTGGACTATATCATTATTGTCTTTCATTATATTTCCTTATTAATATATATCTTTTTCTGCTACTCGCCATAGTTTTTGGCATGGAAACCTGTTCTCATATAATGCCCTGCCTACTATCACTGAATCCAGCCCAAGATGCATCACATTCTGAATATCCATTAGTTCATCCTTATTTCTCACTCCGCCGCTTACTGTAATTTTAGCTTTTGTGACTTCGGCAATTTTAAGACAAAGTGGCAGATTTGGTCCGCCTAATATTCCGTTGCGGGCTACATCCGTCACTATAAACCTCTCCACTCCGATTTCAGATATCTTCTTTGCAAAATCAAGATAATTTAATCCTGTTTTTATCCTTCTCCCTTTAATAATAAGTTCATTATCAAGAATATCTAAACCTACTGCAATTTTTTGAGGCCCCAGATAATCAAATACTTTTTTAAATTCTTCCTCATTCTCTATTGCCATTGTACCTAAAACAATTCTGCTGATACCTTTGTCCATTATTAATTTTACATCTTCCATTGTCCTTATACCACCCGCAAATTCAACTGGTATTATTACAGATGAACAGATATCTTCTACTATTTTTAAATTTTTATGGGAATGTTCAGCAGCGCCGTCAAAATCTACTACATGCAGCATTTTTACGTTTTCCGACCTCCAGATAAGTGCCATTTCAACTGGATCGCTCCCATATTCACTGCAGTTTAATTCGGGTATTCCCTGAACTACACGAACTGTCTTGCCGTTCTTAATATCAATCGACGGTATGACTAATAAAAAACGTTTCATTTATTTCATTATTTAACAATAAAAAATAATCATTTGTAAACTAAAAATAAATTTACTTAAAAAGCCTGTCTAAAATATACACTTTTTTAATATATGTGTTAGGTCAGCATATTTCAAAATCCTTTCCTCCTTGCACTTCTCTCTTTCAAAGAAAAGCAACGTGAAATCCGTAAAATGAACGTATTTCTTGACTTTTCTTTGTTTAATGACCATATTTCGATAAATGAGCACAGAATTTATCCTGAAAACCAAATTGGGCAACTGTTTAAACGTTTCCGGGTTTGGATTAAAAAATATAACTAATTCACCTTGTATTATTTTAGTGCATGGTTTTAAAGGTTTCAAAGATTGGGGCTTTTGGCCTCTTATGGGTGAATTCTTTGCCAAAAATGGTTATTTTGTTCTTTCTTTTAATTTCTCCCATAACGGCATTGGCAATAATCTGCTCGAATTCACTGAACTCAATAAATTCGCTGATAATACCTTCTCTCTTGAAATTAGTGAGCTTTCAGAATTGATCGATGCTTATAAAAATAATTATTTCGGTGTTTCCGTTAATAAAAAAATTGGACTTATCGGCCACAGCCGTGGTGGTGCTATTTCTGTTTTAACCTCCGGAATAAATGAAAATGTTGACGCTCTGGCCATGTGGGCTTCTGTTGCTAAACTTGACAGGTATTCCGAAAGACAAAAACAGAAATGGAGAAAAGAAGGCGCTTTTGAAGTCCTGAATACTAGAACTAAACAAGTTATGCGTCTCCATGTTTCTCTTCTTGAGGATATTGAAAATAATAATTCCGGTTTGTTGAATATTGAAAAGGCTGTTTCTGGTTTCCATAAACCACTCCTTATCGCTCAAGGTGACCAGGACCTCGCTGTTCCTGTTAAAGAAGCTGGACTTCTATATGCCTGGTCCGATAAATCTAAAACCGAAACTTTTATAATTCCTGGTACTGGGCACACTTTTGGAATGCAGCACCCTGATACCGGATCAAATATTAAATTTGATTCCCTGATAAATAAAACTTTGCAATTTTTTAATAAAAATCTACTTTGAGGATTATATGATTACAAAAGAAGCTATTATTCCTAAATATTTAACCGACATCGCATCTTCAAAATTGTTTGGAATAATTTCATTTACTATGCTTACAGCTATCGCTGCTCAATTTACAATTCCTGCTAAACCGGTTCCTTTTACACTTCAGACTGTAATGGTCGTCTTGGCAGGAGCTTTTTTGGGTGCCAGATATGGTGCTTTTAGTCAAATTCTTTATCTAACTGCTGGCAGCATTGGACTTCCCATTTTTGCTCAGGGATCTTTTGGATTTATGGCTCTGTTCGGGCCAACTGGCGGTTATTTATTGTCATTCCCCGTTGCGGCCTTTATTACCGGTTATTTGATTGAAAAGAATAAAAGTTACTTCTTTGTCACTCTTTCTATGCTCCTCGCTAATGTTTTTATTCTATTGATGGGAACTCTTTTCCTTAATACTTTTTATATTAAGAATTTATATGAATCAATAAAATACGGTGTTGCTATTTTCTCGGTTTGGACAGTCGTTAAGTTATTTCTTACTATTAATATTTATTACTTCGTCAAAAAGAACCGAAAAACCGCATAACGCTTAATGACAATAAAAAATTTAATATTCATAATAGTCTTCTTTTCTTCAGCTGCATTTTTCTGGTATAGCTGCAGAAACCTGATCCATCGCATGTTTGTGGCGAAAAAGAAAGATGACCGTTTTGATTTCCCCGGTAAAAGACTGGCCCGCACATGGAAAATTGCCTTCATGCAGACTAAATTAATGAGAGATCCTAAGGCTGGAATTCTTCATATTTTTATTTTCTGGGGTTTTGTACTATTTATTTTTGCTGTCGTTGAAGCTATTATTCAGGGTTTCTATACTCCCTTTAACTTCTCTTTTCTTGGACCCGTTTATTCAGCTATCACTTTAATAGAGGATGTTTTCAGCATTCTCGTTATTTTGGCAGTTCTATATGCATTGTACAGACGCTATGTTATTCATATCCCTAGGCTTGAAGTCGACCGGCATGGCAAAATAGATGCAGCAATTATCCTCATCCTGATTATGTTTGTCTGTATTTTTATGCTCTCTGAAAATATCTCTTTGGTGGCAAAAAACAATTTTGTCTCTTTACCAAATGAGTTAAGACCTCTCTCTGCATTCCTTAGCCCCTTAATTTTTACTAATTCTGCTAATGCTGCTTTGTTTTTTGAAATATTTTGGTGGGGACATATTTTAGTAATTCTTACTTTCCTGAATTTCCTTCCTTATTCTAAGCATCTTCATGTTCTTACTTCGATACCTAATACTTATTTCGCTAAAACTGAAGAAATTAGAAATACAATAAGTGCATTAAATCTTGATGATGAAAACACTGAATCATTCGGTGCTTCGGATATTGAACAGCTGTCCTGGAAACAATTGCTTGATGGTTATTCATGTACTGAATGCGGAAGATGTACTGCTTCTTGTCCTGCAAATACTGTTGGGAAATCACTGTCTCCCCGCAAAATTATTGTTGATATAAGAAAAAGAACAAAAGATAAAGCTGCATTGGTTTTGGCCGGAGTAACTGAAGGTGAAATGCTAACAAAAACTTTGGTGCATGATTATATTTCCGATAAAGAACTTTGGCAGTGTACTACTTGCATGGCTTGCGTTCAGGAATGCCCGGTTATGATTGAACATCTTGACTCAATTATTGATATGAGGCGAGATCTTGTTCTTACTGAATCTCAGTTCCCATCAAATCTTAATAATGTTTTTAAGAGTCTCGAAACAAACTTTACTCCGTGGGCTTTCAATCAGGCGGATAGGGCTGAATGGGCCGAAGGTTTGAATATTAAAACTCTGGCCGAAGACCGAAATGGTGAAATTTTATTCTGGGTCGGGTGTGCCGGCTCTTTTGATGCCCGCTATAAAAAAGTTACTCAGGCATTTGCAAAATTAATGCAAAAAGCTAATATTGACTTTAGAATTCTTGGTATTGAGGAAAAATGTAACGGTGACACTGCCCGGCGTCTGGGTAATGAGTATCTTGCTCAGATGATGATGAAGGAAAATATTGAGATTTTAAATAATTACGGAGTAAATAAAATTGTTACCGCTTGCCCTCATTGTTTCAATTCATTAAAAAATGAATATAAACAGTTTTGCGGGAATTATGAGGTAATCCATCATTCTCAGTTTATCGAAAACCTGCTTTTATCAGGCAAAATTGAGTTAAATAATGAAGCCGTAATCTCAAAAGTTACTTATCATGATTCTTGTTATCTCGGTAGATATAATTCGGTTTACGATTCTCCAAGAAATACATTAAATAAAATCAATGGGCTCGATCTCGTTGAAATGAATCGAAATAAAAGTAAAGGATTTTGTTGCGGTGCCGGTGGAGGCAGAATGTTCCTGGAGGATGAGGAAGGCGGCAGGATAAATGAAGAGCGTACTTCTGAAGCCCTGACAACTGGCGCCGATACCATTGCGTCTGCTTGTCCTTTCTGTATGACTATGCTTTCGGACGGTGTTAAACATTTTGATAAAACTGAGGAAGTTTCCGTAAAAGATATTGCAGAAATTGTTCTCAAATTTTCTAAATAATCATTCATAAACTAAATTTGGAGGTACTAATGAACAAATACGAAGAACTTTTGCAGGCAGTCAGAAATCTTGAAGTGGATTTTCAAAAATTCTATACTAAAGGACAAGCTGCTGCAGGTACTCGTTTACGCAAGGGTTTAAGCGATCTGAGAAAACTTGCTCAGGAAGCCCGTAAGGAAATTCAGGAGACAAAAGCTCAGAGAAAAACTGAAAAAGCTTAATTCTATTAACTAAATCAGTATCACGCAAAAGGGGTTGTACAATTTCCTGGTGGTCACGGTCCTTTCCGTGACCACCATCTGTTTCTATATACTCTGAACTTCGAGGTTTTAAAGTCCATTATTAGAATAAATGTATTGTCATTCCCGTTCCTGTGCGGCTAGTCGGGAGGCAAAGAATTTGTCTAATTCCTATTTTCACTATTCCCGGCCTTAAATTATTGGCGTTAATAAAATTCAGCATAAGTTATATTTTAAATAATCTTATGAAGTAGGTTGGGGATATTGTTTGAGCTCCGACTAGTCGGAGCGAGTTTATTTCCCACAGTTAAATTGAGGTATTACTAAAACGGAGCGCTGAATTTTTAGCCGATAATTTACAGCCGATGTTTTCTTTTATTTATTTTCTTTGCGCCAAAGAAAAGAAAGGAGATTTATATTATGTCTAAATTATTTCTTTTCATACTCCTGTTATTTTCCTCCCTCACCATTTCCGGCTATAAAGAAATATTTCAGAAAACCGCACTTCCACAAACAAACAAGGACTCCTTAATAACTATCAGAATTGCGGTCACCGGCGATCTTATGTGCCATGCCCCTCAATTCAAATCCTCAACCATATCACGAGATAGTTTTGACTTTTCCCCCTCATTCAAATATATAAAACAATATCTGCAGGATGCTGATTTTACTATCGGTAACCTTGAAACTATTACTGCCGGTAAAAATAAAAAATATTCCGGCTATCCATTCTTTAATTCACCGGACCAGTATATCAGTGATGTGAAAAATGCGGGATTCAGTTTTGTTACTACTTCCAATAATCACGCATTGGATAGGGGAGAAGCCGGCATCCGGCGAACTATCGAAAAACTTGTTCAATCAAATCTTGATTATACCGGTACTTTTACTTCCCAGAAAAACCGTGACTCTATCAGAATTATAAATATTAAAGGAATTAAAACCGCTCTCCTTTCTTATTCTTACGGTGCTAACGGCAACCCGATTCCACACGGGAAAAAGTATTTAATCAATCTGATTAACGAAAAACTAATTAGTGAGGATATCTCAAATGCCCGTAAATCCGGAGCTGAACTAATTGTGGTTTATTACCATTTCGGTCAGGAATATAAAAGAGAACCTGTACAGTCTCAGATTGACCTGGTAAATAAAACTAAACAGCTTGGTGCAGATATAATTTTAGGCGGCCATCCACATGTCATTGAGCCCATGGATTATTTCAAAACATTTAATGCAAAACTGGATACTGGTTTTGTTATCTATTCTCTCGGTAACTTCTTCTCCGCACAAAGATGGAGATATTCCGATGCTGGCGTTATTCTTTATCTGAATATCTCAAAGAATCTTAGAAATGATTCTCTCTGGATTTCATCCGTAGATTTTATTCCAACATGGGTTTATAAAGGATACTCGGATTATGGAAATCATTATATCATCCTCCCCGCAAAAGACTATATGAATTACCCGTTCCTTAAAGAATCAGACAAAATTAAAATGAAACAAGCCCTTAATGACACCAGATATATATTGTCATTAAAATATGTTTCGCCATTCTGAATCTCATTTGTCACCCTTGAAGGCGGGAAACCACACCGCAAAATTGTTGTAATTAATATTGAGAAATTGTTATTTTATATGTTATATTTTATTAAAAAACCAATATTTATATGTTCAAATCAATAGGGAAGTTTTTCTCTTCTCCCGTGTTCGAAAATGATCAGGAAAAGACCACTATGGCTCGTATCCTTTTTTTGATAATGAAATTCTATTCATGTCTTGCTTTATTCATATTAATAGGAGATGTTTTTTTATTCATACGTAAACTGGAA
>Ga0182027_10010773_pt1 | contig 12969 bp, 10 predicted proteins | sample 712E1DmetaG_FD_121300 | JGI IMG/M metagenome (GOLD analysis project Ga0182027, IMG submission 121300) | Permafrost microbial communities from Stordalen Mire, Sweden - 712E1D metaG (Illumina Assembly) | ecosystem: Environmental > Terrestrial > Soil > Wetlands > Permafrost | place: Sweden...
AAAGCCCAGGACACCAAGCTTGACCGGGTTTTTGAATGGAAATTCTTTTCTACCGAAGCGCTATGGCTGAGGCGAAAAAGCCTTCCATGACCCAAGCCTGGAGTATGGAGTCAAAATCGCGGAAGGACTCGCGATGCCCTATTGCCACAAGGCTATCCACAAGGGTGTGGAAAGCGACAATTTGATGCTCACCGACTCTTGGGCTTGCAAAACTTCAAGAGACACCTCACCTCACCACTATTGAGATCACGATCACGACCGTTGATAGTAATCGTATTAATTGCAGATTTTTTTCAAGTTCCCTGCAACGAAACTCCAGGAGAGAGCGAATGCAAAGACGGCTCATCTTAACCGCAATAGCTGGAGTAACGTTTTTGTGCATGGCGAGTCCTGCCGTTGCACAGAACTACCCGAGCCCAGACTGGGAGAGACTGCAGCACCCAGATCAGGCCGGATGGAACGTGAAGCGACTGGATACGCTGCGAGAGTTCATTATCGATAGCACCCATGTCACCGGATTCATGATTGTAAACCACGGGAAGGTCGTCATGGAATTTGGCGACGTGGAGGAAAATAGCTACATCGCCTCATGCCGCAAGAGTGTCTTATCGATCCTTTACGGGGAATACGTGAAATCGGGAGTAATTAACTTATCAACGACTCTGGTGGATCTGGGGATAGATGACATCGGCGGACTCTTGCCCGTCGAGAAGGAAGCCACGATCCAGGATCTCATCTCAGCGCGCTCGGGTGTATTTCATCCGGCTAGCTATCCTGGTGACTTCATGAAGTACGCTCCGGCAAGGGGCTCGGTAAAACATGGCGAGTATTGGCTCTACAGCAATTGGGATTTCAACCTCGCCGGGTATGTTTTTGAACAGGCAACGCACAAGGACATTTATGATGAAGTGGAGCGGGTGCTCGCTGTACCCTTGCACATGCAGGACTGGAAAAGGGATCTCCAGCACAAGGCGGGGGACACAACCGTTTCGATCTACAAAGCATACCCGATGTGGTTCTCCACGCGCGATATGGCTAGAATCGGATTGCTAATGCTCCATAACGGTCGATGGGGAGATACGCAGATCATTGATCCGCAATGGGTACGGGAGATGCTCAAACCCAGAACTCATTTCACGGAAATCAACAAGCAAGTCCCTGTGCTCCCGTTTGCGGCGCACGGTTTGGGATACGGCTACCTTTGGTGGCTGTGGGAAGACGTGAATGATGAACGGTTTCGTGGAGGGTACTCGGCACTAGGTAACATGGGCCAAACCATAACGGTTTTCCCGGCAATAGACGTCGTTGTAGTCTTCAAGACCAAGGCAGCCTATGAAAGAGCTACGCCTGCCGAGGCCTGGTACAAAATGCTGATCTCTACGGTGAAGTCGATAGAATAGACCAGTGCCAATGAACGCATGTGAGTAGAGCGCAGTGAGAGTTCAGAACTGCTCTGGAATGATATGTTTGAGCATCTTAGAGAGACAGAACAATCACTGAGAGAGCTAATTTGGCGCCTGGAATCAGTGAGATCCTGCAAGGCGGCGAAAACTGGAAACACACCTAATTCAACAAGAGTTTTGAAATCCTAGCAGCTTTATGTTACGCTACAATCCAACCTCTTGACCCTGCCATCCATGATGTAGGGAATGAGCTGAATGTATGTCCTCAAACCATTCCGGCCTCCTCCCAAGACAATGGACGCGGTGTGAGGTGAACCTCTCATCAGCCCTTCGGTCCTCACACCCTTCCGGCCCCCTCCCGGGACAATGGACGCCGGTGCTCTGTGAACTCTCATCAGGCCCTCACTCCTCAAACCCCTCCGCTCCCTCCTGGGACAATGGACGCGGGTGCGAGGTGGGATGAACTCCATGGTTGAGGATCATGGCCAATTGCCCGATTCGGAGGGCCGAAAGGAGGGAGCGGACCCTGAATGAGTTCAATCGGGCCCAGATGAATCTGTGCACAGCTTCACAAGAGTGGAGAGTAATATCCTTTGACAATCCTCAATGTGGGTGCTGCCAACGATCCATCAATAACAATCTTGAACCTTGATGTCTGCACTGACGCAAAAGTCGCAATTCTGGACCGCCCGATCGTCGTACCCTTGAAACACTGGATCCAGTTACTGCCATTCTCATATAACAGTCTGAATGATTGTATTCGTTGTCCGTATTGGATTGCTTCCTCGAGCCACACTATGTTGATTTGCACGCTGGTTTTAAGGTTAATTGTCAATTCGGCTGTAGTTGTGTCACGTTCAGCCGCCCAGAATGTTTTGCGGTTCTCGTCCAGACATTTGTTGGCGGCGTAATCGGGCGAGTTATATCTGACACTGGAAGCGACGATGTTCTGGTCTTTGAAAATGTTTTGAGCGAATATCTGATCTAGGTGCTGTCTCCATGCGCGAAGCCGAGCAACATCAATATCTGATATGAGGCCCTCTTTATTTGGCGGGACATTCACTAGCAAATTGCTGTTTCTGCCGACAGTTTGCAGGTAAATGTGACTCAGCGAATCTACTGATTTCACTTGCGAATCTTCATTTTGATGATAGAACCAACCTGGCCTTATTGAGACATCACATTCGGAAGGCCACCATACCTTGCCTGATCTGGAGGCAAGAGAGCACTCGCGTGAGACAGCGAGTGTCTGAAGCCGAGCCCTTGAACCCCAAAGAGAGGTCACAGAAGCTCCAAGGATCGATTCTGGGAGTATTTGATAAGCGAACCGGAGGGGTTTTTGTTTACCTCAGTTGCTAATGAGCGCTACAAGGCCTTAGGTGGGGTCTCCCGGAGCGAGTCTTTTATATCGTGCTGGATCCGCCCACAGACGCGAATAGATTAGGGACGGCATAAAAGTCCTACTTCTCTCCCCGGAATTCGGACCGACAAAGTAGAAATGGAGGTCCTTTCCCAGCCTGAACCTGTCCGGGGGGCAGACGTTAAACACTCTGCGCGTTGTAGAACAAGAGAAAATCTGTGGCTTCGGGCTTTGCACCGAGCTGACGAAGCATGGTTGTTATTTGCCCACGATGATAGCGTGACGCGTGTAACACTCTTGTGACACGAATGATCTATCATGCTCTGCTTAGGAAAAGGAAGACCGCAGCATACAGAGAGGCGCTATCGCGTTTCTTTATTGGACCTTGTGCATCTCAATTATCCCTATTAGCGCTCGTTCAATAAACCGGGTTTTCGATGTGGGACTCGGAGTTTTCGAGACGCCGAGTATTTTCCCCGTAAAAGAGATGTGGTCCCCTCTCTGGATACCAGAGTAACTAAAGCTGTAGAGAAAATCACACGAGGGAAGTGCCGGTTCAGTTGATGGGTCTTCTTTCTTGCCGGATGGCCACAAATGGATTGTCAGGAGAGTTGAACCACAGTAAGCGAATTTCCCTTCAATTGGCTTGACCCAGACTTTCATGTCATCATAATCTGCATCAGTTATTCCATCCACCCGCCCCACCCACTGAACACATGTCTCGACGTATTTGTCCACGTCCAATTCCACCATTCGAGGCGTGACGTCTTTCGCGATGCGTTGACATTGAATTCCGCTGACATTCAATTGTTGCAGGCCGTCTTGGGAAGTCCATGGTCCCCAAAGGAGTGTAAGAATCACTATGATCACACTTGGCACGACGTCCTCCGTCGGTGTGAAGACTATGTTTCTGCGAGCCATGTGTTACTTAGCTCACGATGAAAAAGTCAGGTGTTTAGGCCTTGAATCCGCCCCAGGAACCTCGTGAGACATTTGGAAGGTTCCTGACTTGCCCCTGTCGCTGTTCTCGGGTGGTGTCCCTTACGCCATCTGCGATAGATTGTAGCTGAAGATCGCAAATCCAGCCCAGATTCTCGTTCCGCTGTTGCCTGGGCTCCGTACGCGATTGAGGAGGAACTGACGTTTGAGCATGCTGATGCCGGCTTCGATGCCGCAGCGGAAGCGATAGAGCATCTTGAACCACCGTTTGTGCTGTCTCTTTTTCTCGAAGGGGAGTAATCGACTGATCTTGGGAATGCCGATCCTGCGGACTCCCATGCGCGGAGCTTCAAGGTGTAGTCCGGTGCGTCGTAGCCCTTGTCGGCAGCGACGTCGGTCGGCACGCAGTGAAACTCGTCTTCAAATCTCTCGACCATCGGGACGAGTTCCATCTTGTCAGAGGGGTTGCCTTCGTGGATCGTGTAGTCCAGCATGATGTCCGATTTGTCCTGGACAAGTTGCATAGAACGGCCAAATTCATTGGGCTTGCCCAGCTTCCCTTTCCGTATGACACGAGCGTCTGGATCAAGGAGGGAGACAATGCAATCGGCGATTGAGTCCACCCCAGAGAGCTTTGCTTCTGTCTGTCGGAGAATCTCTTCGGTCGCGGCGACCTGCCTCCCGGAAGACTTCTTACTTAGAGAGGAGTGGGCGGGGCATCCGGTTGTAGAGAGCTTCGAGATAGTAAATGGTATTTTTGTGCGCATAGTGGTTTTATCGGAAACGATCCCAGAGAAGATATCCGTTTTTGAACGTCGCAGAGAATTACCCAGCCATCGCACAATTGCAGCTCTTTCCGACGCTACCGATCCTTGCCTATTACTCCAAGCAGCAAAAAACCTCCACCTGAGGTGATCAGCTTATTGCCGACCTCGATCCGAGTGGAAGACCAGTCCCGTTTTAATGACCCTTCGCCTGTGCCGGTTCGTGCCGGAGCCGTCGAACTTCCTCACCCTGCTCACACAATGCCCCCTTGCCGGGAGGCATATTCTCTTTCTCTGAATAGCACCGTTTTCAAGTGGTGAAAGGTGTTCGGATCAATCTCTAAATCATTGGCTATCTCGCGGACACTGCGGCCACAATTGACCACAAAGCTCATAGCATCAATCTTAAATTGCCGATCATACGTCTGGCGGTTCCGTTCTGCGTTCGTACCAATCCTCCCTTCAGGGAAGGTACTGTCATATTCCCTCGTTGCAAGACGAGGTGAGGTTCAAGTCTGCAATTCACGTCGGCTGCGTCACCTGTTGCTGGCCTACTCACGCCTCACGATCACTTCACATAGAACTCGTTATTAAGGAGAAGATCAATTTGTGCCGAGAGACGTCGGATTATCTCTTCACCTTCAGAACCTACTTTCCTGAATTGAATCTTTCCAGCCCGGTCAATCACAACTGTCGTAGGGATAGCCTCTACCTCATATTTCACAGCAATTCCCTCATCAAAGAGCACTGGAAATGTATACTTGTTGTCGTTAATGAACTTCTTGACAATGGCCTCGCGCTCTCTGCCCCACTGGTGCTCGTAGGTATTAACTGCGAAGAACACGACTTTGTCGTTCGATTTGTAGTTATCATACGCTCTCTGAATGTACGGGAAGGAGGTCACACAAGGCCCACACCAAGTGGCCCAAAAATCGAGCACTACCACCTTTCCTTTGAGATTAGATAGCTTGACCATCGTTCCATTTAGACTCTTGAGTGTGAACTCATAAGCGGTTTTATTGATCCGCTCTTTCATAAGCCCTTCAAGTTCTCTCTCATTGGTTTCTGCCTTAAGTCCCGCGATTGACGAGTCCAGCCCTCTCTCGGATCCGTTTGTCTTCAAGTATGCGGATTTATAGGCGCCCAAGATTTCATCACTACTTTGGCCGAGCCTGATTGCTTCTCTTGTTACCTCAAGTACGTAGTCAGTGCGCCCCAATCTGGCACTGCACTCGATAAGCCGTTGGTTGATGTCTGCGTACTTTCCACCGGTCAGCCTGTAAGACTCTTGGTATGCCGCAAAGGCCTCCTCGAGCCGATTGAGCTTGAAAAGGCCAAGTGCATAAGTATCGAGAAGCCTCCCCAGACCGTCAATCTTAAGTTGCTGCCATTGTGCGTCAGTGAACATGGGGACCTTCCCCTCACTACCTGGCTTACGCAGAACTGCGATGCCAGTTTTTGCATAGTCGACGGCCCTCTCGAGATCGGTACCTCTATCAATCATCGCTCGCGCTACGGTGTTATATGGAGCACCCCTCGGGGTTGGCATGGAGTCAGCGATCAACGCAGCCTTGTCGTACTCCCCAAGTGCGACATGGGCGTTCAGAAGAAGGTTCAGTCGTACCTCCAGGTCCGATCCCTTCACGGGAAAATCCGCATTCAATCTCCGAATCAAGAATATGCGCTTTGTCGGATCTTGTTCAAAGTACGCCTCGTCCTGAGCAGTGCTAAAGGCTATTATCCCCTTGGGGTTCACTGCTACGGCAGCAGTTCTGATCTCTTCAGCACGTTCCTTCTGTCCGGATTGTTCGAACCAGTAAAGAAGAGAATTGGTGGCGTCTTCATCATTCCTTTTCAACGCGTAAACCGAATCGAGCTCCTGTTTGATCTTCTTTCTGGTGAAATCATCTGGCGACTCATTGATCATCTTCGTCCAACGATATATGGTCACATTTAGATTGTCCGGATACAACATTCGTTCCTCGGCAGCTTCCATTTCCGCGGCCATCGGATCCTTATCGAGTTTAAATTCCATAATCCCCTCGCCTTTTAGAAGATACGATCGTACTAGATGCGAGTTGGGTACCGGTCTGGAATCGGTCCCGTACACCATTGCATTCCAAACATTGGCGCCGTTGTCGTCCTTCAATGCACCTGAGGTGAATCGGAATAGCAGCAAAATGGCACCTTCATTCGTGAGCGTGAAAGAGCCGGACCACAGAGAGCCTTCACGCTTGAGGGGAACTGTAACCAATGTCCCCCCCCTTTCTAGCCCTTTTAGGAGCATGACTTCAGCGGTTATTTCCATCACATTGCGGAGGGTCGCGGTCCTGGATCCGGAGTTATAGGTCAATGTAATCCTGTCCCCTATCTTCGGTTTCGCAGGTGAGATCGTTGCGGGCGTATCTTCGCAATACATGACAATCGGAAAAAGGAGGAGAAAAAAACTCATTACTTCCGGTTTCATCCGCACGGATTACCTCCTGACAGTTACCTATGTATCGTCGAGGCTTCGGACATCTAACCTCTCCATTTAGAATATAGACTGTTGTCTTGAAATGTTAACGGCCGCGAAAGTCCGAATGGAATGACGGAGGCGAAATCATTTTAACATGTTTGAGTCTCAGCCAAATGCCAAGGATTCCCAACTAGGAGTGTATCCGAGTAAGCTCTAGTTTCATTTCATAGGAGTCACGGTGGCCCCGGATCAAGGAGGAAATCAAATCTGATGATTGACAACCATTCTCGTTCTGTTTTACTCAGGTCGCCAATGCGAGACCTTTTCTCGCTGGTTCTTGGAGGATTGCTCTAAACAACTCCGTGAGATCATGACTTGCGCTCATTAGGAACCCTCGGCGCTCACTTTTGGGTGTCTATGAAGATTGAGCTGGCGCAAGCCGATCACGTGCTTGATCTGGCCGGTTACTGACTCGACGATCGCCTTGCGTTTGGCATAAAGTCTCTGGCCTTTCAGGGTTCGTATCTTCCGCCTCATCTGCCCCTGCATGGTGAGGCCATCAAGGATGCGCCCCATTGTAGGAGGATCATCAGAAAATGTATACTCTTCTCTACCGCAGGCGATGTAGGCCTCGATCTTCCTTTTCTTGTGGTAGGCGATGTTCTCTTCACCTGCATATGCTGCGTCAGCAGTGAAGCCCTTGGGTTTCCGTGGAAGCTGGCTGGTCATGAAGTTCAGTTGAGAACCGTCCGTGGGGGGTGTTGGTAACATCTGTTGCCACAATGATCTGAACCTCGCTGATCACTACGACCCGAGCACTAAACGGCTGGACGAAAGTTTTCTATACGATTCAACGGACGCTCGCTTTGCTCATCTATCATCCACATTGTGAGACAACGCCGATTTCTTTTACAAATATACGACATAATGAGAACGTTACATCGTGTGCAAACAAAAAAATAGTGCTTGGACAGCCTCCTAGTGACATCAATACTGCAAGGCTACCATGTAGTGTGGTAACACCTTGGGGATAAACAAGTTAGAAGGTCTCTTTCCCGTCTCGATTTCAGTTCAACTGCAAAACTTTCATGAATCGTGTGATTAATTCGGCAAAGAGCTCTTGACATTCCCTTATCTTTTTCTTACTAGATGGTTATATGGGATTGCGACGCGGGTCGAGATTTTTTTTGGGACTCGTAGGGCTCACGCGCGAACACTGTGCAGGCTCGGCATTGACTATGAATTTGAAGCTCATTGTTTCCATCGGGAGCGTAATTGCAGGTGCGTTCTTCATAGCAACGGGAGTCGACAAGTTATTTCACTATTCGGAGTTCATTGGAGCTCTTCGGGGGTACAAGTTTGTCCCTTCTGGCATTGCACAATACATTAGTGTCCCATTGATACTTGCGGAGGTGTGGACAGGAGTTGGCCTATTCGTTCCAACCTTGAGGAGGATCGCATCGCTCGTCGGAGTGTTCTTAATATTGAACTTCACGGCTGCAATCCTTGGGAACTATTTCCTATCACCAGGAAGTAGTTGTGGTTGCTGGTTTACATTCTATTCCGGTTCGGTAACAGTCGGACATATGGTGCAGAATCTATGTCTGATCGGGCTGTTGATTTTCCTCTATGTCTACAGTTCAGTTCAGCACACCGTATCATCACAAGAGAAAGAGGCAGTGACATGAAACGTGTAATTCTTGGTCCCGCGGTCGCTCTGGTTCTGAATCTCTTACTTCTTTTGGCCATATTTGCATTTTATCCCAGCAAGTCCGTTGCCATAGGGCCGGATACAAGGCCGCCTTGTAACATCGGTAACCCTGGCTGCACTGAATGCTATACAACGGGGAACAACATGTGTTGCGGCTATTGTTTCTGGAATCTGGCGAGACCGCGTTAAGGGTATTCAAGTACCTTAATGGTTAGTTGTCGCGGGTCCCACCTCGATTTGAATCATCTCTGTGGTTTCTCCCGTCAAGGGATAAATGTGTTCGCCGCTCGTGGACGGGATCGTCCTAGACACTGAATAATGTCTTCCTTTTGTCCGATATCCGTGTCCAATGAGCTTGAGCACTTGAGGGTAGGTAATTGACAGCATTCTTCCCCAAGGTTACTCCATCAAGAGTAGTTCGAGACCTTTGACATTGTGCGGGGCGGTCGTCTTTCAAAACGGCTTGGGGCTTGTACGAACCGGAAAACATTACTGGTTCGTCGGATCTCCGTATGTATTGACAGCTCGAGAATCTCCTGAATATGGGTAATCCGTGCAATCGGTAAGAACGGCACTGAGATCTGACATGGGGGGTTAGCAAGTTCTTCAGCAAAGAGGTTTTATTGAACTGAATTAAGCCGAAAGAGTTATAGCATTGAATTGCGTTTTCTCTCACATGGTAGTGGAGGGAGGATGCACCTTAAGATACTAAGTTGCAATAGTGGAATTCCACATACTCGATAGGTGGCACCTATGTCGACGAGGCGGCAGAATCAGTACCTGTTGGTACTCCTAATTCTGATTGTGGCGGGTGCGGTAGTTGGCGCTATTGTGGAGGCGAACTTCGGAAGTGAAATCGGGTCTGGTGTCGTCCAGGTTACTATGGGGTCATTTCAACCTACGACCACTACCGTTCGCGAGCGAATGTGGAAGCTTGTCGAACGGAAGACTGAACAAATCCCTTCAAAAGGACAGCCACCATTTTTTCGAGCATCGACCCTTCGAGTTGACGCACTGGGGTACGTGTACGTGTTGGATTGGGGTGACTTCCTCATCAAGAAATACTCTCCTCGAGGAGAGTTTGTGCAGAGCTTTGGCAAAGGAGAGGGACGTGGCCCGGGTAGGTTCCTAAACCCGATGGACTACACGGTTGCAGAGGACGGGAGCGTCTGGGTCTGTGACCCTCGCGCCCTGACGCTAACGGTGTTCGCACCGGATGGCTCATTGAGGCGAACCATCCCTTGCCCGATGGTTCCAATGAGAGCAGTTGTTCTTGATAGTGGTTTGTTCGTATTGAGTGTCTATCAAGGAGAAGATCTTTTTGAGCTCCATGACTCTACGGGTCAGACGATCCGCTCCTTTGGAAGATTTATTTCGGAGCAGGCTAAGTTTAAGATTGCGATAGATGGATGGATTGTTAAGACAAATCGTGACCGTTTCGTGTACACCCCGGCATACGCAGGTCTTCTCTCCTCGTTTTCCACGGCCGGCAGGAGTTTGTTCTACACTGAATCAGTGGATAAAATGGGTTGGCCCAAGTTGGCGATTCGCAACGGTGGGGTTTTTATAGATCAGCATAACATCACTGGAGTGACCTTTTCATTGAGTTGTGATGGGGAAAACGTGTTTTTGTTCACCGGTCCAACCACTGTGAAGGAGAAGACGGGCGTCATAGATGCTTACAATTCGTCCGATGGAACCTATAGATTCTCATTGAGACTTCCTGAGGAATTCGATGAGGCCGTGGTGACTCGTGGAAATATTTATACACTACGGGATACAACGATTAGTGTTTGGCAAAGATAAATTCATATGAATTGCGCATTTATGGAGAGCTATCATTCCAGAGTGTGTGAACTCAATTTGAAATGAAGGTTAACAAAGCTTGCGGCCCCGATCAGCAACCACAGTTTCAATGGAGAAGTGAGCTGTCTATCGAAAAGGAGAAACTGGGATTGAAATACTTAACGGCCGTCTTCCACCGACGGAAGCGGAGGCCTTCAAGGGGACCACGATGTTTTCGTGAAGAGCCTGTCGCCGAGGGTGGAAGTGCTGTAAAATGAGCCGGAAATCGCTTCTCAACTCAGCCCCGCCTATTGCAAGTAGCCCTGCATCTCAATACCTTCTTCCAGCCACGTTCTTTGCAAACATCTCTTTTCCGCAGCCCTACCACGGAAGTCTCCTCAAGGGGTGTTCTGCCAGTTGGCTGAACGCTTCTCACAGCATGCGGAAGGCTCCCACCTCCAACCCGAAATGGCAAGTATCGGTGAGGCACTTAACCTCCCAAAGCAAGTGATTTGCTCATGCGTTCTGAAAAGGCGCCCCCCTCAAAATGGCTTTCAACATATCACACCTACCTTTCTGTGAGGCATTTTGTTAGAGCACTCGAAGAGTCTCGAGGTCCGACTCAGTTTTCTCTAAAATGGCGCGATAACACTTTTCGCAATATCGTCTCAAATTCTGAAAAGCTCCTCCAAGCTTTGGAATTGCAATACATTCTTTCCCAGCTTCAAGGCCGACGCCACATCGTTTACACTCGCTCTTGCGTTCGACTCTGACTCGTCTCGGTCTTCCCATTGTGCTTCCAATCAAAGACGGTACTGGCCCCTTAGGGGTTTTGTTTGTCATAGTCGTTCTTGACCTTTCTTATCTTTCTTGCAAGAACATTTACTATATCATCTAGAGAATCCAATACTGTCTTGAAGTCCTCGGTCGAACATTGCCCGCGGTCCTTGCCGAGGCGATCGTTAATCTCTTTATTGACCATCATTATAGCAGCGATGAGATTACTGCGGCCGGTGATGCCAAGCGAGGTATATTTATAGGGGATTTCGGTCCCTGTAATTCCAAGCTCAACGTGGTTGAGGAGGATTTTTGCCAGTCTTGGGCCTTGCTCATTGACCCGCCTTCGCGCTTCCTGGAGTTGCCGTTGTGGTTGGACGGGAAATGTGTCCGCCGCGGGATTCTTAACAAACCCGCTAGTCTTAGATTTCCGGACTATTTCCTCTGCTTGATTGGGGTCCAGTCCTAATAGCTTTAATCGCTCCTTCAAATCCAGAACGATATGCTGGTCGTCTAAAGTGGTAAAATCCTCCTCGAATAGATTCTCCACAATCTCTCCACTCACTACCACCGGGCTCTCCGACGCAGAAAGCCGTGTATTGCCGGATCTGACCTGTAAGGGGATTTCTGGGTCTTTACCCCCGATTACCTTTTCCCAAAAAGCTTCGTCGTCTTTTTCAAATTGCTTAAACTCCTTTAAACGCTCATCCAGGTTCATCCCCAAATGAGTGACAATATGACCTAGATTATCTGGATGGGTGGGATCGTTTTGCACCACCACTCGCATGATGCGGCCGATAAATTGTATGTACGGGGCGAGCGACCGGAACGGCCGGAAAATAGCTGCAACACTTAGATGTTGGTGGTCAAAGCCTTCCCCGAGCATCTGAACCTGGACGATGCAATCAAGTGTCCCATTCTTGAGCGCCGAGAGGGTCTTTTCTTGATCCTCAGGTTTCTGTTGGCTATGTAAAATCTCCGCGCTATACCCACGTTCGGCATACATGGAACGGATATCTTTCGCGTGATTGATCGTGCATGCGACGGCAATGAGCTGATGTCTTGTCCCCGTCATCCGCAATTCTTCCAATTTTTGCAGGCTCGCTTCAACAATATGTACGTTGCAGGGCTTTGCTAATGCAACACCTCTGCTGAACCATTCCTCCTCCTTCATCTTCATTATTTCTTCGAGGTTGTACTTACGGCCACTTTCGTCAGTAAATCCGAGTTCAATCTCGGACGGAGCAACATAGCTGGCCTTCAATCGCTTTATATATCCTTTGAGTGTGGCGCTGCGGAAAGGGTAACGATAAACAAGTTCGCCATCTATCTCTTGGCGATCACTCCGGAATGGAGTCGCGGTCATATGTACGATTTTTGCTGCAGGAAAATGTTCCAGCACTTTTTTCCAGCTTTCGGCGGCGCTGTGGTGCGCTTCGTCGATTACTATCATATCAAAAAAATCATCCGGAAATTGCTGCAACCATTTATCGACGTTGGTCGCAAGTTGTTGAATATTCGTTATGACGATGTGCGATTTCGTCGCGACGGTGATATTTCCGCTCTCGAGCGTACATGCCAACGGACCAAAAACCATCTGTTTGTCTGTGAGTACTCTCGCTTTACGCCAAAAACACTTCGGACGGTTTGTTATATCCATTGCCTCGTATAACCCGTCCTTAATGGTGATATTCGGCGCGATTACTAACACCCTTCCCTCTGCTATCCCAAGCGGGAGGATCGCGGCAAGACCCGACTTCCCGCAACCCACC
>Ga0182027_10010777_pt1 | contig 12967 bp, 9 predicted proteins | sample 712E1DmetaG_FD_121300 | JGI IMG/M metagenome (GOLD analysis project Ga0182027, IMG submission 121300) | Permafrost microbial communities from Stordalen Mire, Sweden - 712E1D metaG (Illumina Assembly) | ecosystem: Environmental > Terrestrial > Soil > Wetlands > Permafrost | place: Sweden...
AAACGCAGGGCGCGTTCAAGAGCCTGGCGCACCGCCGGCTCGTCGTCTACGACCAGAACTCTCATGTGAGCACCTACTTCCGTACCTGTCATTTTGGCCGATCGACCTGAGAAGGTGCTGAATACACCGCCTCACAAAGGACAAGAGCATTCGACCACCCCGTCCGCGCGGTTCATTGCCGCTGGGGGATGAAGCTAAATTGTTGGCGATGGCTCAATACCTCGTGGAGCGGCGGCTGATGGACGTCTCCAGGCGCCTGCGCAAGACCAGAGAGGAACTCGCCATTGCCGACGAGCAACTGATGGCGCTGGCCGAGGCGGCGGACGAGGCGCGTCTACGGTCGTTGGTCTCAGAGACCCCGTTGGCGGCCAAAGAGAGCCAGGAGGCCCAGCGTCACGCCGATGCCATGGCGGGAGCACGGGACGGGCTGGCTTCACAGGTCAAGCGTCTGGAACATGAGCTCGACGAGCTCCTGGACAAGCTGGTACCCGGGAGTGCCGGTTAGTACCCACTACCGTGGCTCCCAGTAGTTTTCATGCAGGATTTCGGTGCCGGCAAGCAGAAGGGCAAGGTAAGGCTGAGTGAGCGCAAGGCTCGTAATAGCGGAGGACGAGGCTCTGATACGTCTCGATCTGCGGGAAACCCTCGAAGAGGAGGGCTACGAGGTCGTCGGCGAGACCAGCCGCGGCGACGAGATCGTGGGCCTCGTACGCGCCCAACGCCCGGACCTGGCCATCCTCGACATCAACCTGCCGGGGGGTGATGGGCTCACTGCGGCGGCCGAGATAACGGCCGAACGGCTGGCCGCGGTCCTTATCCTGACCGCTTTCAGCCAGCGCGAGCTTGTGGACCGGGCCCGGGAGGCCGGTGCGCTCGCTTACCTCGTCAAGCCGTTCCAACGTAACGACCTGGTCCCGGCCATGGAACTTGCCCTGGGCCGCTTCGAGGAGATGAAGGCGCTCGAGGAGGCCTACAAGGACCTCGAAGAGCGCATGGAGGCACGCACCCTGGTCGAGCGGGCCAAAGGGGCCCTCATGGACGAGCTCGACATGAAAGAAAGCGAAGCCTTCCGCTGGATCCAGCGCCGCGCCATGGACGGGCGGACGACGATGAAGGAAGTGTCCCTCCAGGTGCTATCAGGCGAGTTGCGGCCCTAGACGATTAGGGCCGGCGCCGCGCCGGGGGAGCGGAGGCGGCGGGGGCGACATAGAGCAAGGCGGCCAGGGAGGCCCCGAGCACGACGTTGTCCTCGCCCACTTCAAGCACCAGGCTCCCGTCCGGACCGCGGGCGACGACGGTGGCCTGGGCGCCGGGGATGAAGTTGTGCTGTTCGAGGTAGACCAAGGCGTTGAGGTCGAACTCGACCAGCTCCATCATCCGGCTCAGCCGCACCCGGTCTCCCACCTTGGCTTTGGCCAGGACGGTGGCCGGCTCGGGCTGGGCGCCCGATCCCGGGATGGGGTTGCCGTGGGGGCAGGTCGGCGGGTTGCCCAGGATTTCGACCAGCCGCGCCTCGACCTCGTCGGAGATGACGTGCTCCCAGCGGTCGGCTTCGGCGTGCACCTTGTGCCAGGGCAGGCCGATGATGTCGGTCAGAAGTCGTTCCGCCAGGCGGTGCTTGCGGATCACGCTCGTTGCCAGCCGGCGCCCTGAGGTGGTGAGCGAAAGCGAGCGTCCCCTGACCTCTATGAAGCCCTCCTCCCGCAGGCGGTGCACCATCTCCGAGACGGTGGGGGCGGAGTGGCCGACGCGCTCGGCCAGACGAGCCTGGATCACCTGGCTGCCCTCTTCCTCCAGGTTGAAGATCGCCTCGAGGTACTGCTCGTTGGGAGGATGGGCGCCCGTCCGGCCGGCAACAATGCTCATGGCTTGAGCGTACTTCCGTGTGCGGGCCGAGCCCCGCACCTAGCCGCGGGCGGCGGCTGGCGCCGGGAGTAGGGCAGACTCTAGGAGTGCAGCGGCGGTTGAAGGGGGCGGGGACGCCCGGGAGGGACCGGTCATGGCCTTGTTGATGCTCCTCGACGGCAATTCCCTGACCTACCGGGCCTTTTTCGCCCTGCCCACGGACCTGGCCACGGCTTCGGGGCAAGTGACCAACGCCGTTTACGGTTTCACCTCGATGCTCGTGAACCTGATCAAGGACCACAAGCCCGACTATCTGGCCGTGGCCTTCGACCGGCCCGAGCCGACCTTCCGCCACGAGCTGGTGGAGGGCTATAAGGCGACCCGTTCGGCGGCACCCGACATACTGCGCCAGCAGATGGGCCTCGTGCGCCAGCTGGTGGAGACCATGCGCGTCCCGGTCGTCGAGGCCCCCGGCTACGAGGCCGACGACGTCCTGGCCACCCTGGCCACCAGGGCGGCGGCGGAGGGCGACGACGTGATCGTGGTCACGGGCGACCGCGATACTTACCAATTGGTCCAGGACCCCCACCTGAAGGTCCTTTACAACCGGCGGGGCGTCTCTGACTACGCGCTGTACGACGAGGCCGGCATCTTGGAACGCACGGGCGTGACGCCGGCCCAGTACCCGGATTTCGCCTCCCTGCGGGGCGACCCGTCGGACAACCTGCCCGGTGTCCCCGGTGTGGGCGAGAAGACGGCCGCCAAGTTGATAACCACCTACGGCGACCTCGACGGTGTGTACGCTCACCTGGACGAGCTCACGCCGCGACTGCGCGCCTCTCTCGTCGCCGGCGAAGGCTCCGTGCGCAGCAATGCCCGGGTAATACCCCTGGTGCGCGACCTGGACGTGTCCCTCGTGCCGGCCGAGGCGGCCGTCGGTGGTTGGGACGTGGCCGATCTGCGGCGGCTGTTCGAGTTCCTCGAGTTCCGCACCCTGTGGGACCGCTTCGTCGACGCCACCGGTACGGGGAAGGCCGATGCCGGCGCCGTGCCCGCGACCGGCGAGCCGTTGTCGGTGGCCGTCGAGCCCTGGGAGGGGGTGGCGGCGGTCGCCGGTGCCCTCGGGGAGTGGGCCGGTAGCGGCGCCGCCCTGGCCGTAGCCGGTTCGTGGGAGGGACGGGAGGGCCGCTCCTCCCTGAGAGGTCTCGCCTTCGCCCTTATCGGCCAGGACGCTCCGGCCGGCGACGGCGCGGCCGCCGGCTCGGGCGCGCCGTCGCCTGACCAGGACCGCGCCTGGTGGCTCGAGGGGCGGCTCGTGGACGACGCCCGGGTGCGGTCCGCCCTGGACGGCGTGCTCGGCCCGGGCAGCCGCGCCCTGGTGTCCACCCACGACGCCAAGGCCCTCATAAGGAGCCTGGCCATGCTGGGCGTCGACTTCTCCAACCTCAACCTGGACACGTCGATCGCCGCTTATCTGGTCGACCCGGCGGGCGACCAGTACCTGTTGGAGGATCTGGCGGCGCGCTTTGCCGGAGTGGCCATCGCCCCGGCGGGGACCACGCCGAGCGGCCAGCTCGACCTGTCCGGCGCCGCCGAGCCCGGGCGCATGGCCGCCGAACGGGCCGTCGCCGTCGCCCGGCTGACCGGTCCGCTGTCGAGCGCCCTGGCCCACCGCGGGATGTCACGCCTGTACGACGAGGTGGAAAGGCCCTTGGTCAGGGTGCTGGCCCGCATGGAGCTCGTCGGCGTGCGAGTGGACTCGGTCGAGCTCGCCCGTCTGGGCCGCCAACTGGCTGACGAGGCCCGCGCCCTGGAGAGCCAGGTCCACGACCTGGCCGGCACCCAGTTCCTGGTCAACTCGGTGCAACAGCTGCGCGAAATCCTCTACAACAAGCTCGGTCTCACCCCCGGGAAGAAAACAAAGACGGGGTATTCCACCGACAACCAAACGTTGGAGAAACTGCGCGACGAGCACCCCATTATCCCGGCCATCCTGCGTTACCGGGAAATCGAAAAACTCCGCTCGACCTATACCGACGCCCTTTTGGCTGAAGTGGCGCCGGACGGCAGGATACACGCCACCTTCAACCAGACCGTGGCCCGCACCGGCCGGCTCTCCTCGGATGCGCCCAACCTGCACAACATCCCCGTACGGACTGAGGAAGGGCGCCAGCTGCGGCGGGTGTTCGTGCCCGCCGAAGGGATGCGCTTCCTCGTGGCCGATTACAACCAGATCGAGCTCCGGGTCATTGCTCACCTGGCCCAGGACCCCGGTCTGATCGAAGCTTTCCGGACGGGGGCCGACATCCACCGCATGACCGCGGCCCGGATTTTCGGCGTGGACCCGGCCGAAGTGACGATCGGCATGCGGTCCCGGGCGAAGATGGTCTCCTACGGCCTGGCTTACGGGATGGAGGCCTACGGCCTGGCGCAGCGCCTCGCCATCGAGGTGGACGAAGCGGGCCAGATCCTCAAGGCCTATTTTGACAGCTTCCCCCGGGTGCGGGCCTACATGGACGAGGTCGTGGCCGAGGCGCGCCACAAGGGGTACACGGAGACGCTTTTTGGCCGGCGCCGCCTCATACCCGAACTATCGAGCGAGCGTTACCAGGTCCGTACGGCGGGCGAGCGCCAGGCCATGAACGCCGGTATCCAGGGCCTGGCGGCCGACATCTTCAAGGTGGCACTGGTCCGCCTGGACGCCCGCCTCGACGAGGAAGGGCTGCGGGGCCGGCTCGTGCTGCAGGTCCACGACGAAGTCATCCTGGAGGTCCCGCCCGACGAGGAAGAAGCGGCGGCGAAGGCCGTGGTCGAAGCCATGCGGGGGGCGGCTGATCTCAGTGTCCCCCTAGAGGTCAACCTGTCGTGGGGGCGGAGCTGGGCGGACGCCAAGGCCTGAGGCACGCGTACGCGAGTTCTGACGGTCCCCCGGGCTACTTCCGGCCCGGAGGAGGCTTGGTGCCAAGCACGATCTTCGGAACGTGGCCAGAAGCGATATCGCTGACGGGTGGAAGGTGCTTCCAGATATAGGTGATGTTGGAGTCCAGGGTCTGCTGAGGGTCCTGGCCCAATAGTTGTTGTACCCAGACCACCACTTCGGCCTGGCCCTGGGGCGTCCACGGCGGGACGGCCGGTGCTTCCGGGCCCACCACGATCTCTTTGATGTTCAACGCCTGGATGTCTGCGGCCGCCTCGGCTCGGACCGCCGGGGTTATGGCCGGCACGGGCGCGCCGGGGGTCCCCAGCTTCAACAGGAAGCGCATCCGGCTTACATCCCCACCGTTGGTCCCCGTCATGCCCGTGTCGCTCGGCATCGCGTAGCAAAAACCCGATTCGGCCTGCCAGAGAAGGTTCAGTTCATTGGCCGCCGGCAACATGAGCACCACCGTGGGGCGGCCAGAGCCCCGGGGCCCTGAAGTGGCCTCCGGGCACGCCAAGCCGGCCTTGAAGGCACTGTAAAGAGGGCTGGAAGACGCCGGGTAGTTGATGATGGGGCAGAAAAAAGCCAGGCCGATCACGGCTAAGGCGGCCCCGCCGGCACGCAGGGGCAATTGGAGGCGTTTGAGTTCCTCCAGGCCCAGCGCCAGCAGCAGCCCCACGCCGAGGAACATCATCGACGCGAACCGATCAGGTAGAAGGTTGTGGAACAGGGGCAATTTCTGCAGAAGGTAATCGGGTAGACGAAGGAACGAGGAGAGCTCCCGGTGCCCGTCCACATGGAGCGTGGAGCCCATGGACAGCACGCCCGCGCCCAGGGCTATGGCGAGGGCCACCCAAGTGACCCGGCGCCGGCGGGCCAGGTATAGCGTGATGCCGACAAAGATGAGAAGGGGGATGCCTATGTAGGCGCCCTGCTCAGAACCGTTCCCGGTGAAATTCCGGCTCACGGCCAGGACCGAGGAGGGCGCCAGGCGTGTGATGTTGGTGGGGATGACGAAGTTCAACAGATCGCTTACGTATACGTCGGGAGGGTGCACGTTCTGGACGCGGTCAGGTCCGAAGTACTGGAACGCCAGAAAAGGTGCCGCCAGAACTATGAAAAGGCCGCCCGCCACTTTCAGGCTCTTCCAGGCGTAGCCGAAGTGGGCGGCCAACGCGGCCCGGTTGAGCAGGCACAGCACGGCCACGGCTATGGCGGCGGTGACGGCTTCCATGGCGAGGACCTCTTCGCCGGTGAGAAGCTGAGCCCAGGCCAACAGGCCCAGGACCAGCCCTTCTCGCCATGGCTGGGCCGACTGGACCACGAGCAGGCGGTCAAACAGGATAAGGAAAAGAGGGGCACTGGCTATGAGCACCTGCGCCAAGTGACCGACGGCTTGGGAGGTCACGTAAGGCGAAAAGCCGACCACAAGGCAGCCGGCCAGGGAGGGTAGCCTTCCCGTCCAACGCCGCAAGGCCAGGTAGGAAAAGGTGCAGGCCAGGGCGGGGGCGAGCGTGAGCACGACGTTGTAAGAAACCGGGGCCCCCCAAATTAGCGTCACCGGCGCCATGAGGAAGCTCGGCAGTAGCACCGAAGTGTTCCACATCAGGTTTATCCCGCTCGGGAAATTGACGTAAGTGCTCACGAGCGGGTTGAGGCCGTGCCCGAGGGCGAAGGGCATCCAGGAAAAGAACCAGGAATACTCGTCGGCGTCGCCGGCACCGCCGATCTGGTTACCCCGTGGGAACTCCCACGCCAGATGCCACCAGACCACGGTCAGGGCCAGCGTGATGACGAAGACCACGGCGAGTTCCCGGGCCGTCGCTTTACCCCGGGAGGGCCGGCGCGGTACTGGTGCCAGCTCCGCGCCCGCCGACGCCACGTCCGAAGGCGGGCCGCTCTGAGTGCTCGCATGCCGCGTCGGCGCCAGTACTACCAAATTGGGCGCGACCGCTGTCCGGACCGATCCTGGTGGTAGGGCCGGCGCCGACGCCTCCAGCTCGATGTCGGCGTCCTGCGAACTTGGCTCACCGCCAGCAAGCCCATCGCCAGCCGGCCCTCGGGCAGCGGGGCCCATGGGCCCGTGCTCCACCCCTGCCGTAGTCGCCGCGAAGGTGTGGTTCCCCGGGGGAGGGAAAAGGCGGGAGCGCCGCCGCCGGCTGTGGCGCGGCCCGCGAGCGGGGCTTGCCGGGACAGGCAGCTGTGGGCTCACTCGCTTCGAGGAGGCCTCTCCGGCACCGGGCGCCGGCCCACGCCCACGTAAGCCGACAAGGGCCGGATAAGGGCATTGTGGGCTCTTTGTTCGATTATGTGAGCCGTCCATCCGGTGACGCGGCTCATGACAAAGATGGGGGTGAAAGTGGGGGTGTCGAACCCTGTCAGGTGGTAGACCGGGCCCGTCGGGTAATCGAGGTTCGGGTAGAGGCCCTTCGACTCGAGCATGGCCTGCTCCAAGCGGTCGTAAATGGCCATCAAATGACGTCCTTCGTCGCTGCGGGCGGCGAGCTCGGCCAAGGCGGTGTGCATCGTGGGTACCCGGCTGTCGCCGTGCTTGTAGACACGATGGCCGAAGCCCATGACCTTGCCCCCCTCGGCCAGCGTTGCCTCCAGCCAGCCCGGCACCGCCTCGGGACCGGGCAGCGTATTGAATATGGCCATTACCGCCTCATTGGCCCCTCCGTGCAGCGGGCCCTTCAACGCCCCAATGGCACCGGTGACGGCGGAATAAAGGTCGGAGAGAGTCGAGGTTATGACGCGGGCGGTGAAGGTCGAGGCGTTGAAGCCATGCTCGGCATAAAGGACCAGCGATATTTCAAAACAGCGCAGCACCTCGGGGCCGGGGACCGACCCAAAGCACATATGGAAGAAGTTCTCGACAAAAGAGAGAGCGGGATCGGGCGCGATAGGAGCCTGGCCCCGGCGGCGCCGCTGCTCGGCGGCGACGATGGTGGGCAGTTGCGCCCACAGCCTGATGGACCGGCGGAGATCCGCAGCCTCGTCGGCGTCGGCATGTCGACCGTGCTCCTCGCCATGCTCGTCGCCATGCTCGTCGCCATGCTCGTCGACCGGATCGAGGGCGCCCAGATAGCTGACGGCGGTGCGCAGGAGGTCCATGGGGTCGCAGGTGAGGGGGAGCTTGGCCAGGGCGTCGGTCAGGTCCCGGGGCACGTCGCGCTCGGATCTTTCGGCCGCCGTGAACGCCTCGAGCTGCTCGGTCGTGGGGAGCTCGCCGTACCAGATGAGGTAGGCGACCTCTTCAAAGCTCCAGGACGCGGCCAGCTCGGGCACCGGGTAGCCGCGGTACAAAAGGACGCCTGTCGCCTCGTCTATCACCGAGACCGCCGTCGTGTCGGCGACGACCCCGGCCAGGCCCCGATGCGCCTCGGGCGTGCCCGCGCTCATATCTGGCCCAGCCGGGCGTCGAGCGCGCTGTAATCGTCGTAACCGAGCAGGTCGTACAGTTGGGCGCGAGATTGCATTTGGTCCAACAGCTCCTTTTGCGTCCCATCGGAAGCGAGCACGGATAGCCCGCGTCCCACGGCCCCCATGGCCAGGCGTAACAGCGTAACCGGGTATATGACGACGTTCACGCCGAGGTCGGCCAGCGTCGTCTGGTCCAGCAGTTGGGTCTTGCCGAACTCGGTCATATTGACCAGCAACGGGGCGTCGACGAGCTTGCGGAAGCGTTCGATCTCTGCCACGTCGGCCAGGGCCTCGGCGAATATCATGTCCGCCCCGGCGTCGAGGTAGGACTTCGCTCGCTCCACGGCCGCGTCGAGGCCCTCGACGGCCCGGGCGTCGGTGCGGGCACATATGACAAAGGCCGAGTCGCGTCGTGCCTCCGCCGCCGCCTTGACGCGCCGGCGCATGTCCGAGACGGCCACGATCTCCTTGCCGTCCAGATGGCCACAGCGCTTCGGGTTGACCTGGTCCTCGATGTGGCAGCCGGAAACGCCCAAGTCCTCCAGGACGTGCACGGTGCGGGCGGCGCTCAAAGGCTCGCCGAAACCTGTGTCCGCGTCGACGAGCGTCGGCAGGCCCGTGGTGCGGGCGACCTCGTGACTGCGCGCTGCCACCTCGCTCAGGGTCGTCAGGCCGATGTCAGGCAGGGCCAACGACGCCGCCACCACGGCACCTGAGACGTACACCCCCTCGAAGCCCAGGCGCTCGATCAACAGCGCGGACAGGGGGTTGAAGGCGCCCGGGAAGCGCAGGAGCCGCCCGGAAGCCAGCCCGGCCCGTAGAGCCAAGCGTTTCTCGGCCGCCGGGACAGGGGAGTGGAACATCAGAACAAACCCCCTTTGGGCGTCTTCGCGTCGAGGTCCGGGCAGGCAAAGGTGCACTCCCGGACCTCGTCCGGCGTCAGCGCCGGGAGCCGCTCGACAAGGTCCAAGAAGCGCTGTTGTTCGTCCGCCGGGACCGTGCCCTGGGCCAGCCGGCGGAACTTGTCCACGTAGGCGGCGTGCCCGAAGGGCCGGGCACCCTGAGGATGGGCATCGGCTACGGCTATCTCGTCCTCCACCGTGGTGCCGTCCGCCAGTTCGACCACGACCCGGCCCCCAAAGGCCTCGCCCGCCAGGTAGCGCTCCGTCCAGGCGCGGTCCTCGGCCGTCGTGACCTTGCCCCACAGAGCCACGGTCTCGGGACGGTGAGCCCTTTCCGCCAGGTAGGACGAGGTGTGGTCCCATGTGCCGTCTTCCAGGGCGACGGCGAAGATGTAGGGCAGCGAATGGTCGAGCGTCTCGCGCGATGCGTCGGGGTCGAACTTCTGAGGGTCGCCCGACCCCGTGCCGATGACGTAGTGGGTGTGGTGGCTCGTGAGGATGGTTACCGAGCGCACCCGGGCCAGGTCAGGGAGCCTTCCCCGCAGGCGTCGGGCCAGGTCGATGAACGCCTGGGCCTGGTATTCGGCCGAATGCTCCTTTGTGTAGCTGTCGAGGATGGCGCGTTTCGGCTCGCCCGGCTCGGGCAGGGGGACCCGGTACACAGCGTCGGGGCCGTCGAGCAGCCAGGCGATCACGCCGTCCTCGCCCTCGTAGATGGGCGCCGGCGAGGTCTCGCCCCGCATGGCCCGGTCGACCGCCTCGATGGCGACCTTGGCGGCAAAGGCGGGAGCGTATGCCTTCCAGGACGAGATGTCGCCCTTTCGTGACTGACGGGTGGCCGTGGTGGTGTGTAGGGCCTGGCCTATGGCCTGGTAAACGACCTCCGTGGGCAGGTGCAGCAGTGTCCCCAGACCGGCGGCCACCGACGGCCCCAGGTGGGCGACGTGGTCGATCTTGTGGGCGTGCAGGGAGATCCCGCGGGACAGGTCGACCTGGACCTCGTAGGCGGTGGCGACGGCCCTCACCAGGTCGCGGCCCGGGCAACCGACGTGCTGGGCGACGGCCAGCAGAGGCGGGATGTTGTCGCCGGGGTGGGAGTACTCGGCGGCCAAGAACGTGTCGTGGAAGTCCAGTTCGCGCACGGCCACGCCGTTGGCCCACGCCGCCCATTCCGGAGCCACCCGGCGCCCCACCGACGCCGCCGGGTACCCCCAGACCGCGGCTCCGGGGCGCAGCTCGTGGCGGACCGCTTGAGCGCGGGCGTTGGCCACCGGCGGCCGGAACAGGGCGGCGGCGGCCACGCCGGCGTCGTCGATCAGCCGGTTGACCACCATTTCGGCCACGGGGGCTTCGATGGGTACCGGGTCGGTAGCCAGCTCGGCCAGCTTCCAGGCCAGTTGCTGCGGGCGTGGCAGTCCTTCGGCGCTGGTGTATGAACGGACCTCGTGCTGTCTCATCCTCGTCCGCGGTGCCTGCGGCGGCGATCGTCCGGCATTGCCAGAAACGATACCCGGCATTGGCCCGGCGACAGTGCCTTCGCGAGGTACCCGTGCTGCGGCCCGCCGGACGGGCGGTGCTAGACAGGGGACGATGCGCGGCGCGGCGGGGCGTCCGGTCAAGTATGGCTGGCCGGGCGCGGTGGGGGCGGTTTTTTCAGTCCTGGTATTGATGATGACCTGGCTGTTGACGATCTCGCCGCCGGCCCTGGCGTCCTCCGTCCCAGGCACCAGCGGGACGGTAGGGTTGCGGGCCGAGGAGCACGGCGGGACCTTCAAGGACGGGGGCGTGATAACCCGCGGCGACGTACCTTTCCTCGGCAGCCCGACCAATCTGGTCCTGGCGGCGCCGGTCGTGGCCATGGCGGCCGCGCCGGACGGAGAGGGCTATTGGCTGGTCGGCGCGCACGGGAGCGTGCTGACCTACGGCGACGCCGGGTACTTCGGCGGGACCGGCGCCCGGCGCCTGGCTGCCCCGATAGTGGCCATGGCGGCCACGCCCGACGGTCAGGGGTACTGGCTGGTCGGTGCCAATGGCAGCGTCTACTCCTTCGGCGACGCCGTCTTCTACGGCCCGGCCCGTCCCTTGTCGTTGCCCGAGCCCATTGTGGGGTTTGCCAGTACGCCCGACGGCCGGGGCTACTGGATGGTCTCGAGCCATGGCGCCGTTTACGCCTTTGGCGACGCCCGTTACTTCGGGTCCCTCGGTGTGACCGATCTGCACAATATCCCCGTGGTCGCCATCGCCCCGTCCTTCGACGGGGCCGGTTACTGGCTGGTACAGGGCGGGGGAGAGGTCGTGGCCTACGGGGACGCTCCGAGGTTGGGAGGGATGCGAGGCCACCCCCCGGTGGACGGTATCGCGGTGACGCCCGATGGCCGCGGGTACTGGCTGGTATGTGGGAACGGCGAGGTGGACGCCTTCGGTGACGCAGCCCACCTCGGCGGCAACAACCGGGCATTGCCTCGCCCGCCTATCGCCGGGATCGTCGCCGACCCGGCCGGGCGGGGCTACTGGCTCCTGGACGCCGAGGCCTTCAGGGTCAGGCTAGACAACCCAAGCTCCGGGGAGGCCAGCCGTATCGTCAATGTGGCCGCCAGCCAAGTGGGCCCGAGCCCGGACGGCGGCAACTACTGCAACCCGTACGGGCCGTGCGAGGAATGGTGCGCCCTGTTCGCCACCTGGGCGTGGGAGAAGGCAGGCATCGGCATCCCTCGCTATGCCTTCGCCGGCGACGTCTATAGATGGGCGGCGCGCCACACCCGGGTCATAGGCGCCCGCGACAAGCCGGCCGCCGGCGACCTCGTGCTCTACGGCACGGGCCCGCAAAGCGTCTGGACCTCTCCGCACATGGGCGTGGTGGCGCAGGTCTGGCCCGATGGGGAGATCGACACAGTCGAAGGCGATGCCGGTCCCGGCCCCGGCGGTTGGACGTCTGTCCTGGTGAACGGCCCCTTCCTGCCCTCCCAGTCATACTTCGCCAACGGTTTGCCCATCTACGCCTTCGCCGTCCCCTAAATGGTTGACCCGTAACTCTTCTTGTGAATTTCGGTGCCGATGGCTTCCTCACCTGCAACAAGTCCCACCACCGCGATGTCGCGGGCGCGCAAAACATGGTCACCAAGCTCGGCCATGCACCGTTTGAGATAGCTCGCACAGAGCACCGTCGAGTGGGTTCTCCTGCCCGGCGTGACCGGAGGAGGCACCTCTATGATGCCGACCGAGGCCTGGCCCGTACCCGGGCCGCCGCACCTCAGTTCTGGGTGTGGAGTCGCTCGCTGCTCACAAAGTAGCGTAGGGCTCGCTTAGTCCAAGGATTTCGCGAGAGGGTATTTGCTATGTCAATGGCCGAGGACTTCGGGGGTGTTGCCGGCACGTCTGTGAGCGGCAGGTCCTTGAGCGCGGCCCCGGCCTGCAGCGACTGGGCCAGGAGCCAGGACTTGAGCCCCATAGGGTCTGCCGGCCACTACCAGGGCTACCTGTTGGTCGAAGTACCGTTGCCATGGCCGCCTGAAATCTCCGAAATCGCCGAGCTGACGGGCGTGGCCGAACTCGCGCTCCGGGCCGGCCTGCGCGTCCAGGCCATAGCGCCGGGCGCCGCGGCCGCCGCCGGTGGGGCTGTCGACCAGCCCCGTCGGCTCATTTACTACAGCACGGCACGGCCCGGATGGGCGGGGCCGCTGCGGCGCCGGGAACGCCTGGCCGGTCCCGAAAGTGCGCCCCTGGCCGAGGCCGTGGCCGAGATGCTCGCCACGTCGGACAGCCGATCAGATGGTCAGGCAGCCGGCCAGGCGGAGGGCTCCGGGGTCGTGGACGTCTTTGTGTGCACACACGGCCGGCGTGACGCCTGCTGCGGGGGACGGGGGACCGACCTCGTACG
>Ga0182027_10010778_pt1 | contig 12967 bp, 10 predicted proteins | sample 712E1DmetaG_FD_121300 | JGI IMG/M metagenome (GOLD analysis project Ga0182027, IMG submission 121300) | Permafrost microbial communities from Stordalen Mire, Sweden - 712E1D metaG (Illumina Assembly) | ecosystem: Environmental > Terrestrial > Soil > Wetlands > Permafrost | place: Sweden...
AACGGGTGCCGGTATTTTGGCGCACTGAAAGGTATTTATGTCAGAAAACATACGGATCTCACTTGGTAATCCGGTGCTGATCTTCGTTTACAGTGTGGCGCTTCTTTTGATCGGATGCGCCATTGGAATGCACTGGTATCAATCGCGCGCCAGCGCCATCTGGATCGCCGTAGCAGCTGCTTCCCTGATGGTCGTGCACGATATGCTTACCGGGTTGATATTTGCATCCTTAACCTTCCGCCGGTTCCAGAGGGATCAACGAAATCAATCGCAGCGCTGAAGAGCGCCGAGTCTCGTCTGGCGCTAATAAGCCCTTGCACGAGGTTGTGAAAGCGCGGTTCCGAAATTATGGCGTTAGTGGCAAGTTTCTCAGGCCCGGAGGCGGGCATTGGCGAAGTTTCCGCCAGTGGCGGTTCGCGCCCAACGATGTTTTGAGGTGAACGGCCATGCGGTATAGTCTAGAGTCGAATTGCGCAGGGGGCCACTCGGCCCATACCACCGGGCATCGTGCGAAGCGAGAACTATTTATGCTCTATCGTCGCATCGAGACCAAACTCGGGATCAGCCCGTTGCAGTCGGACCGTGATCTGGCCCGATTGGTGGAGGAACGCCTCCCTCTAAGTTCACTGGACTCGCTTTCAAGCAATGGAATAAGCGATGAAGAGATCTACCGCCTCATCGTGCCCAGGCGAACTTTGGCTCACCGGAAGATTCGGCATGAGTTGTTGACTCGCGACGAGTCTGACCGCTCCGTCCGGATAGCACGTATCACTTCGCAGGCCGAAGAGTTCTTCGGTGATGACGCAAAGGCGGCACTGTGGTTGCGAAAACCAAAGGCCCGATTTGAGGGACGGGTTCCACTTGAGCTTCTGCGAACGGAGGCCGGGGGTCGCATAGTCGAAGAGATGCTGTTGCAGATCGACAACGGCTTCGCTGCTTGAGTGATCCAATGGCTATTGTCGCGGCGGTCGCCCCACATCCCCCGCGCTGCACTTGAAAAAACGGAGTTTTCAGCAATATCGAGTTCCCGCGCACGCCTCCGGCGCGGATGATACTTTTACACACACTCTCTGCAATCAATTCAGTGGTGGCATATCGTTGTACCGGGTGGCGGCATAACTTTGCAGAGGGTGGCGGCATATCGTTGCAATGGGTGGCGGAATTGATTGTATCCAGCATGTCTTCCATGCAGAAGCTGTGGTCCATGGAGAGCAAATGAAAGAAGAACCTGAGGACACTCTTCGCAAGCTAAGCTCATCCGTTGCGGCGCTGCCTTCTTCCTACAGAACGAGGGTTACGCATTCGGCTGTATCTTTCGCCCGATGTAGCCTGCCGTCGTTATGGAACGCAATGGCTATGATTTAGCGGCTAGCTCATAGCTCGTGCTACGGCCACGCTCTGGGCTACGGACGAGGATGCCGTGTTCTACGAGAAACAGAATGTCCCTGAGCGCCGTATCGTTAGAAGACTTGGCCAGCTTGGCATACTTTGAAGTTGTGAGTTTGCCGTCAAAGCCGTCGAGCAAACGGTTCAGGATCATGCGCTGGCGTTCGTTGATTGTCGTTCCGACGATCCCTTCCCAAAAACGGGCCTTCGCGAGAACAGCCGCAAGTGTTGTTTGCGCACCTTCGATGGCGCTTCCCAGGCAACCTAGAAACCATCCCATCCAGCGTGTGATGTCCAGTGTCCCTTTCTGGGTCGCTTCAAGGATCTCGTAATACTCCTTGCGTTCCTGACGGATTTGCGCGGACATGCTGTAAAAGCGCTGCGGACTGTCTTCGGATCGCGCCAGCAACATATCCGTAATGGCGCGCGCGATACGGCCATTTCCATCGTCGAAAGGGTGGATGGTGACAAACCAAAGATGGGCTATGCCCGCTTTGAGAACGGGATCGTTGCTGACGTCCGTATTGAACCAGTCGAGAAATGTGTTCATCTCGCCGCCGAGCTTCCCTGCTGTAGGGGCTTGAAAATGGACGCGCTCCCGGCCCACGGGGCCGGAGACAACCTGCATAAGGCCGTTGCCGTCGTCACGCCATGCTCCGGTGTTGATTTTGATCATGCCGCTGCGGCCGGTGGGAAATAGAGCCGCCTGCCATCCAAAGAGCCTGTCGGCTGTTAGCGGCTGGTCGTATCGTCCCGTCGCATCCAACATCATTTCTACAACACCCTCGACATTGCGGTCTGCGGGCTTTAATGCGCCCACGTCCATACCGAGACGGCGCGCGATTGATGATCTGACCTGTTCTGCGTCTAGATGTTCTCCCTCAATTTCACTGGTCTTGAGCACGTCCGCAGTGAGGGTTTGCAGGACTGCTTCCTGGCGGAGATTGAATCCGAGGGCTTCCATGTTGCCTATAAGACGACCTTGTCGATGACGGATGGCGGCAAGAGGCTCGGCCAGTTGCTTGGTATCCCACCTAAAGTGGGGCCATTCTTTGATCTCATATAGATACATTCACCGCACCTCCTGCGGCGAATATATCCCATATTCACCGCAGAGGGCAAGTTATTTGCCGCATATTATGCGTTGAATAGACTCTCTATTCACCGCAAAGCTCAAGTTTCGAGCCCTCGAAGTAATTATATTGACATTGTCAGAACTTTATTGATATAAGTCTGACATCGGAGCACGACATGAGCGACGGCCCTCACCGAAGTCTGAATATGACGCGAGCCTGGAAAAAGGCGGCCGAACGCAGCGACAAGCGCTCGTACTCCCGTGAGGAGGTTTCCGAATCGTTCGTCGGGGCCTTAGAGAAGGATTGCTTGCGGGAAATCCCTACCGGTTTTCTAGACACCGCATGGCGCATCTTCTCGGACCCTGAGCCGTCCCTGTTCGTATCCAAGATCAGCGATCAGTTGGAAACACTGAGAAGGCAGGCAGGATTTGGAATTGGACGCTCGGTGCTCGACCAAGCGATCTTGGGCGCAGAACGCGGGAAGACGGGACGTGAGGGATTGGTCGATGCTATGAAGAACGCGCTCGGGGATCGAGCAGCAAAAGCAACACGGCAGATTGAAGAACACTATTGCCGCGAATCCAGTAACCCGCGCGCGAATCACGTTCGGGCAAGGATGGAAGAAGCCATAAACGGCGCAGCGTTCGATGGGCTCGCGCGAAGGATTTTGAAGATCGAGCAGGCGACTGGAAAGCAATCAACTATGAAGCAGGGGCTGGACGACGGGGTGCTGAAATGACCAATAGGAAAGCTACTCTTTCTTCGCCGTCAATTGCTATTGATGTCGCGGAATCTCCAGCAGGCAGACGGCGAGGGCATGTCCCGTGCCGGATTGGGGAGCATGTCAAATTCTCGACGGAGAGCCTGGAGACATATTGTGTCACAAACTGGGAACCCATTGTTTACGACGCCCTGTTGGTCGCGGCTGCGGTGGAGTTTGCAGACCGAAAACTACGCCGCCCAGCTTTGAAATGGGATCGGCAGATCGAAATCCGGATTCCCGTACACAATCCTGACCGGTGGAATCATCCAGCGGTCTCGACTGCATTGCACGACGCTCTCGATTTTCTGACTGGTGACAGTTGGCATATTACATTCGGAAGCCGCTTAAAACAGTTGGAAGCGCCTCAACAGCGGAGGTTTGATCTCGCCGAGGGCATAACGAGCGTTATGCCCTATAGCGATGGCCTCGATTCACGGGTTGTTGCCGGCCTCATGTCGAAGGAGCTGGGGGACAAGCTCATTTGTGTTCGGCTTGGATCAAAAAGATCCGAGAAGCGATCATCGCGGCGATACCAGAAACCATTCACCGCCGTTCCCTATGAAGTAAAACTTGCAAAAGGCGAGTCTGTAGAGTCTAGCGTTCGGTCACGCGGATTTAAGTTCGCACTCATCAGCGGGCTGGCTGCGTACTTGGCGAAAGCCAATCAGATCATCGTCTCGGAAAGTGGCCAGGGCTCTCTGGGGCCTGCTCTCGTGACCGTGGGCCAAGCCTATGAAGACTACCGTACGCACCCGCTGTTTACCCACAGGATGGAGAAGCTTCTAGCTGCCCTGCTGGGCCATACGGTGCAATTTCAGTTCCCCCGCGTCTGGCACACGAAAGCCGAAACGCTGGCTAAGTACGTGGCTGAATGCCAGCCCTCGACCTGGTCGGACACCTTGTCATGCTGGCAGCAGAACCGTCAGGTCAGCGTTGGCCATAAGAGGAGGCAGTGCGGGGTATGCGCCGCATGCATGCTTCGGCGCATGAGCATCCACGCCGCCGGGCTCACCGAGTCGAAGGAGACCTATGTGTGGGAAGATCTCGACGCAAAAACCTTTGATGAAGGCGCCGCGTCTTCATTCCCTAAAACCAAAATCACGGGTAAGCTCCGGGAGTACGCCATAGCCGGTGCATTGCATCTCGACCACCTTGCCGGACTACAGGCGTCACGCGCAGACGCACGAACTCTGGAACTGAATGTCTTTCAGTTAAGTCGGTCCCTCGGTATTCCTGAGCCGGACGTCCAGGCCAAACTGAACCGTTTGCTCTCTCAACATGAAACTGAATGGAAGGAATTTGTGCATTCTCTTGGAAAAAACTCCTTTGTGGCCAAGTGGGCCATCCATGCGAGCCTATGACACCCCTTGATCAAATAAACCCGGTAGAAGTTGGAGAACGGTTGCGGATCGCACGAGACGCGGCAGGTACCAGCCAGGCGACGGCAGCGGAGAAGATAGGTGTCGCACGGACAACTCTTGTCGCCATAGAAAAGGGGGAGCGTCGTGTACGAATGGGAGAGCTGCAGAAGCTCGCCCAACTGTACGGTACCTCCGTCAACGCACTCCTGCGTCGGGAAGCCATACAAGTGGATCTTGCGCCGCGCTTCCGCAAGCTCGCGGGCAGTAGTGACGTAGCTGATGGCGCGGCAGCACTGCTGGCCGAACTAGCGACGGCTGAGGTCGAATTGGAAAACCTGTTGGGTTTTAGACGACCTCAGAACTACCCCCCAGAACGTCCTATATTGCGCGGAGACATTCGAGCCCAGGCTGAGCAAGATGCTCTGGAGTTGCGTCAACGTCTCGGTCTTGGCGTGAGCCCGATTCCCGACATTGTCACGCTTCTGGAAATGGAGCTCGGGGTTCGAGTTTATGTCAGGAGGTTTGACGGCAAAATATCTGGACTTTTTGCGTATGATGACGCGTTAGGACCATGCATTCTTCTGAACGCCAACCATCCCCGAGAGCGCCGGACGCAGTCCGCAGCCCATGAAACCGGGCATTTCATATCCACTCGACGCGCAGCGGAGATTCTCCATAGCAATGAGACCGAAAACTCCCGCGAAGAGCGCTATGCCAACGCTTTTGGGCGATCATTCTTGACGCCGGTGCGTGGCGTCGCTCAAAAATTCGAGGAGGTTACGGCAGGATCTGACCGCTTGAGCCGCAGGCACGTCATCATCCTTGCGCATTTCTTCGGTGTATCACGCGAAGCAATTGTGCGCCGGCTGGAAGAACTTGGACTGATAAAACCGGATACCTGGGACTGGTTTCAAGCAAACGGTGGCATAACGGACGACCAGGCGCGACAAGTTTTAGGCGATCTATCCACTCCCGATGCATACAAAGCCGACGCCGACCGTCCAACGACGCTGCGACTGAATATGCTTGCCTCTGAGGTCCACCGGAAAGGGCTTCTGAGTGAAGGCCAGCTTGCCCGCCTATTGAAACTAGATCGTGTGGAATTGAGGGAAATTCTCGGGGACATCGAGGTGGAAGGGAGCGAAGCCGATGGAGCCGCCACCCTCCTTGATTAGGCCCGAGACCATCACTGCGGATGCCAGCACGGTCATTAACCTGAACGCGACAGGCCGCGCGCGCGACATTGTGCAAGCGCTCGGCAGTAGGTTCGTCGTAGTTGATGTGGTTCAAGTCGAACTTGAAGCGGGAAGGCGGAGCGGCCGTCGCGACGCAGATCTGCTCAACGGATTGCTCGCCGACCGGCTATTTGAGCTCGTACAGCTCGACGCCGCCGCGATGGTTCATTTTGAAAATCTCGTCATCGGTTCTGCAATCGAGACCCTGGATGACGGAGAAGCCGCGACGATAGCTTATTCAATCACCGCAGGTGCCACGGCGGCCATCGATGAGCGAAAGGCCACCGCGATGTGTTCGCAGAGGTTTCCGGCATTGTCAGTCTGCTCCACAGTCGATATCCTGGCGCGACCGGACGTACAGAACTCACTCGGGAATGACGAGCTGTCGGCGGCCGTCTTTCAGGCGCTCATGCATGGGCGCATGAGAGTCCTTCCGCACAATGTTCAGTGGGTCGTCGATTTGATCGGGCCTGACCAGGCATCGGGCTGCACCAGTCTCCCGAGAGCTGCCCGCCGTCTGCGGACCAATTGATGACGGCATGAGCAGTATGAAACATTTGATTGGAATGATCGGCGTTCTGCACGCGATGTCGAGGTTCCTGCGGCGAGTGTTCGGATGCACGTACCCTTACATACTCCCCGTGATTGGTGCGTTTCTGGCTAAGAGAGCAGAGTATTCGACGTCGTGCTTGCAATCGTGGATGTCGATAATCTCCAAGTGTCCGCAGACGTTGTCCTGGGGAACTGGATATGGAGATCCCGTCAGTATGAAAACGGCTTTGACAACTGGCTTCGTCTCTGATTTTGGTTGGATGTTCAAGACGTCGCTCTGCCGATGGTACGTATTGTCGCCCGCATCTTCTTCGATGAACTGCAGATAGTTCAGCGAAGCTCCGGGAACGTTCAAAGAGCAAGTGTGAACGCGAATCGAGTTGCCGTCGCTGCTCTGGTTCCTTGCAATGAGGTAAATGTCGACCACCACAGTGTGACATTCTGTTGGCAGATTCATCATCTCTCCGGCGAGCGTATAGCGATGACTAGCGGTTAAAGCTGTCGTGATTTGTTTCAGCTTTCGTGTCAACGACACGTACTCAAGATAGCTGGAAGCAAAGAAACCGATGGTGAAGAGGCAAAGAGGCACTATGAAGCGGAGCTGCGGAAATCGAGTTGCAATTGGAGTAAGGCAGAAGACCGCCGATAGAATGCATCCAAAAGTCCAAAAACTCTTCGCAGTATTGTTCCAGAAAACAGCCTTCGCCCATTGCTTGAACATACCTAAGTCTAGCGGACAAGACCATGCGCACGGGTACCAGTTTCAATTTGTTGGCTGCCCTCTTCGAATACCTGAGATTCAACCCCTGCTCAACTTGAAAGACCCGAATTCCAGCATCGAGCAGATCGCCGCGAAAGTGATAAGTCGCCGGCATGCTGTGCTGTCCCGCGACGCTTGACGGAACTTGCCGCGCTAGTGGTCGAAGCGTTCTATGCCGAGGAGATCGCGCGTTGCTAATTGCCAAACTGCAAACGGGCATTAAGACTAAAATTGGGGATCACATGTTCTCTGAGCCACTGGAATGGAGGCAAACTCGAAAATGCGCAGCAGATCGCTTCGCGCGAGTACTCACGAATCACCTGCCTCTACGACCGGCGCGACGATGATGTGAGTCTGGATGAAGTCGAGAGGATAGGGATTTGATGAGCGCCACTCTGACGTGGCTGGATCACGACGCCGCGGACCGGGATCGAATGAATCGCATCCTGGCGCTGTTTCGTGAGCGTGACACGCGAGACGAGCTGGGAGTTGGGGTTATCCGTGACCTGTTGGCCGACGAATTCTTTCCCGGCACGAGCACGATTCAGACTCGCCTGCGGTACATGCTCTTTGTTCCCTGGATTTATCAAGAGCTTGAGGCAGAGGGATGTCCCTCCGCTGGACTGGCCGCTCGCGCACGCAAGCGGGAAGTGGAACTGGTCAAGGCCCTCTCAGAATCCGATGACAAGGCGGGCGTATTTGGCAAGCGGGCGGGCGGGGACTTGCGAAGGTTGCCAAGTTCGGTCTATTGGGCTGGGCTGCGTATATGGAATATTCGCAGGTTCAATGGCTCTCAGGAACAGTATCAGGCTGCGATTGACGACATCTATCAGCAGCGAAGTAATCGACACCGGGCTCTGGATATGGCCCGGCGTCGAGGGGAAGGTCTCGATGCCGTTGGTGGTGTATCGTCTATCACCTGGCACCCTGGAATACCTTCTCCGCCGAAAGGTTTCCCGCAAACCGCTACACTTCGTCTGACCCGCGATGAAGCACAGTTTATTGAGGACCAGATTATTACCACGCAGCCGAATTCTCTGTTCGCGCGGATCATCCCACTACCCTTGGCAGACGTGGATTATCCGTGGCAACACCCGTCTTTGAGCCGCTTCACGCAGGAACAGCGCGATTTGCTTCACCATGCCGACTTGTTCTCCCAGACGATGTATGGCGCGGCGATTCTCTACAACCTGATGCTCGCCAGGAAAAAAGCCAGTGCGGAACTCATCAAGGCTCGCCTCGAAGATGGCAGGCAATGGCTTCTATCACTAGATCGCGTGGGCCTCAATAAGTGGGGACTCGATTGGGTCATGCCGCTGGCATTCAACCATCAACAGGCCGTGTCGCCGCACACATTGGATTTCTGCAAGCGATGGATAGAGTTGGTTCAAGCGAGTGGTAATTCAATCATGAATGAGAAGACTGCCCAGAATTTGATTCAGAGCAGAGAAATGCGGCTGAAGGGCGGGCGGTCGCGATTCTCGAATCCTCGTGCTCTCGATCAGTGGAGCGGAAGCGCAGGACTATCTCGGATGGATTTCCGCTGGTTTACGGTGAAGAGATTCATTCGGGATTTGCGGGAGGGACTGGACGGAGAATGAATGCTCGATCCCAATAGCCGTAGCCTTTTGGTCGATTCGCTGCGTCCCCCGCCCGGATATATTTTCAGTGGGGGACTGGCGACGACCTATTCTCTCGATCTGACAACCTTGTTGTCCGTGCCGTTGAACCTGGCTCTGCGGTCAAACGATGACCGCAATGCAATGCTGCAGGATGGAGTGGCCCTCCTTGAGGCACTCCGGCGAACGACTGACAGGCTCTCCATTTTCTGCCAGCTAGGGCGAATCAGTGCTCCGGCCAAGGATCATGTGCTCTACGGACTCCTTGAGTCCTGTGTCGTGGAAGTCACCGCGCCGCAGGGCGGTGTGTTTCACCCGAAGATTTGGGTGCTTCGATTCGAGCGTCCCGCCGCCACACCTGACGATGTGGTTTTGCGCCTGCTGGTATTGTCGCGAAACCTGACAAGTGACAGGTCGTGGGATTTGAGTCTGAGCTTGGACGGCAAGCCGGGCAAGCGTACAGTCGCTCAAAACCGGCCATTGGCCGATCTGGTGGCAGCTCTTCCGGACCTTGCTCCGATTCAGCCGCTCGCTCGCATCCGCCAGAATTGCAAAGCGCTGGCAGATGAACTACGGCAGACGACATGGACTGAATTGCCAGGAGCGTTTGAGGACTTGGCGTTTCATACGCTTGGACTCAAACGGCAGTCGTGGTCCCCGAAGGCGTCGAAGAGGTTGGCCGTCATTTCTCCGTTTGTCACCGCATCCGCACTGCACGCCCTCGCCGCTAGCACACAAGAAGCTGTCGTTCTCGTTTCACGGCCCGATGAGCTTGCGAGGGCCTCAAAGGCTTCGCTGGCCAGATTCGGCGCACTCATGGTGCTGCACGAGGGTGCTGAGACTGACGACGGAGACGACGCCCTCGCCGCTGACCGGCTTACACGCGGACTGCACGCAAAAGCTTACATCGCTGAGAACGGCTGGGACACCACGCTTTACCTTGGGTCCGCGAACGCGACGAACGCCTCATTGGTCGCTGGAAGCAATGTCGAGATCCTGGCCGAACTTACAGGGAAACGTAGCCGCATCGGGGGAATTGATTCGTTTCTGGGCGATCACGGCATGCAGGAGTATCTCATCGAGTTCGAGCCGCCTGAAGAGCCGCCCCCGCTTTCCGCTGAGGAGCAGGCGGAGAAGATTATCGACGCGGCGCGCGCCGACTTGATGCTGGCCGGAATCCGGCTGTCTTGTAGCCCTGCGGACTCGGATGCCTGGGACTTAAGCATATTCGCGAAACGCAACATCAAGCTCAAACAAATTGAGTCAATCCGCATTTGGCCTATCTCCCTACCGAAGGAACGTGCCGTCGATGGGGTTCCTCTCGCAACAATGGCCGAAGTGTTGATTCCGCGGTGCGCGATCGCTTCAATTACCGGCTTCGTCGCATTCGAGTTGACGACGATCCTATGCAGCCATGCGGTCTGTTTCGTGCTGAATCTACCCGTTGACAACATGCCCGAAGGGCGGGATGCGGCGGTGTTGCGCACTATCGTCACAAATCGGGAAGGTTTCCTGCGTTACTTGCTGCTCCTGCTGCAGGACATGGATAATCTACCCTCCGTTGGCGACCTAATCTCAGCCATTGGAGGCAAATGGAACGCCGGGGACAGTCTTGACGGGCTACCATTGCTCGAAGAATTGACGCGGGCCTACAGCCGTAATCCAGGTCGTCTTGATTCCGTGCGGAATCTGGTTAAGCAACTCAACGAGACTTCCGAAGGGCACGACATCATTCCTGCGGAATTCATGGAGCTTTGGCGGGTGTTCGACTCTATCTTGCAGGAGGGCGCACGATGAGCGCCAAGCCGCTCGATGTAGAGGAGTCACTCAAAGGCCTGAAGGATTTCCAGCGCCGCACGGTGGAATACGTCTTCAATCGCATGTACGGCGATTCAAACCCGGCACGCCGGTTTCTCGTCGCTGATGAGGTGGGCCTTGGTAAGACTCTCGTTGCCCGTGGCATCGTCGCCAAAGTAGTGGAGCAGCTCCAGGCGAAGGGTAAGAAGAGGATAGATGTCCTTTACATCTGCTCCAATGCAACCATCGCACAGCAGAATCTGAATCGGCTCAATGTCACAGATCAAAAGACATCGTCGTTCGCAACCCGGCTCACGCTATTGCCCTTGCAATTGCAGAGCCTGAAGGCAAACGGGATCAACTTTATTAGCTTCACGCCTGGAACGACGTTTGATCTCCGGTCGCGCGGGGGCAAGGTGGAAGAGAGGGCGCTCATTTACCGAATGCTCCACGGACATTTTGGCGTCCGCTCAACACCGCTCCTCAACCTCCTTCAGGCAACAGTTGTTTCTCGCGAGCGGTGGATACGTTGGGCCAGGGAATATGAACTCAAGTACGACGAGCCGTTGGCCATGGCATTTCGCAAGAGTATTGGAGCCGACCGCGCCTTTCTGGGCAAGTTGCTGGCCGTGTGTCACGACTTCAGACGAGTGAAGAAAGTGCGTGGCGATCTCGTGCGCCGGAGGTACGAGGTGATCGGTGAGTTGCGGCGGCGACTCGCCGATGTATGCATTGAGGCCCTCAGGCCTGATCTCGTCATTCTTGACGAGTTTCAGCGCTTCAAGGATTTGCTCAACGGCACGAACGAGGCGGCGGAACTGGCGCAACAGCTTTTTAGGCATCACGAGGTCCGTGTGCTGCTGCTTTCGGCCACACCGTACCGGATGCTGTCGCTCGACCATGAGAAAGACGATGATCACTATACGGATTTCCTGGATACACTGCGCTTCCTGTTCGATGGTGATGAGAGCCGGATCAGCGAAATCAAGGAGGAATTCCGCCGCTTTCGTCAGGCGCTCTATGGCCTGGATGATCAGAGTTCCGCACAGGCTATCGAAGTGCGCGACATCCTTGAGACGCATTTGCGGTCGGTCATCGCGCGCACCGAACGCATAGACATGACGGAGTCGCATAACGCAATGCTGATTGAGCCGCCCGAAGCCGCAATGCTCGGGCCGGCCGACCTGCGGACGGCCCGGTTCGTTGATCGTGTCGCGCAAGCCGTGGAATCCGGAGATACGATTGAATATTGGAAATCGAGCCCCTACCTCGTCAATCTGATGGGAGACGGCTATGAGCTGAAGCGTCGCCTGCGTGAACACTACAAGGAGCCTTCAGAGGAGTTGCTGGCGGCCTTTCGGAAGGCCGATGGTGAGCTTCTGCGCAACGTCAATATTCAGCGTTATCGCGCAATCGATCCGGCAAACGCGCGGCTCAGGCAACTGATGTCGAAAACGGTGGACGCGGGCCAATGGCAACTGCTGTGGTTACCGCCGTCACTGCCCTACCTCAAGCCTGGCGGCGTATACGCACAGGACATACCCGCAACTAAATCCCTGATCTTTTCAAGCTGGCAGGTGGTCCCCGATGCCATAGCGGCAATCTGCTCCTACGAATGCGAGCGGCATATGCTGCAAGAGCAGGAGGGGCTTCCGAGGTATCGTGAACTGCACAAAAAGCGCCGTCAATTGCTTCAATTCCGTATGGACGCGGAGGATCATCGGCCCGCTGGAATGCCTGCTCTCGCCTTGCTGTATCCCTGTCCGACACTGGCCAATCTGATAGACCCGCTCGTTTTTGCTGTTGCTTCCGGGGAGACACAGGCACCTGACGTTTCGGAAATACGGGGGCAAGTGCGTGACCGGATTGAGGAGAAGCTCTCGGCTATCACACCTTCCGATTCTCCAAAGGACGGTGTTGCGGATCAGCGCTGGTATTGGGCATCTCTCGCGCTATTGGATAGGCAGTACGCAAAAGAAGTGTTGTCGTGGCTGAACAGTCAAGGAGAAGGCTGGGCGAGCATTCAGGCGGGGGATGATGGCGACACCGCAGGCGGCTTTCGACAGCACATTGATCTCTTTATCCAGGCTTTTGAGGGCCAGATAAAGCTTGGCAGAATGCCTGACGACTTGTCAGAGGTCTTGACCGATTTCGCGCTTGGTTCGCCGGCAATATGTGCTCTGCGAGCGATGCGGCGAGTTTCCAAGGGCCTTCCCGACGTAAACCCGTCTGCGCTCTCGGCTGCGTCGCGCATCGGCGACGGCCTGCGCTCGCTATTCAATCAGCCGGAGGTGACAGCGCTGTTGAGAGCGGATGACGAGCGCGAGCCCTACTGGCGGCGCGTGCTGAGCTACTGCATCGACGGAAACCTTCAGGCAGTCCTTGATGAGTACGCGCATGTTCTGAAAGAAATTACCG
>Ga0182027_10010779_pt1 | contig 12966 bp, 11 predicted proteins | sample 712E1DmetaG_FD_121300 | JGI IMG/M metagenome (GOLD analysis project Ga0182027, IMG submission 121300) | Permafrost microbial communities from Stordalen Mire, Sweden - 712E1D metaG (Illumina Assembly) | ecosystem: Environmental > Terrestrial > Soil > Wetlands > Permafrost | place: Sweden...
CCTGGAAATGAACGACTACAACCAAAGCTCGACCGCGCGCTTCCTGCGCATCCCGCGCCACATCCTGCTCTACCGCATGCAGAAATTTGAAATCCCGGCCAAGGGCAAGGCATGAGCGGCGCGTGGAAGCTGGCCTGGACGATCTCGGGCCGGGCGCTCCTCTTCATCTGGTTGCCGGTGCTGGCCGTGACGGTCGCGCACTTCGGGACGCCGATGGAGCACGAGTGGCTGCACGACGTGCTTCGCCGCCTGTACTACATCCCGATCATCGTGGGGGCGTTTCTCTTCGGTCTGCGCGGCGCTTTGCTGACATCGCTGGTGGTGACGGTTCTCTACCTTCCGCACGCCTTCTGGATGACTGGCCCGCACGCACACCACCACGGCATGATCCACGCCGATCCGACGGGCACGGCGAACAAGATTCTGGAATTGGTGCTCTACAATGTCGTGGCGCTGGTCACCGGCCTTCTGGTCGAGAAGGAGCAGCGCGCCCGCCGCGATGTCGAACAGAAGATCGTGGAAATGCAGGCCATGGAGCAGCAACTGGTGCGCGCTGGCCGCCTGCAGGCATTGGGCGAGATGACCGCCGGCCTGGCCCACGAGATCAAGAATCCGCTCGCTTCCTTGAAGGCGTCATCAGCCATTATCGCTGACGAGATCCCCGAAACCTCGCCGCGCCGGAAGATGGTGGTCATTTTGCAGAAGGAAATCGATCGCCTGGCGGCGTTGCTAGAACGATTCCTCACCTTTGCGCGGCCGGGCAGGTTGACCCTGGCGGAAGTCAGTCTGTCGCATGCGGTGGAACATGCGGTCGCTTTGGTCAAGCCGCAGGCGGATGTGCGGCACGTGGCTCTCCACGTCGACATACAAGGCCCTGGGCTGACGATTCAAGGCGATCCCGATAAGCTGGCGCAAATCCTGATCAATGTGCTGCTCAATGCGGTGCAATTCACTCCTGAATTAGGCCAGGTCGAGGTCCAAGGCCGGGAGCGGGTATTGCCCCACGGCAGGTTTGCCGTGGTCGGCATCCTGGATCAGGGACCAGGGATCCAAGAGTCAGACCGGGAGCGCATTTTCGATCCTTTTTTCTCGACCCGCGCAAGCGGCACCGGGCTCGGACTCTCGATCGCCAGCCGCCTGATCGACGAGCACCACGGCTACATCGAGGTGAAGAACCGACAGGGAGGAGGCGCCGAATTTCTCCTCTTCTTTCCGCTTGCGGCCTCTGGGTGAAACCTTCTGTCTCCTGCGGATTCTAAATAGTCAGGAGCATTTAGCCATGGCACCTACAGCCCTTTCCGATGCGATGTTTAAAGAGCAAATCAAGACAGGAATAGTCCTGATTGACTTCTGGGCACCCTGGTGCGGACCCTGCCGAGCTTTTGCTCCCATCTTCGAGAAGGCCGCCGGCGAGAACCCCGACGTTGCATTTGGCAAAGTGAACACCGAGGAGGAGGCAGATCTTGCGATCGAATACGGAATTCAAGCGATTCCGACCCTGATGGCTTTTCGCGACGGTCTGCTGGTCTTTGAGCAGGCGGGGGCATTGCCTGGACACGCCCTGCAGAAACTCATCGACCAGATCAAGTCGCTCGACATGGACAAGGTTCGAAGCGAGGCCCACGCCGCCGCATCGTAGTCTTGCCAAGCCAGTGCGTAGCAGTAGCTGGCCCATACATGCGGACTTGGGGTATGACTTCTGTCGCTGGGATTTTCCAGCGTGCGGATGGCTTGACTCATGACCGATGCCAAGGGCGAGGGCGGAACGACCGCCGACGTGAACGACGCGGTTGCGCGGGCGCGAGCGGCACAACCTAGTTGGGCGAGCCTACCCTGGCGCGAGCGTGGACGCCTGATGCGCAGGCTGGCGGCAAGGGCGCGGGCCGACGAGGAGCTGGCGCAACTTATCTCGTCGGAGGCCGGCAAGCCGTTGTTTGAGGCTGTCGGGTTCGAAATCGCCTATTTGTGTGAGGTGACACGCTTTCTTTCCGGATCGGCGGGTCGAGGCGCGCTTGTCGAAACTCGGCGTGCGTCTCTGATTTTTCCGCACAAGCGGGCAAGGGTGACGTGGCAGCCCCACGGCGTGGTGGCGGTTATTGGCCCCTGGAATTTTCCCTTGCTCAACAACTTCGGCGATGCGGTGGCGCCCCTTCTGGCTGGCAACAGCGTGCTACTCAAGCCGTCACCGCACACGCCGGGGACCTCGCGCCGCATGCAAGCCTTGTGGCAGGAATGCGGATTGCCCGAAGGAGTTTTTCAGGTCGTCGAGGGCGGTGCCGAAACCAGCAACGCACTTGTGGATGCCTGCGACATGGTGTTCTTCACCGGAAGCCTGGCCGCAGGGCGTCAGGTGGCCGCGCGTGCGGGGGAGCGGTTGATTCCATGCGTGGCCGAACTTGGCGGTAAGTCGGCCATGATCGTCCTTGCCGACGCCGATCTGCGCGCCGCCGCCCACGCCGCGGTGTGGGGCGCGTTTGCCGGGGCCGGGCAGGTTTGCATCCGCGTCGAGCGCGCCCTGGTCGAGGAGGCAGTAGCCGAGGAATTCACCCGTCTTGTGGTCGAGGAAACCACCAAACTGCGCCTTGGCAACGGCGGGGATGTGGATGTAGGCCCGGTCATGCTGCAAGAGCAGGTCGAGCGATGCGAGCGGTTGGTGGCGGATGCGGTCGCCCGGGGGGCACGGGTGGCTGCCGGCGGGGAAAGGCGACAGGACTTATCCGGTTTGTTCTTTTCACCCACGATTTTGGACGGCGTTCCGCCTGAAGCCAAGGTGGCGTGCGAAGAGACCTTTGGCCCCATCTTGCCCATCGTGCGCGTGGCTGACGCCGAGAATGCCATCCGGCTGACCAATGCCTCGCACCTGGGTCTGTCGGGCAGCGTTTGGTCGCGCGACCAGACACGTGCTCTCGCGGTGGCGCGCAGGCTCGAAACCGGGAGCGTTTGTCTAAACGATGTCCTGGTGAACTACTTCTTTGTCAGCGCGCCTCTCGGCGGCATCAAGAACAGTGGTCTCGGCTTCCGCCATGGCGCCGAGTCGTTGCGGCAGTTCTGCACGCCGCGAACCATCGTCGAGGATCGCCCGCTATTCGGCGCCGTCGCGGGGTGGCTTCGCGGTCAACTCGGCTTTCCCTACCGACCGGGCGTGCTCAAAATCCTGCGCCGGCTGCTCAAGGTGATCTACCGATGACGAACGAGCCCGTCGTAGCCCAAGATGCGTCCGCGACACGGTACGATTTCATCATTGTCGGCTCAGGTTTCGGCGGCAGTGTGGCGGCCTTGCGCCTGGCGGAAAAGGGCTACGGCGTTCTCGTCGTGGAAGAGGGAAGGCGCTGGCGTTCGCTGGATTTTCCCAAGAGCAACTGGAATGTGCGCAAGTCCTTGTGGCTGCCCCGGCTTGGTTGCCACGGAATCCAGCGCCTCGATTGGCTGGGCGACGTTCTAGTGCTGGGTGGCGCAGGCGTGGGGGGCGGGTCGTTGGGGTATGCCAACACATTGATCGTTCCGCCCGCCGACGCCTTCACCCAGGGCTGGCCAAGCGGCGCGGGGATGCGGGAAAAGCTCGCCCCGTACTATGAAACAGCCCGACGGATGCTCGGCGCGACGGCACCACCCGCAACCTGGCCCGCCGAAGAACACCTGCGCGCATTTGCCCGCTCGCTCGGCCGGGAAGCGCACTTTTCCCAGCCCGAGGTTGGCGTGCTCTTCGGTAGCGAGGGGGGCCAAACGATTCCTGACCCCTATTTTAGCGGCCAGGGCCCAGCGCGCGCCACTTGCCGCCTGTGCGGCGGCTGCATGGTCGGTTGCCGCCACAACGCCAAGAACACCCTCGACAAGAACTATCTCTATCTCGCCGAGAAACTCGGCGCTCGCGTTTTGCCCGAGACCCGGGCAAGCCTCATCGAGCCCGACGGGGAAGGCGGCTACTTCGTGCACACACGGCGGTCGCTGGGATGGTTCTCGCGATCGCAGAGGCGCCTGCACGGCCAGAATGTCATCTTGGCCGCGGGGGCGCTTGGCAGCGTCGATCTGCTGCTCGCGTGCCGAGAGCAGGGCAGCCTGCCCAATCTGTCCGCTGCCCTCGGGAAATACACGCGCACCAACAGCGAGATCATCGCCGGCGCGCGCAGCCGCACGGCACGCGTGGATCATTCGCAAGGCATCGCCATCGCCAGCGACATACAGGCCGATGCAGAAACTCACATCCAGATCGTGCGCTATCCCGCGGGATCGGATGTGATGGGTCTTTTGGGAACGCTGGCCGTGGCAGGGGGTGGCCGTGTCCCGCGCGCCCTGCGCTGGCTGGGCCGGTGCCTGCTCCACCCCCTCGATTTCCTGCGCAACGCGATCCCCATCGGTTGGGCTAAACGGACTGTGGTGGTGCTGGCGATGCAGTCACTGGACAGTGCCCTCACGTTGGTGCGCAAGCGGCGCTGGCTGCTTGGCCGCAACCTTCGTACTCGGCGGACCGTGGGCGCTTCCCCGATCCCAACTTACTCGCCGCTGGCCAATCAGGCGGCGAAGTTTGTCGCCGAGCGCATGGATGGGTTCGCGCTCAATGCCATCAACGAGGTTCTCCTCGGCGTACCCATCACCGCGCACATCCTGGGCGGTGCGCGCATGGCGGAAACGCCGGAGCAAGGCGTGGTCGACGAGGGCTGCCGTGTGTTTGGCCATCCTGGTCTGTGGGTCGTCGACGGAGCGGTGATTCCGGCCAACCTGGGCGCCAATCCCAGCCTGACCATCACCGCGGTAGCGGAATATGCCATGTCGCTCATTCCGGAGAAGAGGCGCGACATGACCGGGAAGGGTGTCTTTTCAGGCAAGGAAAATTCCGGCACTTGAAAGCCCTCGCGCAAAACGATGCTATGTTTCCTGCGCCACGCGCGCGCCCCTGCACGCCGGCATTTTGGCCACGCAGAGATCTTGGATGACTGACATCGACGATACTACCCGAGCAATTCTAGAGCGATTTCGCTTCGATCAGGCCGTGTTCGAGAGAATGCGCGTTGCCCTTTCTGGCAAGGCGGGCGAGGCGGGGTCTGGACGCCTTTCCGGTTCCGTGACCATCCCAAGCGTCGAGGATCTGGTCGAGCTTTCGCCACGAGACTCGGAGGAAGGCAAGGCACTGGCTGCCATTGGCCAGGCGGCCCTGGCCAGAGGCGAAGTCGGCGTGGTAGTTCTCGCAGGAGGCATGGCTACCCGCTTTGGCGGAGGCGTGAAGGCGGTGGTCGAGGTGGTGCCGGGGCACTCATTCCTTCGTCTGAAGTTGGAGGAGATTCATCTGGCCGCGGTAGACGCCGGATGCACGATTCCGGTGTTTCTCATGACGAGTTTCGCCACCAGCGACGAGGTTCGGAGCGCGGTGGGCGATGTGATTCGTCCTCAAATGCCCATCGAAATTCTCGAGCAGTCGGTGACGATGAGGCTCACCCAAACCGGCGGCCTTTTCAAGGATGCTTCGGGGAAGCCTTCCCTATGCGCAACAGGGCATGGCGATCTGTTGCCCACGTTGCGGGCTTCGGGGGCACTTGCCTCTTTTCGCAAGTCCGGCGGACGGATGCTCATGGTTTCCAATGTCGACAATCTGGCCGCGACACTCGACTCGCGCGTGATCGGAGCGCACTGCCGCGGAGGCAAGGGAGTGACCGTCGAGATCGTAGGCAAGGAGCCTGGCGACCGTGGAGGGATTCCCGCCTGGGTTGACGGTCAGTTGCAAATCGTCGAGGAATTTCGACTTCCGGCGGGATTCGACAGCAGCCGGGTTCCATATTTCAATACCAATACCTTCCTTTTCGATGCTGAGTCGATCGATCGGGAATTCGACCTCGATTGGTTTCCGGTGCTTCGCAAGGTCGACGGGCACGACACCATTCAGGCCGAGCGCCTGCTGGGCCAGATCACCGCCTTTCTGCCCACACAGTTTCTGGTCGTGGAACGTCACGGTTCAGACGGGCGATTCCTACCGGTAAAGGATCGTAATGAACTGGACGTGCGCAAACGCGAGATCCAGGCGCTTCTCGAAGGATTGGGCATTCACGACGGCATCCATTTTCCGTAGGGTCCCCGGCCAGCTTCACGGACTACGACCTCGCCGCGAGCCGCAAATTCATTTTTCCCAGGTAGTGCCATGCCTCGTTGCACGTGTGTTCCGGGAGTTTGTCCACGACGTACGCCATGCTCAGTTCGGAAACCGCAAGATCGACCTCGCGCGTGATAAACGTAGCGATGGCTCGGAACTTGGAACGCGGCCGACCTGTTCCACGCTGAAAACGATCAAGCAGAAAGACCTCATTGAAGCTGCCTATGTTCAGCTTCTCGTACAAGCGAGTAACGATAAACTCAGCACGCGAGAACGAAGCAATTTCTTCATCTGTGAAATCGCGAAAGTTGGCGGCCCCCGCCCGCTTGAACATGACGTGGATTTCATGAATGACCCTAAGATGAGCCGAACGCGAACGATGTGTCACAGCACCTATGTCTTCTTCATCATGATCCAAGGCCGACGCCGATCCGGCCGTCCCAAACTCCATGTCAAACAAGGCCCAAGCTACACACAAAGAGGGAAGTTCAAACCCTAGCAGTTGAGGACAACCATGCCCACCATGCGACACTTTTTACTGTTCCCATTGTTCACGCTCGTCGGTCTGATGGCCTGCTCGGGAAGCAGTTCCGGGCCACAGCAAGGTGGTGTCGGAGGGACGCAAGCGTCTACTGGCGGACAAACCACCGGCGCTGGAGGGACTGCGGGTGCGCAACCGACAGCTGGCACGCCGACAGGGGGCATGGCGTCTCCCGCTGGCGGAACAACGACTCCGGTGACGACGTCGGTAACGGGCGGAACAACGACTCCGGTGACAACGTCGGCGACCGGCGGAAACACAGTCCCGGTGACGACTTCTTCGGGTGGCGCACCGGCCACGGGTGGCAGCGTTAGGCTTGGCGGCACCACGGCCATGGGTGGATCCTCTGCAGGCGGCCGTAGCACGGCCAACGGTGGCGCTGCGGCCGGAGGGACCACTGGCACAGCGGGGACATCGGGCTCGGCCGGATCGACCGGCGGAGGCACGGCAGGTGCGGCAGGGGCGCCCGCGCCAGGGAGTATCCCGGCGGGATATCCCACGCCGACCGCGGACAACTATGCCAAGTGCAAATCCTCGACCGCGTCCGGCGGCCTCTGTCCCGGCGGCGGCGCTGGGCCAGCCTGCATCGAATGTCACTTTGGAGGCTCGGCGGGGAACTATGCCGTGACGGTCACTCTCGGCGGTGCCGCTGCCAGCCAAACCTATGTGAGTGCGGAGGCAAACCGGGGCCTACTCAAACCGGTGACCATCGCTGCTGGCCAATCCCAGACGTACGCCTTTGTGGTCAACGTCCGAACCAAGGAGAGCGAGCCGGCGGAGTCAGTGAGCGCCGGCACGCCGGGCCTGGATATGTACTTCTCCGGCCCGACCGCAACTCCCCCGGCGGTCAGCGCCATCGGTTATGCCTTGGTCACCGCGGCCACGAAACCCATCATGGTGTGGATCGCCGGCGACTCCACAACATGCGACCAACCGGGTTCCGGCTTTGGCGGCTGGGGCCAGATGTTTCCCGAGAATTTCCCGGCTCCGGTTGGGATCGCCAATTATGCCGACAGCGGCGAGAGCTCTTCCTCGTTCTACGGGAGCTCACTGCTATGGGGAGCCATCAAATCGCAATGGAGCGCGGGCGACTGGGTGTTCATCCAATTCGGTCACAACGACAAAGGGGTGGCCGACAGCGTGGTACAGACAAACCTCGAGAAATATGTAACCGACGCCCAAGCCGCGAAGGTCAACGCGATTCTGGTTTCTCCTCCCGCTCGCGTCGGCAGCATTCCAATAGGCGATCAATCCAGCCTTCACGCGATATCGGCGTCAGGAGCCGCGAAGGACAAGGGCGTGCCCTTCGTCGACCTCACGGCCCTTTCGACCGCCTGGTACGACGGTCTTGGTCTCGACGTGACTGCCGTGAAGGCGAAATACCACGCGGGGGGGACGGACATAACCCACACCAACATCGCAGGCGCAGAGGGGCTAGCGGATCTGGTGGCCGCCGAAATCAAGAAGCAGAACATCACCGGACTAGTGGAGTACCTGAGGTAGGCCGACCGCACGATCGCCCCCAGAGTCCGCCTGTTCTCGAACTCTGAAAAACCGCCTCGCTCGCAGACCTATCCCCCTGCGACTACCAGCGGATCGTCGAAGAAGTAGGCGCTGCTCGCGTTGCCGAAGAAGATCCTGCTGGCCGAAGTGTACAAGAACGGGGCGGCGATCCGGAGGTCGGGGACCGTTACGATGATCGCTGTATCGAGGATCTCGAAAGTGGCCTGGCTACCGGTCTTGCGAATCTGAGCGGTGAAGGTGCCTCCTTGGGCGCTGGGCAGGGATCCCACGCTCTGATTGGAATAGGTCCAGTGAAAATAGCCCACGTCATGCGCCATCACGTCTACGTCCCACCCGACGCCGAAACCAGTCGCGCCCTGGTGGATGCGGAAGTTGAGACTGTTGCGGGGCTCGTTGTAGAAAGAGCTGTCCGGTACTGCCTCGCCCAGGCCAATGAAGATGATGTCGTCGGGCGCATTGGCGGGTGTGTGGAACGTGATCTGGCACGTCCAATCGCTGGATACGAAGTCGGATAGCGCGGTCTTCATGTAGTGTCGATTGCTGCTTTGGCCGGGCTCGTTCCCGTTTCGCCGGATCCCGCCACTGTCGATTTGAAATGCGCCGTCGGCATCCACCAGGACGAGATCTAGCCCAGTCGCTTCGGAATCGCCGTTCCACCCGGAGTCATCGCCCCACCCGGAGTCGGCGTTCCACTTGGCGTCCACGTCCCGCTTCGAGTCGCCGCGCATTGGTGTCGCGCAACCACCCAGCGAGAGGACCAGGAGGACGATGCCGCACGGAATTCTATTCTGCATGAGGACCGAGTCGCCGACGTGGGTTAGCACAGGATAGGACTGTACCTGATGTGCGGCGCGCAGTCATCTTGGCTGCGGTTCGCGATCCGGAAAACCCTTTCTTTCCGGCCTCTGCGACCTCGGTGCCTCTGTGTTGAAGAACTAGATCGGCGTTCATGATTCTGGAACACCGTTGGAGGATCGCTAGATTTCTCGTGTATTGAGCCCGATCCGGAATCACGAACGGTGATTTAGTGCGGCGAGGTTCTGTTCGCCGCTTCGACTTGCGCTGCTGCCCAGGCCCGGCGGTCTTGCATTGGCTTCAGCTCGGCCGCGCTCTCGGCCTTGGATTTCGCTATTTCCGAGTCGGCGGCGGTGAGTTCTCGCTGGGCGGCCTCGCGGTCGACGTCTTTGCCATTCTCGCCGCGGTTGACCAGGACCTCGATCTTGTCGCCGTCGCTGACGCGTGCAACTTGCAGGATGCCGTCGCCCACGGCCAGGTACTTGTTTCCGTCCTTGCCACGGTAGCTGAGCACGCCCGGTTTGAGCACGGACATGAAGGGAATGTGCCCGGCCAAAACGCCGAACTCACCGAGCGCGCCGGGCGCAACGATCTCGTCAGCCTCGACCTGAACCAGGTAGCCGCGCGGGGTTGTGACCGTCAGATGCATGGGTTGTCCGTCAACCTCTTGTTAACTTTCCTTGGCCATCTTCTCGGCGCGGGCGCGGACGTCGTCGATGCCGCCCATCATGAAGAACGCCTGCTCGGGAATGTCGTCGCACTTGCCGTCGATGATCTCCTTGAACCCGCGCACGGTGTCCTTGATCTCGACGTACTTGCCCTGCTGGCCGGTGAAGGTCTCGGCCACGTGGAAGGGCTGCGACAGGAAACGCTGGATTTTACGGGCGCGCGAGACGGTCAGCTTGTCGTCCTCGGAAAGTTCGTCCATGCCAAGGATGGCGATGATGTCGACCAGTTCTTTGTAGCGCTGTAGAACCTTCTGTACCTGGCGCGCCACCTGGTAGTGCTCGGCGCCGACTACATCGGGCGACAGAATCGTCGAGGTCGAATCCAGCGGATCCACGGCAGGATAAATACCGATGGCCGCGATGTCGCGCGAAAGAACGGTGGTTGCATCCAAGTGGGCGAACGCGGTTGCAGGCGCGGGATCCGTCAAGTCGTCGGCGGGCACGTAGATGGCCTGCACCGAGGTGATGGAGCCCTTGTTGGTCGAGGTGATGCGCTCTTGCAGAATGCCCATCTCGGTCGACAGCGTGGGCTGATAACCGACGGCCGAGGGAATGCGGCCGAGGAGCGCGGACACTTCCGAACCCGCCTGGGTGAAGCGGAAGATGTTGTCGATGAAGAGCATGACGTCCTGGCCTTCTTCGTCGCGGAAGTATTCGGCGACGGTCAGCGCGGACAGACCGACGCGCATACGCGCTCCCGGCGGCTCGTTCATCTGGCCATAGATGAGCGCGGCCTTGGAAATGACCGGCTCGCCCGTGGACAGTTTGGAGTGGGTCATTTCATCGTACAAATCGCGGCCCTCGCGGGTACGCTCGCCGACGCCGGCGAACACGGAATATCCGCCGTGCTTCTTGGCCACGTTGTTGATGAGCTCGAGGATGACGACGGTCTTGCCCACGCCGGCGCCGCCGAAGAGGCCAATCTTGCCGCCCCGGCGATAGGGCGCGAGCAGGTCGACGACCTTGATGCCGGTCTCGAACATCTCGATTTTCACGGACTGCTCGACGAACTTGGGCGCGGGGCGATGGATGGGTAGGAACTTGGTGGCGCCGACCGGTCCGCGCTCGTCCACGGGTTTGCCCACGACGTTGATGATGCGGCCGAGGACCTCTTTGCCCACCGGCATGCTGATGGGGCCGCCGGTGTTCTTGACCGGCATGCCGCGCACGAGTCCATCGGTCGAGTCCATGGACACGCAGCGCACGGTGCGTTCGCCCAGGTGTTGCGCGACCTCGACGATCAAATTGTCGGGCTGGTCGTCGATGGCCGGGTTGGTGAGCGAAAGCGCGGTGTTGATCTCGGGCAGGTCGGCGCCGCCAAACTCAACGTCCACCACCGGTCCGATGACCTGAACGATTCTGCCTTGGGTTGCTGTGACTGGGGTGCTCATGGTTTCAAACCTCTGGGGTCGCGACTAGCCCTTGAGTGCTTCTGCGCCGCCCACGATTTCCATCAGCTCTTTGGTGATGGAGGCCTGGCGGGCGCGGTTGTATTGCAGGGTCAAACGGTCGATCATCTCGCTGGCGTTCTTGGTGGCGTTCTCCATTGCGGTCATGCGTGCGCCGAATTCCGACGCGACGGACTCGAGGAGCGCCCGGTGAATCTGGGTTTCCACGTACATGGGCAGGATGTAGTCGAGGATTTCGCCCTTGCCCGGCTCGTAGAGGAATTCCGAGCTGCCCGCGTCGTCGCTCGCCTGCGCGGCCGCGACGGGCAAGAGAGGCTCGATCACTGGACGTTGCGAGAGCACGGACTTGAACTGGTTGTAGACCAGCCAAACGCCGTCGACGGTGCCGTTGAGGAATTCCTCGGTGACCGCCGCGGCCACCTCCTTGGCACGCGCCACGGCCGTGTCTCCGGCGGCGCCCGGCAAGTCGCGGGTCATGTTGAGCTTGCGCCGGCGGAAGTAGTCGCGGCCCTTGCGGCCCACGACCTCGTAGCGGCACTCGTCGATTGCGCCGGCCCGGGATTTCTCCTCGGCGTGGCGCTGGGCCGTGCGGCAAAGGTTCGTGTTGAAGCCGCCGCACAGGCCGCGGTCCGAGGTCATCACGACGAGAGCGATGCGCCGGCCACCCCGGTTTTGCAATAGTGGGTGATCCTCGGCGCCGGCGCGTGCCGCCACCTCGGCGGTGATGTCGGCCATCGTCTTGGCGTAGGGGCGTGCGGCGATGATGGCGTCCTGGCTGCGACGAAGCTTGGCCGCGGCCACCATCTTCATGGCGCTGGTGATCTTCTGCGTCGATTTGACCGACGCGATCCGGATCCGGACTGCCTTGAGCGAGGGCATGAAAGTCCCTGAAGTTCCTGTCTACTTGGCCTGCGGGTTGAAGATCTTGCCGAACTCGGTCAGGACAGTGCGCATCTTCTCGGCCAAGCCGTCGAAGGCCTTGCCGTCACCGCCTTTTTCCGCCAGCTCCTTCATGAAGTCGCGCTTCTGACTGTCGACGAACGCGTAAAGTTCGCGTTCGTAGCGCCCGAGCGACTCGATGGGCAAGGCGTCGACGAATCCGTTGGTCGCCGCGAACAGAATCAGGATCTGCTTGTCCACGGACAGCGGTACGTACTGGCCTTGCTTGAGCAGCTCGGTGATGCGCGCGCCGCGCGCCAGCTGTTGCTGGGTGGCCTTGTCGAGGTCGGAGCCGAACTGGGCGAAGGCGGCGAGGGCGCGGTACTGCGCGAGCTCTAGGCGCAGCTTGCCGGCGACCTTCTTCATGGCCGCAATCTGGGCCGCGCCGCCGACGCGGCTGACCGACAGACCGACGTTCACGGCCGGACGTTGTCCGGAGTAGAACAGATCGCCTTCGAGGAAGATCTGTCCGTCGGTGATGGAGATGACGTTGGTGGGGATGTAGGCCGACAAGTCGCCGGCCTGGGTCTCGATGATGGGCAAGGCGGTGAGCGAGCCGGCGCCCTTGGCGTCGGACAGCTTGGCCGCGCGCTCAAGCAAGCGCGAGTGGAGGTAGAACACGTCGCCGGGGAAGGCCTCGCGTCCGGGAGGGCGGCGCAAGAGCAGCGACAGCTGGCGGTAGGCCACCGCTTGCTTCGAGAGATCGTCGTAGATGATGAGGGCGTGGCGACCGCTGTCGCGGAAGTATTCGGCCATGGTGACGCCCGCGTAAGGCGCCAGAAACTGCAGCGGCGCCGAGTCCGACGCCGTGGCCGAGATGACCGTGGTGAATTCCATCGCGCCACTCTCGCGCAGCTTGTCCACCACCGAGGCCACCGTCGACTGCTTCTGGCCAATGGCCACGTAGAAGCAGTACATGTTCTGGCCCTTCTGATTGATGATGGTGTCGAC
>Ga0182027_10010780_pt1 | contig 12966 bp, 8 predicted proteins | sample 712E1DmetaG_FD_121300 | JGI IMG/M metagenome (GOLD analysis project Ga0182027, IMG submission 121300) | Permafrost microbial communities from Stordalen Mire, Sweden - 712E1D metaG (Illumina Assembly) | ecosystem: Environmental > Terrestrial > Soil > Wetlands > Permafrost | place: Sweden...
ACTAATGAAACACAAAGACTATAAAAGAATTAACGTCTGGCTTAAAGATTTAGTTAGTAAAGATTATCTCTACCGGATCTATGAAAGAAAAATACCTTTGAATATTAAACCCGCTATCTATTTCCTAGCTCCGACCGGTGTCAGATTTGTCAGAAACTTCGGAGACTGGGAATCAAATCATAAGCTGTACCGGGAAAAAGAACGAAGTGAAGAGTTTAGAAATAAATGCTTATCAATTGCCAATCTATACATCGATACTCTACAAAAAACAGAACAACTTAACGCTTTAAACTTTTTTAAAACCAAACAGGATCTCAATGAGTACGATGAAATAATAACCCCTTATCCGGACGCATTAATATCACTAAATAGAGGTCCTAGCAAAATTATTAAGTTCCTTAAAAAACAAGAAAAATCTAAAAATAGTATCACCACTAAACAAAGAAAACTCAAGCAAAAAAACCCAAAAGAATATCTATATTTTCTTGAAATGATCAGAGAAAAGACTCCCCGATTTTACCTAAGATATAGGATACAGCAATATATTGAATATTCAGATAGCCAAGGTCCGGTTGAAATAAAGTCCTATGTTCTTTTTTCCTGTCCTAATCACATAACAGAAAAATTCCTTTTGAAATTTATTAAGAAAAGACTTGAGGAAACACTATTTGAACCTCATCTTCTTTTCTTTATTACAACCACAGACCAATTACAAAATAACGGAATATTCGCAGCGATTTGGAAATAAGCATAAAAACAATTAAGTAATGTATCTTATTATTTTCGGGGATTTATTCCAAATTGGATCAATTTAACCACGTTTCAGTTTTGAAGAAATAAGGTTGTAAGTTCTCTCTCCAATAAATTTCTTTATCAAATCTATATAAGTCAACTGCCCACTAGGCTTTTTCTTTAACTCATAAATTGCCTGAATAGTACCAATTACTAAAAAGTAGTATACCCAAATAGCGTAATTTTCTGCAATATATTGTTGGTTAAATATAAGCATAATAGGCGTAATGGAAAGAAGTAATAATGCGTATAAAAAGGACACTGATGATTCTAACTCATTAAAAATGATTAAGCATATCCACACGAACAAAAAAATTAAGCTTGAAAATCCCGGTAATAATTGTACGAAGACTAAGTAAATTATCAATACTACTGTAAAAATATATACCAGCAAGGGATACTTCTTGCTAAAAATTTGGCGGCGGAAGAGAAGAGATAGTATGTAGAATAAAAGCGGAAGGAGAAATGGCAGAGAAGACGCCGCAAAACCAAGGTCACTAAATGAATAAAATATTTTTTTATAGGCAAACCCTATTAATGCAGTTTTGTTCTCTAATAGTTGGGCTTTTGTAAATTGGTATTTAGAAAGCATCACCGGCTCGATGTTGCTTAAGGCAACTGCGTCTCCTTCTTTTCCTTTTACAGAGTGCAATTGAAAAACATAATCTTTCCCTTTAGAATCAGCAATAATTGGAAAACCGAAGGTGAAAAAGTCGTTTGGTTGAAACTGGTCAACTTTATATTTACCGGTATAGTACCAATTAGTATCTCCTTTTTCTTTAATGCTAAAAATTAAAGAGTCGCTGTTTATTCTTCCAAAAGTATCAAACCGTACCGCGACAATCCCCAAGTTATTATCCCCCGCTCTGAACGCGGCATTAATAATATCCCCTTTATGAATCTCATTATCCGTAAAAGGTTTATATATATTCTGGCCGTAACTCTCTGCAATTACAGACAGAGGTGAATTGGAAATTATTAATATTGGCGCAACAATCCAAAAAGCTACTAATAAAGCCGGCACTAAAATCCACAGTAATAAATACTTCATAGCTTTCATTTCTTTTTTATATTATCATATTTATTCTTTAACTCTTGCATCAGCATTAATATTACCAACAATATAAAACTAAAAATTGATACAAATATTGTCCAAGAAAAATAGATTTGCTTATTATATATAATTACCCCATAGATCTCATTACCATTTTTAAGGCTATTGTTAATTTCGCTTGGATTAATAGTCCACATATTGCCAAGAATATTCCCTCTTAAATGATTGCTTTCGTTAAGCAATGGATTATGCAGATAAGTTATGTCCGATAAGTTTAAAAGGCCTGAGGAATATTGACATCTAATATTATCTGTTATCGAAAAATATTTAGAATCAAAGCAGTTTTGTTTTTCGTATTCATCTTTCGTAATCCATCTAACCTGCCAGTTTGTATTGTATGTTTGATTAAATTGCAGTACAAAAGGTTGATCATTTTTAAGCGTCGCTTTAAAATAATATTTCGTCGGATTTTCGGGATCGATTTTATATGTAATTTCAGGTGATTGTTCTATATTAACTTTTGCGTCCGTAAAAATGGGTCTTTTGTTAATGTCTACAGGAGCAGAAAAGACATTATTAATATTTACGTTCTGGGTGACCAAAGGCGAATAAAGAAAATAGTCATAATTATTTTTATCTTTATATGAATAAAAATTAAAATTGGGATTACTATTAAGCGTCAAATTATTATTTTTACTTAAGGACTCTTTTAACTCTTTAATTTCACTCAACTCTGTTGGGCCAATGGCAAGCTCATTAGATTGTCTTCTTTGTACGATGTCATTTGGTAGAACAATATTTTTTAGATTATTTATAACTCTAAAATTATTAACATCTACGTTGTACCAAAGCGATTGAGATAAATTGTAATCCAGGCCGAAAAGAGATCTTGGATTTGTGTATGATATCGGAGCATAATGCCATCCCGCGTTTAAACAGAACTCATAAATATTCTTCTTATTCATAAAATCCGCTCGCCAACAAGGACCGGGAACATATTGCGTTGCCTCGCTTACTCCGCTATAAGGATTAATAAAATATTCCATGTATGGTTTTGGTAGCTGCGCTAAATCAAATTTTTTAAATTGAATATCGGACAAATTCAGTAAAGGCAAAATAGCTAGTAGAATAATTATTAATATTGGGACATACGACTTAAGGATGCGTTTTTCGTATATGTATCCCACCATTAATATTAGCGGGATATTCAATACATACAAACTATAATATCCACCATTCACTAGAAATGGAAAGAATTTTAATAATATGCCGTAAAATTTAACGTTAAAAATATTAGGCAAGGCGTAAAAGGTAATACCAAGTAAAAAAACTAACATGTTTAGAAGGAAAAAACCAGTATTCAGTTCGTGCTTTTTTCGGATTAAGATAACAAGCAATAAACAGTAAAGTGCTATTCCTACTGTAAGGTAGAAAAGTCCGTTGTAGATAACAATATTATTCGATTGGAAAATAGTAAACGCTTTATACATATTGCTGGACAAAGAAGGCGAAAAGAACGTTGCATAATTAAATGCTGTTTGAGACCCTTCTAGAACTTGCGCTGAGAAAGAATAGATTACGGGCAGTGCTAATAAAAATATTGTTATTGAAAGAACTAAAATCTTTTTCAATGTAAAGAATATTTTTCTGGTGAAATATAGATAAAATATATACGGGGTTATGATAAATAAATTCAATTCGGCAAACCTCAAATACTGAGCTGTGAAGTAAAATGCAAGCATAACTAGCAATAAATCTTTTACTCTAATTCCCTTTTTTGAAAATAAATTATAGAAAGCGTACAAGAATAGAGGCGTAGATGCATACATGTAAATTTGCTCTTCAGGTAAAAGGCTAAACAGAAATGGGCTAAAAGTAAAAAGGAGCGATGTTATGTATCTACTATTTTTCCCTTTTAAAAAAATTCCGGAGAATAGATAAAAGGAAACAAAAGCAATAACAAATCCACTAATTACATATATTATTTGAGCAATCCCGCTACTAAAGATTGAGTAGTCCACGAATCCAACAATAGCAGGAACAATCCTGTTAAAACCAAACAGTCCTACATCGTAACCGGGAGCATAATTTGACTGCCAGAATATATTGAACTGACTAAGCAAAGACCGCAAAACTTCTTCATGTGTTTTGTAGATATACGACGCATCTTGATAAAGCCACAGACCTTTATGTAACAAGAAAAAGTTAGCGACTAGAAGAAGTATAACGAATGTGATAATTTTTATAAATTTACTTTTCATTCTTTTTGCGCTTGCGTTTCTTAATTCCAACCACTAGTAAGCCAACAATTACTAGGAGAATAACAGAAGCGGAAATCAATAGTCCCAAGAAATAATATGACTGGGGTTTAAAATACAAGGTGAATTCTAAATCTATTCCCCCGTCGGAATTTACTTTGTAATAATCTGCGCTAAAATGTTGCTTAACATAATTAGGGTCTATTTGCCATTTGTTTGAAAATGAATTCTCCAGAGCATGTGTATCATCAAATATTGACTTTTTATATAGAGTTGTCAGCTCATTTAAGTCAAATGTTCTTTCGCCACCAAAACATTCCTTTGTCTTTGATAATTCAAAATAATCTCCTTTGTTACACCAAGCGTTACTGGGATTTTTTTCCAAATATAAATTCCACCCTGAACTATATGACTCTACGAACGATAACTGGGATTTATTTTTTAAATTGTGGACGTAGATTTTGTAGGTAGTGGGATTTACATATTGGAAATCAACTGCTGTATTCGTTGCTCTAATTTTTCCCTCGAAAAGATTATCTTTAATTTTGTAGAGAACATCTAAGCTGTTCTCATAAACTTTTACCCATTGCCTTGGATTTATTATCTTCTCTATATCTCCAGTGAAATTCTTTTGGGACTTAAGATTTAAATCAGGATAATATCTGACATCTTTTTCTAAAACTAGATACCTATACCCCAAAACATTTGCATTTTTATCTAATGCACTGTAGTTAACACGATTGCTCTGAGATATTGAATTTATGATACTAGTATAACCCTCAGAAACAGTATTGAAAAAATTCTTATTAATAAAAGATCTATCCGGATTCAGGAGCTCGAGTCTGCTGATTCCTGAATAACCATCTGCATAGATTGTGACTCCACCGTCACTATACGAAACGGGCAGAAGGAATATTCTATCTGTATCTTTAAGTTGCGAAATAACTTGAGACGTGCTTAGATATTGCTTTGGTAAAACGGTATTCCAATATTTTGCAACAGGTTTATAAAGCACAAAAATAAGCATGGCGTGCATCAATAGATATAAAATCAATAATCCGTATGTAATCTTATTCTTTTTTAGATTAAGAAAGATTAATAATACCAAAAGTACAATGATAATAGGCATAAAATATTTTCCCCCCGATCTGAAGAAATATAAATAAAAAGTGTTTGAATACAATAATTGATTTATAAAAACAAAGGGCGGGTTTAGTGATTTTGCTAAAAAAACTAGCACTATTAATACTGACAAAACTGTAATCTTAAATGCGTTCTTCTTACCCGTAACTAAACCCGCTAATAAAACAACGAAAATAATAAAAGAAACAAAAACGTAGAGTATATTTTCCCTGTAAAGTTTTGCGAAACTATAAGATACAAAACTCGGGAATTCAGGCGATTTAACATCGTCAATTCTAAAACTATTAGTTAAACGAAAAGTATTTAATAAATTAAAATTAGACATATAATATGGTTTAAGAGATTCTTGATTGTATGAATCGTTGGCTTTATTATTAACTACCGTTTTGTAGGAAATTCCTAAATTTAACAAAAGTGGAAACAAAACTAAAAAAGTCAGAAAACCTAATACAAATAGTTTCTTTAAATAGTCCTTGAGGGAAATTTCTTTGATTGCATAACAATAAACCAATAAGGGTACAAGAAGATTAACTAATAGAAGTATGTTCAAAGCTCTAAAGAGAAGCAGATTAAAAATTGCATACATCAGGACATAAACAAAGTTATTTGTCTTTAAATACTTAAAAAACAAAAAGAAGCACAGGGGAAAACCTGCCAAACCTACATAATTAACATAAATAAGGGGGTAGTAAAGAGTCAGTACTAAATTCATATTTATAAAGGTAATAAATGAAGCCAAGAGAGCTTTCTTTGGAGAAAAGAATATTTGATAAAAAAGAAAAAATGACAAGAGTAATAAATATGTAGACAACATCCAGTAAATATTAATGGTGAGAATCTTAACATGGACAATAGAGTAAATTACTTGTAAAAGAACATTATAGATAATAGGCGTAAATGTCATCGGCTCCAGCCTACCAGCGGGATTAATGTCCCAGATAAATAATCCACCCTTAATATATCCAAAAAAGTTAAGCCACTGAAAAGTATCAACACCATTTATATAGTGTGTAAAAAAATGGAAATCTATCGCTTTGCCTATATATAGAATAGCTATTAGCAAAAAAAGTGCATTTATTAACAGCTGTACTCTGAATTTTTTTAATAAGGAAAGAATATGCATTTTTTTACTCTACTTATTGTATTCCGTTTTTTACCGCAATTAACGTAGATGTTTCGGAAATACCTAACGTGCTCAATAACCAAAAAACTGCAAGAACTCTGAGTTTTATCATAAGTTAGTCTGTAGTATACACGTTCTTTATCTTAAGGTAAATATTATCCCAATCAAAATTACTTACGTAATCCAAACAAAATTGTCTCATTTTATTATTTTTTTCACTTCCCAGAATAAGCTTTATTTTCCTTTCTATTTCATCAACATTCCCTGGTCTAACTAAATAACCATTCTTCCCCTCTACAATCAAATCTGAAACTCCTCCAACATTTGACGCGACAACAGGAACGCCATTACTCATTGCTTCCAGCAAGACGATTCCGAATGCTTCACTCGCAATTGAAGAAAGAACGAAAACATCAGCGATTGAAAGCAGTTTAATTTTATCAAGATCGCTTATATTTTCAAGGATAAAGATGTTTTTAATTTTATTCTCTTTTACATACCTAATAAGCCTATCTTTCTCCCCCCAATCTCTCCCGATAATTATAACGTTTAAATTCTGCAAATTAGAGGCAGCCTTAATTAAATAAATTTGACCCTTATTTTTTGCGATCCTGCCAATAGTTATGATCGTTTTAAAATTTGGGTTAAGTCTGTATTTACTCAAAATTCTCTTTTTTTCGTCTAAAGTAATCGCTGTTTTATTCTTTGGCATCTCTATCCCATTAGGAATAACGTGAATTCTTTTAGGTTGTACGTGAAATTTCTGAATTAATATTCTTTTTTCAGTTTGAGTAAGCGCAATAATCGAAGTTGCCATCCTAAATGACCAGCCTGCAAAACAGAAATCATAAATTGTTTTAATAAATTTAGGCAAAGTAGTTTCGTCCGCATAATGAGGCGTGTAAATAACCTTTTTCCCTTTTATTTTGCAAATTAATATAGTGACCCAAGACACAAAGTATCCATAACTATGAACATGCACTACATCGTATTTAGAAATATTCTTATATAGGAAAGAAGGCATATTCGGAATTATCGTGGCTGCGTCGATTCCAAACATCTTAAAACCACGAAATTTTCTATAAGAGACACCTTTAATTTCTCCTGATTTTTTACCGTCGGTAGAAACAGAAGATATCACTTTCACCGAGCTGCCGTCTCTTATAAAACGCTCTACAAGATTGAGAATATGTGTTTCTACTCCTCCTATTGCCGGATAAAACTGGTTACAAACTATTAAGATTTTCATATTTGGCTAGGGTTTTATGCGATTTTTTAAGAGACTATTGCTTAAAATATCTCGTTATATCCTTATCCCACGTAAGCACAGTGTAGTCATCTATAACATTAGTTTTGTCTGGCAGACCAATTGTATTAACAACAATGTTTTGCGTTATGCTAGATTCTTTTTTATTATTAAAAATTATAAAGTTTGCTTCTCTTGCTTCACCCTCATCACGATACCACGCTTTACTGGACAACCATTCAAAAGGGATAAGCTTATCATATAATCCAATTATGGGACGAACCTTAACTTGATTTAAGGTGTCTACTGTAATCACGGTAGCTCCTCCTAACCAATCAGAATACCCATACCGATAATGGTTTCTAATAAGCCATTGTTCCAGCGAATAGGTGGGTGGCTGAAAAACGGGCAGATAAAACTTAGGTAATGTCATAAACAATAAAATAATCCCAACAATAACTATCCCCCTAATTATTATTTTATTTTGAGAAATAATCCTCCAATTAATGCCTGTAATTATTCCTCCATATATGAGTACCGGAAGAAAATATCTAGCGGCAAGCGGATCACTGTAGGGCTGATTACTGAAAAAATAAGCAAGAAAATCTATAACGATTGTTAAAACAGCTATCTGAGATATTAAATTAATATCCTTCCATCTTTTAAGAGATAGAAAAAATACGGCAAGCAAAAAGAGTAAAATTGAAAGATGCAATATTGCTTCAAGTGAATCCAAGGACATCAGCGGTAGCCCAAAAAAGTTGCCGCCAAATAATGACAATAGTTGTTGAATACCCATTGAAATGTTTTTGGGAAAATCGTTAAAGCTTACAAATGATATCTTCGCAGGATAAGAAGAAAAATAAAAACCGTTGAAATGATTAACAAGAAATATAGTCGCCTTTGCTGCCAAAAGAGCTACAAGTGAAAGAATAATTACGAACAAACTGAATTTTTTTTTGGTTACAGCAATTAACCTATATAAAAACACTAGTATTATCGGTGGAATGAGAACATATAAAGCAAATGGGTCTCCTATTGCTGAAAGTGCTAAAAACAAAAAGAAGATAAATGCCGGTAGAATACCACGTTTTTCAAGCGTTATGTATTTTAAGGCAAATAACGAAATTAGAACATACAGAATCGTAAGAAGATGAGCTGCTGGAGATATTATTTTTAATAACAAGATTGATGGCGTACTAAGAATAGCAAAGGCGATAAATAAACTATAAAATAAAGAACTTCTAGATGATTTGTTTTTTTCTATGTATACCATTAGCAAAGAAGCTATGATAACCAAGCTGTAAAACAATGCAGGCATATTAATCATTAGTGAGGGGGTCGATCCTTTTATGACTATTCCTATTAGATAAAAAGGTATATTGGATGTCCAAAATGTATCGGGTGGCAAAGCCCAGTCGTGTAATAGCAGATTGCCTTGAAGCATGTCTTGGGCTTGCAAAACGGGACTTGCTGTATCCTCTCTGTACGGTATAGCGCTAATTAATTTGCGGTAGGAGAAAAAGAGAAGCAAGAGGAGCAAAAGGAAAATGACAATTTTGTAGTATTTATGTATAAATTTATTAAATATCATAATCTTATATTTTTGTATCGTTATATCTTCATTTTTTTATCATATATCCTTATCTAATAGTCCAAATTTATATAAGTACAGCAATAGTATCAAATAATAGATATTTAGAAAAAATGTTATTTATAAGTCGTAAATTTCCAATAATTTGCCGACTATTATAGAATCTCTCCATAGGGCTTGTAACTTCTTTACTGCTTTTAAATTTGCTTTTTGACACATTTTATTAGAAGATAACTCTTTAATTTTATTGACTAAATCTTTAGCCGAAGATCCAAAAAGTATTTCATCCGGCAATGCCCCTTTAAATGTATCTGAGGCCAAAATCATATTACTGTTTCCAACAGCATATGTAAGGGGACCGCTTGATGAAAGATGAAATTCGTATGGGAGAAGCACAGCAAAGGCTTGATCAAAAAACAATCTTATATTTTCAGCAGGAATATAATCAATATTCCAAATAAGATGTGCATTTTTTTTACTTTTGGCTCTAAGCTTTTGCAACCAATCATTATATATAATATTTCCAGAAAACCTTTTAGGAATTGAGCCTGCAATTGTAATGTTGATGTTGTCTTTATCTAGTTTAATTAAATTTGCTGCATCAACTAACGTTTCTAATCCTTTATACCAAGTTAGAAAACCGAAGAACAAAAAATTATTACTTTTTTTAGTCTCATTGATTTTTTTTCTTGATCCTTCAAATTTAAACATAAAAAGAGGAATAATTTCAATTTTTCCTGCCCGGATTTTATAATCATCGGTTAATATTTTTTTAATCTGCAGATCATGAACAATCACTTTATTTGCAAATAAGCATAGTGATTTAAAAATTATGACTATCGATAACCTTAATATAACAGGAAGTATTTTTATTGAATTGACCTTTATAAAATTCTTGTCTACTATTTTTAAAGGAATTGCCGAGTGAAGCGTTATCACCACATTAATACCTGCAAGTCGGCATATTGCTTCAACAATAACTAATGAGAAATTATTTAAAGCGCTACCATACGCGAATAATTCGTGCTGTATATTAACCGTCTTAGGCTTTATTTTGAAAATTTCTCTTAAAACAGTTATGGGAAATATCGGAAAACGGGAAGACCACGAATAATGAATTTCAACGTCTTTCCATATTTTCACATGTTTGACTCTGTTTTCTTGCGCTAAAACAACTATCTTCTTCCTATCTTTACTTTTAAAACTGGTAAGAAATTGAAAAACGTAAGCGGCTAATGCTGAACTCTGAGAATCTGAAGAGGGTAAAACTGGAAATGGAGAAAGTATTAACAGTGACTTCATTTAATATTTACAGACTCCTCTACTATGTAGTTTGGTCTGTTTTTAAGTTCTTTAATCATGTTTATTTGATAAATCGAAATAATACCTATTAAAATTATTATTAATCCATTATTAAATATAATAAAAGCAGCTAAAATTGCCGAACCACTAAACAAATTAGGGTTGATAAAAATACGAAAATATAACATTATGGACAAGATCAGAAAACCGAATAAAAATAAAATTATGCCCACAAAAACGATAATTTTCATGGGAAGCATGCTAAAAGAGGTTATTCCTACTCTTGCTAGAGAGAGCATTTTTTTGAACGAATAAGAACTTTTTCCGTTTAATCTCACTTTTGCTGAATAAGATATTTGTGTTCTTTTGAAACCTACCCAATTAACAAGCCCCCTATAGAAAATGTCTTTTTCTGTGAGTTTATTAAGCTCATTTACTACTTCTCTATCCAATAGTCTAAAATCGGCGGAACCTGGTTCTATTTTTGTTTCTGAAAAAATATTGATTAATCTATAGAAGATATTCGAAGTCAATCTTTTTATCAAAGATTCTTTTTGCGTTGATTTTCTAGTGGTATTAACAACTTTGAATCCATCTTCCCAATTTTTAACCAAATCCAAAATTAATTCTACTGGATGCTGCAAATCACAATCTATTGTAATTACAGCGCTTCCTCTAGAATCCTTTAATCCTGCCTGCAGAGCATTTTGATGACCGAAATTTCTACTAAAGCTTATTCCTTTTACGTCTTTGTCCTTTTTTGAAATTTTTTTAATCTTCTCCCATGTTTCATCCAAACTCCCATCATTTATAAAAATTATTTCTAAAGTATATTTATTTTCTAAATTTTTACAAAACTTTCGAATATCGTAATATATATTTTCAACATTCTTTTCCTCATTATAAGCAGGAATTACAATCGAAATAATTTTTTTATTCATCTTTTCTTGAATTATACCATTTAACCATATTCTTTATGCTTTCATCTAAATTTACTTTTGTCTCCCACTTCAATATTTTCTTAGCTAAACTCGAATCTGCATATATACTTCTTGTGTCTTCTTTTCTTATTTTTCCCTCTTTAATCTTTATCTTTTTATTTAAAAATTTCTTAACCGTCTCTATCGCTTTTTTTACCGATATTCCCTTTCCTGTTCCCAAGTTTAAGATTATATTTTCCCCATTTTGATTCAAATAATCATAAGTTGCTAAATGAGCATCGACAAGATCTGATATATCAATAAAATCCCTTATCGGACTACCATCATTCGTGTTTAATTTAGGAAAAGTTTTGTAGAAGAATTTCCCTTTTTTATTTGAGTCGATTAAATTGCACAAAAGACTGTCTGGATTTATTCGTGAGTCCCCGATTATTCCTTTCGGATCTACTCCGACTACATTAAAAAATCTAAACGTACCATATCTTACTCCATATGCTTTTGAATACCAATTAAGCATTTTTTCAAACATATACTTTGATTCACCATAGGGATTATTTGGGGATATAGGATGTTGTTCATCAACGGGTAAGTATTGTGGTTCACCATAAACAGCACACGTGGAGGAATAGATTATTTTCTTGACTTTATTATTTACCATTGATTCAAGAAGATTTAATCCCCCGACTAAATTATTTTCAAAATATAATCCAGGATTAGCTAAGGATTCGGGAACTGAAGTTAAGGCAGCTAAATGTATTACAAAATCAATTCTATTATTTTTAATAGCATCATCTATACTTTTCTTATTTCTTAAATCTCCCGTAATTATCTTGACGTTCTTATTTTTTTTAAATTTTAAAACGTTAGTCTCGTCGCTACCAACGAAACTATCAAAAATTATTACATTAAAATTATTATTTATAAACGCTTGCGTTACATGTGATCCAATATAACCCGCCCCTCCTGTTATTAATATTCTCTTTTTCATAATCAAATCACCAAAGAATTTGTGCTATTTTAGGTTCAATAGTAAAAATAGTCAAGAATTTAAAGCACATTGGAAGATAAATTCGGAAATTCTTTTCTGACTAAATCCCAATTAAAAAGTTCCCCAATATTGGTTTTTATGTTTTCTTGAACATATGGAATTCTTCCCTCTTCAGCCGGGCTATATAAACCCGTAGGAAAATTTATAAGAATAGCCGGCTCTTTAGAAACCACCATAAAACCATGTAATGTACGTCTTGGAATCAAAACAATATAAGGATTTATTCTGGCGTTAATGTAAAAAAGATTCAACAGTCCTTTTGTTTCGGAGTCTTCCCTATTATCTGCAATGGCCACCACTATTTCTCCCTTCACAACCGAAAATCTGTCATCTTGAGTGGTTGGATGATAATGCCAAACATCTTCATCACGGGCCAATCCCGGAGGAGTTTCGGAGTAATACTGCATAAAAAATTCACGGCCTTCACCGTAAATATCTGTCCAGTCTTTTTTCATTGTTTCAACC
>Ga0182027_10010781_pt1 | contig 12966 bp, 13 predicted proteins | sample 712E1DmetaG_FD_121300 | JGI IMG/M metagenome (GOLD analysis project Ga0182027, IMG submission 121300) | Permafrost microbial communities from Stordalen Mire, Sweden - 712E1D metaG (Illumina Assembly) | ecosystem: Environmental > Terrestrial > Soil > Wetlands > Permafrost | place: Sweden...
ATTACCTCATCATCTTGACTTATACCACTCACAATCATTGATAAGTGCAATGCAGTAGTGCAACTAGAAACAGCTATTGCGTATTTTGCTCCGGTATACTTAGCAAAATTATCCTCAAATTCAGCTACACGTGGTCCCTGGGTAATCCATCCAGACATTATTGTATCATATGCAGCTTTTGCCTCCTCCTTCGTGAGATATGGTTTAGTTATTGGAATCATAATTTAAGTTTTTTGTTTTTCAAAATACCATGCTGTTAATTCCCGTAACCCTTGGTCAAGTCTTACATGAGGAGAAAAACCTAATAAATTTTTAGCCTTAGTATTATCTGCCAGTCTTCTGCTTACGGGATTAATTGTATTTTCCTCTCTGTATTCTGGTCGTAAATCAGATATATTTACCTTTAGTAAAACATATAACAATTGTTTAAGACTGGTTTCTTCACAATTGCCTATATTAAAGACTTCATCACTAATATCTGCTTGTAGTGCTGCAATGTTTGCTTTTGCAATATCACTGACAAAAATAAAATCCATACTGGTTGAACCATCTCCATATATCAGCGGGTTTCTTTTGTCCCTTATACAATCCAGCCACTTGATCATTACTTCGGTATATTTTCCATCTGTATCCATTCTTGGGCCATAAACATTAAAATAACGCAAGGCAACATAATCTAAACCATACATAAATTTAAAGCATCTGAAAAGTTGCTCCCCCCATTGTTTGGCAGCACCATAAAATGTCTGATTATTATATGGATTGTCGGACTCGGGAGTAGGGAAATTTTGTGCTAAACCGTAAATAGAAGCGCTTGAACTATAGATGATTTTTTTGATTTTGTATTTTACACAGAGTTCAGCTAAATGAAAAGTAGCTTTTAGCATAACATCAAATCCTTCAACGGGATTTGCTGCACATGCATTAATTCGTAAAGCAGCCATGTGAAAAACATAATCGGAAAAGGAAATATATTTTTCAAGAAGTTCCCTATTTCTAATATCATCCTCGATAAAATCAACAATGGGATTATTGATAAAGTTTTTCATATTCTCCCTGGTTCCCCGAATAAGATTATCGATTATAATAACTTTACGCGGTTCTAATAATATCAATTCTTCCACCAAAAAGGAGCCAATAAACCCGGCACCTCCAGTCACTAGAATCACTTTATCTTTTACTTTATTTTGCATTCTGAAAAATACTTAGACTTAAGATTATTATCCCTGACAATATGAACCCGAAACCAATAAATGACATAATGTTAAATTGGTCTTTAAAAATAAGATGTCCTGCTATTATAGTAAGCGCAAAATTAATACCCGTAGCAACAGGTACTGTGAAAGAAAAGGGGGCAGACGACAAAGCTTTAAACATTATCAATGCAGATGCAAAAATTAGTATAAAAGCAATAATGACTTGCCCAGTTATCAGGAAGCCAATCCAGTCTTTAAAATTATTTAAAACAATCCCTTTCAATTTGAATTTTATTATAGCTGCACCAGATACATTAAAAATCGAATATAGGAAACAGTATAAAATTGATTTTATCATGTTTCATTTAATTCTATTATTTCATCAACTATAAATACAGGCCTTTTTCGTGCAGAGTCTAAAGTTCGCCATAAATATTCTGCAATTACTCCTAAAGCAATATTAGTAATACCAAATCCTAACATCAGTATTGAAATCGTGGTTGGCCAGCCTTGAGCCAAATCATGAAATAAGAGTGTCCTGATCACAATATAACTTGTCCATAACAAACCGATTAGGAACATAACTATTCCGACGACTGAGACCATGCGGATTGGGAAAAAGGAAAACGCCACGAATGAATCAATGAACAATTTGATCTTTTTAGCAAATGTCCATTTACTTTTCCCATATTCCCTTGAGATTTTGTCATATTCAATGAAAGTTTTCTTGAAGCCAAGGGAAAGTATCTGGAGCATAAAATTCGAATTAGCTTCTATATTGTTGTTCAATATTCCCCTTACTTTGCTATTGAACATCACAACATCAGCTCCTTTTTTGGGATAATCTTTAATGGCATATTTACGCATCAGGTAAGCATTGCACCTTGATAAAATGCGAGTTGTTAAATCTGTTTTGACAGTCCGTCGCTGTGCTACAACAATATCATAACAGTTAAGGCACTGTTTATGCATTTCAATAATTAGTTGTAAAGGATCCTGCAGATCGGCTGCAAGAATTGAAATCCATTCACCTCTCGCATGAAAAATACCTGCACGCACAGCAGCATGTGAACCGGAATTTCGGGAAAGCTTTATTATTCTTGCAGTGTAAAACTCATGTTCCCCTTTGCGGAGAATGTCAACTGAATCGTCTGATGAACCATCATCAACAAAAATAACTTCCGCTTTTATCTCAGGTATACCTGAAAAAAAGAGATTAAGATCAGGCATCAGATAGATTAGATTGTCAGCTTCATTATAAAATGGAAAAATCAGGCTTATATCTGGTTTCATAGCCATAAATGCGTGGTAACTAGTGTGGAAACTACCTTAAAATTTATCTTATTATGAGTATTGAGCGAAATAATATTACGCAGGCTTAATCCGGAATCAACCACGTCAAGATTTTCTGTCCTGTGGTAATCACACACAGATGAAAAGAAACGTGCGCCAATCCCCTTACCTGTCATTTGAGGATTAATCAATGCCATTTTCCACATGGCAAATTTCTGACCATAGTAAGAAGTTAAATCATTGATATAATAGATCATATACGCGCATGGTATATTATCCTTATCATATACCAGGATTTTCTGTTTTGGGTCATTAAAGGCCGTATGTATCCACTTGGCATACAACGACTCGGCTTTGTCATTAGGTATATGAAAATCAGCATGAAATCTCTGGGTGCTAAATGCGTCTTTGGAATAGGCAAGCATATATTCAAGATCTGATTTCTCAGCATAGCGTAATTCCAGATGGTTCTCGTGATTAAGGCTATTCCGTCGTAGATCATATTTATTGTATATCCAACTTTCGATAAACCGGAATCCGGCTTTTTCCAGGCAATGGATGGTGAGCAGATCCAGCGACGGAGTCTTGGAGACAATAAATTTTATTTCATGTTGTGAACACCAGTCAAGGAAGAGTTCAAGAAGATTAGCACCAATCTTTAAATGGGATTCTTCGCTGGTTTTTCTGATAATTATATAATCAATCAGCACAGTTTTATACCCGAAGTGTAATGAATCCCAATCCGAAATTCTGAAAAGCATTGCACCCTGAAGATCATTATTTAAATTACTGATAAGAATAGTTTCTGAAGATTTCTGATTAAGGTATTGACGAATATTATCACATAATAGTCTTAATGATGCTTCATATTGAAGATCGCCATCCTCAAGGTATCTGCCATATTTGTAACCCTGTGTTAGATCAATTATTAGCTTATGAATTTTTTCTGTTAGCACGGAAAATTGATTTAAATGTTCAGGAAACAACTAAAAAGACAAATCAGAATCCATTAAGTACCTTGACTGTATATTCCACATCTTCATTACTCAACTCAGCGAACATTGGCAATGTTAAGCAGTGTTCAGCAAGGTATTCGGCATTTGGAAGATTTCCCTTTTTATATCCGAGATAACCATAGGCTTTTTGCAGATGGCATGGAACAGGGTAATGCATGCCAGGAAATACTTTATGATCATTCAAGTGTTTAATCAACTTGTCCCTTTCAGGTGTTGTTATAACGAACAGGTGATAACAAGATTCAGCCCAGTCAGGTTTTGATTGCATTGTTATTTTCGGATTTTTAATACCTGAATAGTACATTTCAGCTATTTCTTTTCTTCGTGCATTCCATTGATCCAGATATTTTAATTTCACAATTAGTACCGCGGCTTCGACGCCACCCATACGCATATTAAAACCAAGCTCATCGTGATAGTATTTATCATGACTGCTATGAACCCGCAATTTGCACAAACGTTCATTATATGAATCGTCGTCAGTAGTTATGCTTCCGCCTTCACCATAGGAACCTAGGTTTTTCCCCGGGTAATGGCTGAAGCAAGCTATCTCGCCAAACTTACCGACTTTTACTCCTTTATATTTTGTCCCATGTGCCTGTGCTGCATCTTCTACCAAGTATAATTTGTGTTTGTCAGTAATCGCTTTGACTGCATCTACATCAAATGGCTGACCATAAAGATGAACTCCGATAATAGCCTTGGTCTTTGGAGTGATCTTCTTCTCAATTTTTGTTGCATCAATTTCCCAGGTTACAGGATCACAATCCACAAACACCGGAGTTGCTCCTACGTATGATGGACCCCACGCTGTTGCAATAAATGTATTTGCCGGAATTATTACTTCATCACCTGGTCCTATTCCAAGAACAATCATGGCAAGATGCAATGCGGATGTTCCGCTATTTACAGCTACAGCATGTTTTGTGCCGCAATATGCTGAAAATTCTTTCTCAAAATTTTGAACCGAAAAAGCATTGGAAAAAGCTGTTCGTTCAAAAACTTCTTCCACTGCTTTAAAAACTTCAAGCTTGATTTGAGCATATTGTCCTTTAAGATCAAGAAAAGGAATATTGTGTTTTATTTCTTCCATATTTGAATTGTTATAATTTCTTATCGGCTTATGTTTTTTCAATTATATTGTTCTTTTTAACTTTGCCGGATTTCCAGCTACAATGGTATTCGGAGCAACATTTTTGGTCACTACAGATCCGGCTCCCACAATTGCATTTTCGCCAATTGTAATACCACAAAGAATGGTAGCGCTTGATCCAACAGAAGATCCTCTTTTTATGTAAGTCTCTTCCGGTTTCCAATCTGCTTCTGTTTGTAATGTGCCATCAGCATTTGTTGCGCGTGGAAACCGGTCATTAATAAACGTTACATTATGCCCGATAAAAACATTATCTTCAATATGCACCCCTTCACAAACAAACGTATGACTTGATATTTTGCAGTTCTTCCCTATTGTTGCTCCTTTCTGAATTTCTACAAAAGCTCCAATTTTTGTTTCATCATCAATCGAACAGCCATATGCATTAACAAAATTAAAGATTCTGACATTTTTCCCAACACTCACATTTTTTAATGATTGTCTTGGTGAATCTATATTTAGAATTTCCATTGCCGGATTTTATTTGATTATTACTTCTTTGCCTTTGTTTTTGATTGATTCATTCGATGCTTCCAGTATTTTGATAACAGAAAGACCTGAATTAAAATCTGAAACCGGTTGTTTGTTGTTCAATATTGATTGAGCAAAGTCTTCTGCCATTAATGCCAGTGCTTCAGTGGATGGCGTTTTTGGGATAAAGATATCTCCTGTCCTGTAATCAACTAACAACCGCCGTTTTTCTTCATCTGTTTTAACTGTATATCCGGTATCATAAATTTTGATTTTCTCCGTAGGCTCCAGATCATTAAAAACTACCATTTTCTTGTCACCGCCAATAAGCATTAATCGAATCTTTACTGGAGATGCCCAGGAACAATTGAAATGAGCGATTAGGCCGGATTCAAAATTAATTGTAAGAAAAGCTATATTCTCCATACCGTTATTAGTATGTGAAACCCCTGTTGCGTTAAGGCTATAGGGCTTTTCGCTTATAAGATGCGTCAGTATTGAAATATCATGCGGAGCAAGATCCCATAAAACATTAATATCCGGTTGAAAAAGGCCAAGGTTAATTCTGGTTGAATCAAGATATTTGACTTTCCCAATCATATCATCATCAATCAGTTGTTTCATTTTTTGAACAGCCGCAGTGTAAAGAAAAGTATGATCAACCATAAGGGATAGTTTTCTTTTCTCAGCTAACTCAATAAGTTCTTCAGCCTCATGAGAGGCAGAAGTCATGGGTTTCTCCAATAATACGTGTTTCCCCTGGACCAGAGATGCTTTAGCAAATTTAAAATGGGTGAATACCGGCGTTGCAATAGCAACGGCATCGATTAAACTATCATTAATAATATCGTCAGGATATAAGGTAGTTTCAACTTGGGGATAATTTCTTTTAACTGTATCAAGCCGTTCCTGCCTGGAATCAGCGATTTTTACTATCTGAAATTTTTTGTTCCCATAAAAATTTCTTACAAGATTTGGACCCCAGTAACCATATCCGAGAATTCCGATTTTTATCATTGATTTTTATGAATTAAAATAATTAGAAGTTTAATTTATAACGATACTAATTGATGATTGGAATCGGTATATTTATTATTTGCTTTTATGGATCCATACATTCCAATAAAAAAGAACATCATAAAAAAGGAAGATGTTATATAAACCTGAGAACTAAGATTTATCATAATTGCTAAGGCACAAACAAAAAATTCATAAGATCCGTTTCCACTTGAGCTGACGAAATAATATAGACCTTTGAAAAAGAAAAACATATATAAACAGCCAAAAATAATTCCAAAGCGGGACATTTCGCTTATCCAACCATAATTTGCATACTCCGGGTCACTTATTGAATCAGGTTTTGTCATAGCCAGAACTCCCCTGCCGTATAAAGGGTATTTCGAGAGAACAACTAACGATTTGCGCGCTCCTAAAATTCTTCCTGTCGTTGGCTCATTAAGACTTGTTTCTATCTGATCTTCATATTGTTGCTCAATTTTCCCTTTCATAAAATCCAAATGATTAAACGCAAATAATGCGCCATAGACAAACAACGGGAAGAGAACTACTCCAACTATTCTGCTACTTCTTTGTTTAAGTAATAATAATCCTAAAGCAGCCAGAGCGAGATATCCTGCTGTACTGAATGTACTTAATAATGCGATATAATAGATAATGTTTTTCCTGTCAAATAGTTGAATTTTTCTTACATAATTGATAACAAGAGCTAAAATTATTAATACTGCGAATTGACCAGGTTCAGATGCAAAGCCTGCGTTTCTTGATAATCCGAAACTCTGATCGAGTTGAGGCCAATATGTGTAGAAAATCATGCCTCGCGTGAGATCATCTACACGATATTTATTCAATGCATTTATTAAATATGTTATTGTCTCTTTTGTTCCAGGCAGAATTTGATTAATCATCCATATTGTTAAGGCAATGATGGTCAGTACTTTGATCACCCTTTCTAAAAGATATAAGAAATCTTCTCTGTAAATTCTAAATAAAAAATAAGGAAGAAGGAATCCGTAACTGAATGATGTAATCAGGGAAACAACCGAAAAGCCCCAAATAAATCCCTGGACAAGAGCTAATAATAAATAAATAAAGAAAATCATTAGTATTTTTTGATTAACAATACCTGTCCTGTTTCTTCGGTACAAAACATAAAAAACAATAGGCACTAAAATTAATTCCAATTTACGGATATTAAGCAATAACGAAATCCATCTGATTTGTAACAAGAAAAATATCAGTAAATAATCAGTTATTTTGAATATTTTGTTTTCAGGTAATGATATGGTTCTTCTTTTTCTATTCATTATAAACTGTCATATTCCAATTTTGATAAATATATAAATATTAGTTGCTAATCTTTTATGAAATCAACCATTACATTTTATTGTAGATATAAGTCACCATGACTTAAATTTCTCCTGAGCTTTCTCAAAATCATCCATCCGTCCTATATCAAGCCAGTATTCATTTAAATCATATTTGGAAACCAAAAGATTTTTTTTAAGCATATTTTGAACTAATTGATCCATCCCAAAATATTCGTTTTCAGGGATTAATGAAAATATTTCTGGTTTAAATACATAGATACCAGCTAGAATTTTGTTCTTGAATTTAGGCTTTTCTTCTATGCCTATGACAAAGTTATCTTTTGTGAAAATATTCCCGAAGTCGAATGGAGTGAATATCTCTTTTATACCAACAGTAAGCATCGATGGCTGGTTTATTGCAAAATCATATAATTCGTTAAAGTTGGTTTGTGTGAGAATATCGCCATTCATTACTAGAAATGGTTCTGTTAATTCATGAATCAACAGGCGAACGGGGCCCACTGTTCCGAGAGGTTTTAATTCTTTGCTTATTTTCAACTCAACACCGTATTTTGATCCATCGCCAAAGAAATTTTCAATATAATCCGACTTGTAATTTGTTGCCAGAAAGATCTTATTGAAACCATGCTTTTTTAGTGAATCTATCTGTATTTCGAGTACTGATTTTTCGCCAATTGGTAAAAGCGGTTTTGGAATAATCTCAGTAAAAGGTTTTAGCCGCGTTCCTAATCCTCCGGCCAGTATAACTGCTTTCATTATTTTATTTTAATTAGTTTTTAGTGCCAGTTTTGTTCTATAGATTTCAATCAAATGGTTTACAATAGTAACAGCATTGAAATCCCTTAAAACCATTTCTCTGGCATTAATTATAAGTTGCTCTTGTTTTTGTTTGTCATTCAATAGATTTATAATGCTTTCTGCAAGTCCGTCAACATCTTGCTTTTCAACAAGGATGCATGTTTGCTTTTCCAGATTTAGATCCGGTAAACCCCCTACATTGGTTGAAATTACAGCGGTGCCTATAAGCATGCTTTCAATCACACTGCTCGGTATAACATCATGATGAGTGGGCAAAACTAATATTTCTGATTTGGCAATATGTCTATATAGCTCATCATATGATGGTACAAATCCTATAAAATCAATATTTTGTTCTAGTCTTGATTCCCTTATTAGTTTCTTTAAGAAGTGTTCATATTCATTGCTGCTTACCTTGCCAATAATTTTCACTTTCATTCCTGGCAGCTTTTCTATGACTTTTACTATTGCATTAAGGAGGTCCTCAATTCCTTTTTCTCTGCAAATGCGTGAAGCAAAAATGAGTTGAGCCTCTTTTGTAAAACCAGAAGCTTCTATTGCTGGTTGAATAGATGGATACTGGCAAAAATGAAAACGAGCCTCAGGATTATATTCTCTAATTAAATCAGGCATAAAACCTGCCTGTATAATAAAATCAGTTGTAGTATTGAAAATCTTATTTTCAATTGCTAATTGTTTCCTGAGATATTTGTTCGGATTTTCTTTGTAGACAAGGTTAATGAATCCCTGGATAGTCAGAATCTTATTACCAGTTAGTTGAGGGAATGAAGCACAAATTTCATGTTCGGTGCCGTGAAGGTTTATAATATCCGGATTAATTTTCTTTACTAAATGTTTTACTTCCCGTTTAAGATAAATTGCATTTAAGTATCTATCCAGTCTGAGATACTCCTTAAACAACTTCATGAATGAAGGTGTGAACCTTCTGATAAAATAGTAATTAATACCTTCTTCATTAAAATAATAACTCTTCTTCCAACCCGGTCCTGTCGAAATAACACTTAACCTGATGTCCTTTCTGTTTTTTAGCTCGCATAGTAGAGCAGTAATCCACGGAGCGATTACCTGCGGAACTTTTTTTAATTTCAATATGTGATTAAGTTGAGCTATGGGAGTCACACATAACCATACTACATTGATTTTATTCATTAGTTAGATTTCAAAGCAAGCTGATGAAGAATTTGATTCTTTTTGCTGCAGTAAATCCCGCTTGCTTAGGGAAGTCTGACATAAACACTTGTGAAAAACTATCTGCAACTGACATATTCCGTTGCCTTATTTTATCTTTCCAGAGTTGGAAAATAACAGCTCTTACTGTTTTGTCATTAAAGCGTTTCTGAAGACTATTTTGAAATATTAATTCTTTCGAAATGTTTTCAAATTTATTTAAATATGCAGCATTGATATCAGTTTGAGGAAAGAGTTTAAAATCAATATCTAATGAAATTTCAAAAAGTTTTAATAGGTTTTCGAAATGTATATTTATAGCCCTTTGAAAACTGTCCTTGACAATTTGGCTTTGTACCTGTGTTACCTGTTCATTATATTTGCGATACCGATATAATACTTCCGGTAAATTAGAAAAACGGGTATGTGGTAAAAGATTCACCCAGAGATTGGTGTCCTCCGAATGAGGAAATAATTCATTGTATCTTACATTGTATTTTTCCAAAACAGCCCGGCGAATCATTGAGTTTGCATGTCCAACCTGAACTCCGAGCAAAAACCTGAAATGAATCTCTTCATGCTTTTCCGGAAATTTTATTGTTTCATTGCTATTACCAAAAAACTCAAGCCAGGTGCTGCAAACCCCAATATCCGGATTGTTATCTAATAGATTAACCTGTTTTTCAAATCTTGTGGGTAAACTAATATCATCCGCATCCATCCTTGCAATAAATTCTCCATTCGCTAAATCTATTCCCTTGTTAAGAGTCCTAATAATCCCCAGATTTTTTTTATTTTGAATGATAATAATTCTGGGGTCAATGAATGACTTCAGAATATTGAGACTTTCATCGGTAGATCCATCATCAATTGCTATAAGTTCTAAATCGGAATAAGTCTGATTCAGAATACTTGCAATAGCTTCAGACAAATATTTTTCAGCGTTAAATATTGGAAGAATAACACTTACCCTCATTATTTCTTTATTTTCAGGTAGATTTTTATGAGAACCTTAAATAATAACCTGGAAATGCTTTGATTTCCATAGTAAATTAACTTGTGATATAGTGTTAGCTTATTTGCAAAGTGATCTTTAATACTTAGGAAACTATAATCAGTCATATATTTATTAGATCTACTGTAGCCAACATATAATGTATTCTCAAGGTGCCTGAACAGGATATCTTGTCTTTCTTCAATCGGTAAATTATATTTTGAGGAATAAAAGTCGACAATTTCAATGATGTTTTTAAAAAATTGAAATTCACTATTCTTGTCTTTGCTATTACTAGCTGAATTGCTTTTTACTCTGTACACACCTGTATTATCATCAATGAATCCTATCTTTGAATGATACGCAAATTCGAGCCATAAGGGGTAATCACCCATTTTAAATCTTGTATAATCCAGCGAAAATTTCTTTAAAATATTTTTTTTAAAACAAACAGTTAAAGTTCCTATCAGGTTACCCAACAAAAGCTGGGAAAAGCTAATATCATGATATAAATTATCGTTGTTATCCAGCCGTTTACTTGTGATCTCATTATTTTCTTCAAGCAGCATCGAGTAGTTTGTATGAACTAGTCCATACTCTGGATTTGCCTCTAAAAAATCAACTTGCTTTTGCAGCTTGTAAGGGTCAGTCCAATAGTCGTCACCTTCACACAATGCAACGTATTTTCCGGTGCATGCTTGTAGTGTCGCTAATTGATTGGCTACCGGACCAATATTTTGTTTGTTTAACAGAAGTTTGAATTTGTCAGGATTTTTCTCAGCATATTCCAGAACTACATTACGGGTATTATCAGTACTACAATCTTCCCCAATAATAATATCATAATCAAAACTAGTTTTTTGCAATAAAACACTTTTAATTGCCTGTGCAATATAATTTTCATGATTATAAGTTATCATGAAAACAGAAACCATTGGCTTTGGTTTATTCAAATTTTGAAATTTTAATAATGCCATCTATTGTTTTAACTAGATACTTTGAATCATATTCTAAAACAATTGTGCCAACGTCATGGTTTTTAAATTTTTCAATTAAAATAGGATTAATAATTTGAGTTGCTTCATAGATAATTTTTAAATCATCAAGATCACAATTTGTTACGGTACATCCTTGTCTTTTTATTCCAAACGATTTAATTCTTCTTAGAATTTCTTCTGTGTTCATTGTTTTAAAATCAACAACCATTTTATCAATTGTTCTATTAAAATAGGATCCCTCTTTTTTGTTTTGTACAGAACCTTCGAAAATAAAATTATTTTCAACTAATATTTCCCATCCCTTCTTAAAAACGATACCCTCCAGGATAAAAGAAAGGTAATAAATTAATCCTTGATCAAGATCATTTGTAACTTCATGCCTTTCCTGATATATAATATTCCCGCCATCGATTGTATTTGTAATATAGTGTAGTGTAGCACCAATATGGTCAATACTATTATAATAAATGCCATTCAAAGGGGTTTTTCCTCCAAGATTTGGTAAATATGTTGGGTGTACATTCAATAATAATCTTGAAGTTAATCTTTTATCTGTTGGAATCACAAAAGGACATCCATTGGAAATTAAAACGTCAAAGTTTCCTCTGGAAATAATTTCTAAAACTTTTTTCGATTGATTTGCATTAAATGATTTAAACTCTATTTTTTTTGAAATCAATATTTTTTCCAAGATACTATCCTTTAATACAAGAATATCTAGTCTAATATCTGGATTTTTTAATAATTCTTCTAGTACATTAAATCGATTGCTAATAAATAATATTTTCATAAACTCTTTTTAAGAAGTTTAACTATTCCCAGTAGCTCAATTCCAGAATATCTCTGATCAATTGGCAAATTAACAATCTGATCTGCATATCTATATTCTTTATCTTCTGGCTTTGTCCATTTAAATACATTTGGCCAATATGTTGCAGCAAAAACTCCATTCTGTTTAAGCTTTTGTTTTAAGTTTTTCCCTCTAGAAGAGAGATAAGGGAACACCATTGGCACAAAATCATGATTTTCAGACAACTTAAGTTCATTTGTCTCTAGAAGATGGCTATGTAAAAATTGAAAATTTTGCTTTCGTGTTTTAATAGCCTTAGCATAATCTATATTGCAAAGTAATGCTTGGGTAAGAATTGACATCAGTTTAATAGGTTGCCCTATCAAATTATTTTCATTTGTCTTAAAATCATCATAACCAGTTTCAGCATTAAATTCAATTCGTTTTAGTAGATGCTTAAATCTTTCTGATGAATAATCTTGAGGAAAATCAAATTCAGAACCTCCTTCCAGATATAGGTAAGCACCATCAGGTACACCAAAGAATTTACGGCATGAATAAAATGTGGGTATACCAGGTTCGGGTAATGCATAAAAAGCTTGTGAATTATCAATGATAAGATTTTTGTAATTCACCGAAAGTTTTGAAATAAAAAGATCCTTTAATCCAAAATAATTGGTGTAAAGGAAACCCTCATTCCCCTTTATAGTATTATAATTAA
>Ga0182027_10010782_pt1 | contig 12966 bp, 12 predicted proteins | sample 712E1DmetaG_FD_121300 | JGI IMG/M metagenome (GOLD analysis project Ga0182027, IMG submission 121300) | Permafrost microbial communities from Stordalen Mire, Sweden - 712E1D metaG (Illumina Assembly) | ecosystem: Environmental > Terrestrial > Soil > Wetlands > Permafrost | place: Sweden...
TGGAGCTATGATTATTGCTCCTTTTTCAAAATTGCTTTTTAATGACTATGGATTACAACTACCAAATAAATCCGTTCTTAAGCCAAAGTTTGATTTTACTGTTGGATATTCATTAACCAATGTTGGAAAGAAAATCTATTACCGAATCCCACAATACCCATTCCCAATTCCAATGACAGCTAGATTAGGATATACTTTAGATTTCGGGATCGGATTGCCCACTAAAACAAATGAAATTGATTTAGTAGACTATTCTTTTACAGCTGAAGCTGAAGATTTATTAATCAAATCTGATTCTTTAAGTTATGATTATAATTTTAGTCTAGGTCGGTTTAACATCGGAAAACATTTATTTGAATTAAAAGGGGATCAATCTGTGGTTGTTCACAGGGGAGATATTTTCAAATTACTTGAAACAGTTATAATTGTATCAGGTAGATTTGAAGGAAATTATTCTGAAGTTCAAAAAACAAATGGTTATGGATTTTCCTCTGCGGGAATATTTAAAATATTAAGTTCATCAATAAACACACCCGTTCTAAATTATATAGCTGATCATTTGGTCGTGGAATATTACAATACAAATACTTACGTTGATTCTGCTATAGAGACAAATTTTCAGGGTATAGTTATAAGTTTTAAGGGAATTGAGTTCTAATTAATTCAATTCATCATTATTGTTCATATTCAACACGAAATAGAATTTAATGCTGGTAATTTGTCAAGCGGCGTATATTTCTATAGGATGGAATCCGGTTCATTCTTTCAGACAAAGAAATTATTAATATTGAAGTAAAGTCTGTGAATGGTTAGTAATTAGAAATTTCAGTGTAAAGCGGAAAAGGTTAAGAAGTCTTTCCCGCTTTTTTTTATATAGCTCGTAGATTCAATAATTATCCAATTCAAAATTAGGGGGATTCTTTCCGGAACTGAAAAATTCATTGATTTTTGATACCTTTGTCTCTGTAATTTTTGATAATTGGTACAAATGAATAGTTTTGAGTTAAAAGACAGAGAAAAAGCGATACTCCGGTTTGTTATTCACCAGTTTATACTCACGGCAAATCCCGTCGGTTCTCGTAATATTTCGAAAAAGTATGATATCGGTTTATCTCCGGCATCAATTCGAAATATTATGTCTGATCTTGAAGACTTGGGGTTTTTAAATCATCCTCATACATCCGCAGGTCGTGTACCTACAGATAAAGGTTATCGTGTTTATGTCGATTCACTTATGGATCCGCCTTATCTTGATCAGAAAACTAAACAAATTGTTGATGTTAATTTCGGATCTTCCACTTCCGAAACCGAAGATCTGTTAAAGGTAACTTCCAGTATATTAAGCAGTTTGACCAATCAGCTTGCAATGGTAACATATCCGAAATTTGAACAGGCAACTTTGGAAAAAATTCAGATAGTGTCGCTATCCTCAACAAGGTTATTAGTTATTGTGAGCGTTAAATCGGGTATGATTAGAACAATAACTCTGGAAATTGATGCTGATGTAAGAGAAGAACAAATAATTCCTGTCCAGAAGTATTTAAATGAAAAACTATTGGGTTTGAGATTTTCCGAAATCAGGGATACATTTCAGGAAAGAATTAAAGATATAAATACAGACTCATACAGACCGATTATTCGTGTATTTCTTGAATCGATCGACAAAATATTTACAGATGTCAGCAGTGAAAAAGCTATTATAGTCGGTACAAATAATATATTGAAACAACCGGAATTTGTAGATCATGAAAACTTTCAGAGTGTAATCGAGCTGGTTGAGAACAAAGATATTATAATTCATTTTCTTAATAAAAATAAATCCCTGCTTGAAGATGAAGTAATAATTACTATTGGGGGCGAAAACCCGGATGAAAAACTTTCCGATTATAGCGTTATTACTAAAGAATATAAAATCGGCGATCTTACGGGAACACTTGGTATAATGGGACCTACTAGAATGGACTATTCTAAAATAGTTGCTGCAGTGGTTTATGTCGCCGAACAGCTTACTCAAGAGCTAACTAAACAAAAATAAAATTATTCAGACTTAATTAAAGAGAAAGGAACTATGAAAGATAAAAAGGAGATAATTAATAATACTTATCAGCAAAACAAGAAGGAAGCGGACAACTCTATTCCTATTGAAAAAACCGAAAATACCGGTAAAGATGAACAAAAATCTTTAAGCGCTTTGGAACTGAAAGAAAATGAACTTAAAACAGCATTAGAGAAAATATCTTTACTTGAGAAACAACATTCCGAATTAAAAGATATGTTATTAAGAAAAGCAGCTGAGTTTGAAAATTATAAAAGAAGAGTTGAAAATGATCAATTGAATATTATTAATTATGCCGGTGAACCTATAATACGTAATATATTGCAGATTTATGACGATCTTGAACGTTCTCTTGCTCATATTAAAGATGAAAATAGTTTTGAATCAACGAAAAAAGGGCTGCAGATAGTATTTGAAAAATTCGGAAAGATACTCGGTGATCAGGGCATTAAAAAAATTGAAGCAAAAGGAGAGCCATTTGATGTTCATCTTCATGAAGCATTAATGCAGAGACCTGATAAAGATTCTGCTCCCCATACTGTGCTGGAGGTAATTGAGCCGGGCTATTATTATAAAGATAGGGTAATCCGTCATGCAAAGGTGGTTGTAAGCGTTGAGCCCATATCGAATGACGGGCAAAGTGATTCTGTTAAAGATCAAAACTAAAGGAAAGGTGCATGGCAAAAAAAGATTATTATGAAGTTTTAGGTTTAGGTAAGAGTGCGAATCAAGACGAGATAAAAAAAGCATATAGAAAACTAGCTATGAAATTTCACCCGGATCGAAATCCGGGCGATAAACAGGCAGAAGAGAATTTCAAAGAAGCTGCCGAAGCTTATGAAGTTCTTAGTAATGACGAGAAGCGTCAAAAATACGACCGCTACGGTCATGAAGGTTTAAGAGGCGGACAGGATTTCCAGGGGTTCAATAATGTAAATGACATCTTCAGTCATTTCTCTGATATATTTGGCGGCACATTCGGCGGCGGCGGCGGATCTTCAATTTTTGATGATTTCTTCGGCTCGGGCAGTTCTTCCCAAAGAACCCGTCAACATTCGCAGGGAACCCCCGGTTCTGATTTGAAAATAACTTTGAAACTGACATTGGAAGAAATAGCATCAGGAACTACTAAGAAAGTAAAAATTAAAAAATTTAATAAATGTACTGTTTGTAATGGAACCGGCGCAAAAACTACTTCAGCTTTTAAAACATGCTCTGTCTGCAACGGTACCGGGGAAGTAAGACAGGTCTCAAGATCTATCTTCGGACAATTTGTAAATATTGCCCCGTGCAACAATTGCGGAGGATCCGGAAAAATAATTTCGGAACCATGTTCAACCTGTCATGGTGACGGAAGAGTTCAGGATGAATCGACAATTAAAATTAATGTTCCCGCAGGTGTTACAAATGGCAATTACATGACATTGCGTAATGAGGGTAATACAGGTAAAAATAACGGACCGGCTGGAGATATAATTATCATCTTTGAAGAATTGATGCATCAATATTTCACACGTGACGGTGATAATGTTATTTATGAACTGACTGTTAGTTTTCCCGAAGCGGCGATAGGTACAGAAGTTGAAGTTCCGACATTAAGCGGAAGAGCTAAATTGAAAATTGAACCGGGTACTTTATCGGGTAAATTTTTGAAAATGAGGGATAAAGGTATTCAGCATCTTAATAGTCATGGTATCGGCGATCAATTGGTAAGAATTAATATTCATGTTCCGAAAAATTTAAATGCTAAAGAAAAGGAACTGTTGAAAGAACTTCAAAAACAGCCGAATATTAAAACAAATAAATAGTTTTAATCCGCCTGCCTTGTCGGCAGACAGGCCGTAGGGGGTTTTTGCTTCAATTTGCAGGGGGACTTATTAGAGCATTAGAAAAAATTTCTCAGAAGATCGGATTTACTAAAACCGAGACTAAAGTAATATTGTTTATTCTTTTAGCTCTATTTGCCGGATTGATAGTAAATGCGATAAAAAAATCTAAAAACAATAATGATTATCTGGAATTCAATTACAAAACCGAAGATAGTCTTTTTAATGCGGCACTTTCAAATTTCCGGTTAAGGGATTCATTATCACTGCCTAAAGGGAATAAAATTGATCAGCAACAGGAAGTTTCAGATTTTAATAAAGGGAAAGTAATTCAGAGAAATAATAAAAAAGTTATTCCTGCTTCGAAAAGCATAAATATAAATTCTGCTGCAATTTCAGAATTGATCCTGCTCCCGGGCATTGGCCAAAAAACTGCGGAAGCAATTATTGAATATAGAAACAAACACATAAAATTCACTTCACTTGATGAAATTCTTAAAGTTAAAGGTATTGGTGTCAAAAAATTAGATAAAATTAAAATGTTTATTTGTATCGAATAGATTATTTTAATTGTGATTGCTTATTTAATAAAGAGTCATTGTGTTTAATAATCACGCAGGAATCAACTTAACAGAATCCAAACTTCAGATTGTAGAAATTTGCTACAAAAATGATTCTTTCTACCTCGAGAATGTCGATCAGGTGGTTCATTCCGAACCATTAATTCCTGATATGGCCGAAGATGATTTTATAAAGATTATTCAGGATTCTTTTAACAAAGTGCAAAATAAAAAACCTCTTATAACATCAAAAATTTCATTTGTCCTGCCCAATAATTTCTTTAAAATCTTTGAAGTCCCTTACGAAGACTCACTGGTAAAAAAAGATCTGAATGAACATTTTCGATGGGAATTGTCTATACTATATCCTAATTATAATAAAACAAATTTTTATATTCAGCATATCGAAGTTGATAAAAGCAATGTCCGTCAGGAGAAAAAAGCAATTATTCTGGCAATCGAGAAAAATTGCGTGTCATATATAAATAAATTCTGTCAACGGAATAATCTTGAATTAAAATATATCGATAATGTGCATCTTGCTTCAAACGCTTTTCTTTATTTAAATAAGAATCAACCTCATGAGATTTCTTTAAGCATTTATATTGATCAAAAATATTCATCAATTTCCGCAATGGATGGAGTTTCTCCATTTTACTTCAAAGTGCTCAATCCTTCCGTATCGAATATTTTTGATGAACTTACAGGAACTGTAGACAAATTGAATGAATTCAATATTACATTGAAGGATTTCCAGCAGGTGTTGCTTTACGGGCAGGATATTACCGATAATTTTGAAAGTAAATTAAAAAAGTTTTTCGGACTGCCTCTTAAAAAGATTAATCCTTTTGAACGGCTTAAAAAAGAAGAAACGATATTGACCAATCCCTATTTAAGAGTTAAATCCAATTCCTTTACTGCCGCTGCAGGTATTGCCATAAGAATCATCTAATGAGAATTATAAGCGGAAAATTCAAGGGGAGATCAATAAAATTTCCTAATTCCAAATTGGTTAGGCCGACTACCGGTAAAGTTAAAGAATCGCTGTTTAATTTTTTAGTACACAACTATGATCTTGACGGTATTAAGGTTTGTGATGTTTATGCCGGTTCCGGTTCGCTTGGATTAGAAGCGTTGAGCCGCGGAGCGTCCGAGGTTCATTTTGTTGAGAAAGATTATCATGTTTTAAAAATTCTTGAAGAAAACATTTCTTCGCTTAGCGCCGGAGCCGATTGCAAATTATACCGGTTGGATAGTGTCCGATTTTCTAAATTGCCGGATCATGATGTATATAACTTAATTCTTGCCGACCCTCCGTTTTTTAAAGATGATATTCACTCTGCTGTCAGGAATTTTATTGAAAGAAAATATTTAGCTGAAAGCGGAATTCTTATTGTTGAACGTTCTGTTCAAACTCAAAAGAAGGATGTGGAATCATTTGAGCGGGAGCCATTTAAAAGAATAGGTGATAGTTTGATATACTTGTTTGAAAATACTGCTGATAATATTATATGAATTTATTTTTCAAAAATCTTTTTCTTTGATACAAACTATTTTATCTTTTCAATAACAATATTATATGGATACTATGAGGAAAGTAATTTATCCGGGAACGTTTGACCCTGTTACAAACGGGCATCTCGATATTGTCAGCAGGGCTTGCGAGTTATTTGATGAAGTTGTTGTAACTGTTGCTAGAAACCCTAAAAAAACAAGCTTATTTACGGTAGAAGAACGTGTCGAAATGTTAATTGAAAGCTTGAAAGACCAAAAGAATGTAGTGGTTGACTCATTTGACGGACTGGTTGTTGATCATGCCCGACAGGTAGGAGCAATTGGAATAATCCGCGGTTTACGGGCAATCAGTGATTTTGAATATGAATTTCAGATGGCGCTTATGAATAGAAAACTTGCAAATGAAATTACCACAATCTTATTAATGCCGCATGCAAGATATACTTATTTAAATTCAACTATCATCCGTAATCTGGCTCAATTCAATGCAAATATCGCAGAATTTGTTCCACCAATTGTAGCTAAAAAATTTTTAGAGAAATCTGGTAAAAAATAGCAACATTAGGAAATTCGTCAATTTATTGGAATTCATCGCCAAAATTGATATCAAAAATAAAAGAATCAGCTGTTTATTTATTACTTCCAAAATTGCATTTGAAACCTGGTGTATCTAAATTAACCGTCTGAATTTTACCATTTTTAAACCGGAGGTCGTTTTTATGGGTACCATGTCACGTATGAGAAGTTTAGGACCGATACTTATGCTTACTTTTGGCGTTGTTTTTGTATTGTTCATGATATTATCTGATTCAAAAGTTACTGATTTAATAGGAAAGCAGAAACAAAATGTCGGCTCTGTTGATGGAGATGATATTACTTATCAAGAATATTCAAATGCAGTTGATAATTTTAGGAAAAGGCAGGAACAATCCGGTCAAACTATCGACGAATCGCAGATGGATTATTTCCGTGATCAGGTATGGGATTATATGGTAAGCCAAAAGCTGATTGATAAAAAAATAAAGGAATATGGCATCATTGCAACAGACGATGAAGTTCGTGATGCGCTTCTTGGGCCTAATCCTCCTGCAATGTTAAAACAGCAATTTACAGATTCAACCGGCAAATTCAATCGTCAGGCATATGATAATGCAATGAGAGATCCGCGTAATAAAAAAATTGTGATTGAAGTGGAAGATGGCATTAAGCTGCAATTGATTCAGCAGAAATTACAGGATTATATTTGTGCATCTGTCAGCGTCAGCAATGATGAAGTTAAAGACGCCTGGATAAAACAAAATGTGAAGATTAAAACAAATTTCATTTCAGTTAATATTAGTAATCTTAATGAAAATGATTTTAAAGCGGCGGACGAAGAAATTAAAAATTATTATGATAGTCATTCGGATGATTTCAAAATTGAAACTCAAAGAAAACTAAAATATGTTATTTTCAAGCGTCTGCCGTCACAGAATGATACTTTAGCAATAGTAAATAATCTTACTGCAATCGTAACAAAGTTGAAAAAGGATACTACCTCGTTCAAAAAATATATTGAAATTTATTCTGAACGTCCTTACTCAAAAGATACTATTTCGGTAGGGTCAATTCCCGCCGATGCTCGTGAAGCATTGATTAAAGGTAATATTGGCGATATTGTTGGTCCTGTCATTTCCTATGAGGGATGCATATTATATAAATTAGTCGCTAAAGTAAAAACCGAAAAAGCGCAGGTTAAAGCGTCCCATATTTTAATAAAATTATCCGGTGATGATAAAGCTGATCAAATAAAAGCTAATGATATTTACAACGAATTGATGAAAGGAGCGAATTTTGAAACTGTAGCCAAACAAAAATCTCAGGATGGAAGCGCTTCTCAGGGCGGAGATCTTGGATGGTTTGGACGCGGGCAGATGGTAAAAGCTTTTGAAGATGCAGCTTTTAATGGAAAAATCGGGGTGATCCAGAAACCGGTTAAATCACAATTTGGTTATCATATTATTAAAGTAACTGATAAAGCAAATCAGGATATCGTTGTTGAAAAGATTGTAAATAGAATACAAATTTCAAATACAACGTCAGATAAACTTTCCGCCGATGCTCAGGATTTTCTATATATTGCCAAAAAAGACGGATTTGAGTCTGAAGCAAAGATGATGAAATATTCTGTTACCGAAACTCCTTCTTTTTTAGAAGATGCACAGATGATTCCGGGATTAGGCCAAAATGCATCGCTTGTAAAATGGGCTTTTGATAATAAAACAGGTGAAATCAGTGATGTTTACAGATTACAAACGGGTTATGTAATTGCTATGGTTTCAGATGTTATCAAACCTGGAGTTAGAAAATTTGAAGAAGTGAAGCCTTTGATTAAGACCCTGATTATCAAGGAAAAGAAAATCGCCAAAGCAATGTCGATTGTATCTGATATCAGTTCTAAAATTGGTGTTAGCGGAGATCCCTCTATCGCGAAATCTGTTTTTCCTAATGCAAGGGTAGATACTACAGCTGAATTTACGGTTACCGGAAATATTCCCGGAATAGGACGCGAATTTGCCTTTTCTAATTATGCAGAGAAAGGCGATATCGGTAAATGGTCTAAACCAATAAAAGGCGAATCAGGCGCTTATTTAATTAAAGTAACTTCAAGAACTCAAATTGATCAGGTGAAAATGAATACTCAAATGGCTGATTTAAAGAAACAGTTGTTTGGCCAAAAGAAAAATCAATTCTTTGGACAGTGGGTTCAGAGCCTTAAAAAAGACGTAAAAATTGTCGACGACAGGCATCTCTTTTATAGATAATTTTATTAAGTCCTCCCCGGTAATCAGGGGGGACTTTTTTTTATCCTTCAAATACTTTTCCCTCTTTTCAAAACTTAAGTAAATAATTTCATCCTAGTTTATTTATATTTCATATCAAATGTTTTCCCCTAATATTAAATGAATGAAAAAAGAATTTATCTTACGGGTTTCATGACTAGCGGTAAAAGTACAATTGCACCAATCCTCGCAAATGTACTCGGGTTTAATTTCTTTGATCTTGATTTGGAAATTGAAAATAAGGAGCAATCAACTGTAGTTGAAATATTTGAGCAAAAAGGAGAAAAATATTTCCGCAAACTTGAAGCATCGGTTTTGAAGAGCATTGCCACAAAAGGAAATGTTGTGGTTGCTCTTGGCGGAGGCACGATTACTAATGAAGATAATTTTAATATTATAAGGAATTCGGGTAAGATAATTTATTTGAAGATTACGCCTGATATATTATACAGAAGACTTAAGAATAAAATTAACAGACCGCTTTTTCGGGATCTGGTACTCGAAGAGAGACCAAAAGAGGATTTCATAAAAAGAATTAATGAGATATTGGATTTACGAAGTAAGTTTTACGAAAAGGCAGATATTATTATAGAACCGGGCGATCAACCGTTTGGAATTATTGTAGATAAAATTGCAAAAAAAATAATGGTAATGTTCGATGAAGGAAATTAATATCAATGTACCCGGGAAAAAATATCCCGTATATGTAGGCCCGGATATTTTTTCGAGATTTGAAAAAACAGTTATCAATCATCAGCTTAGCAGGAATTTATTCTTTGTTATAGACAAGAATGTACTTGATTTGCATAGAACAACTATTGATCATTTTGTTGACAATTATCAGGGGAAAATATTTCTTCACAGATTTGAATCCTGCGAGTCGAATAAAGGAATCAAATCGGTTGAGAAAATATATTCCGACCTTATCAATCACGGATTCGGGAGAGATACGGTTATAGTTGCATTCGGCGGAGGTATAACAGGGGATCTAGCCGGCTTTGCGGCTGCAACTTATGCCCGCGGTGTTGAATTTGTACAAATATCTACTACTTTACTAGCGGCAGTCGATAGCTCGGTAGGAGGTAAAACAGGCATCAATTTCGGTGAAACAAAGAATATTATCGGTGCATTTTATCAGCCGGATTTTGTTTTAATAGATACTAACTTTTTGAAAACATTACCGAAAGAAGAAATAATCTGCGGTGCCGGTGAAATTATTAAATATGCTTTTCTTATCGATGAATTATTTAATAAATCTTTAGAAAAAAATTTCGCTAAACTTATGCAGCTCAATGACTCAATAACATCAAAGATTATTGAAACATGCATCAGATTTAAAGGTGATATTGTCGCCAAAGATGAAAAAGAAAGCGGACTTAGAAAGATATTAAACTTCGGACATACTTATGCTCATGGAATTGAAGTTGAACAGAATTATAAAATAAAACATGGGCAGGCAGTTGTAATCGGGTTGGTATGCGCGCTGGAACTTTCAAAAAATATAGGACTAATCAGTACCAAGATTTATAATAAATATATTCAGCTTCCTCTAATTCTGAGAGATGAAATTAAGATTGAAACTTACGATACTTCAGGGATACATGAAGTAATGAAGCGTGATAAGAAGAACCGTGATAATAAAATTAAATTAATTCTCATTCAGGAAATCGGAAATCTCGCAGTTGATTGTGAAGTTGACGATAACGAGATTGAAAAGTCTATCTCTGCCGGCATAAATCACTTTCTTAAATAAATTAGCCGGAACCGTCTAATGAAAATAAAATTATTACTTCTTCCGGCGATCATTCTTATACTTGCTTCAAAAGCCTTTTCTCAATTCGAAAGAGAAACCCGTGCTGTTTGGCTGGCAACAAATTATCGACTTGATTGGCCGCCGCAAACAAATGATCAGGAAAGACAAAAACGCGCACTAATCGATATTTTCGATAATATCAAATCAAAAAACCTAAACACTATATACTTTCAGGTTGAAAGTAACGGCACTGTTTTGTTTAAATCATCCTACGAGCCTTTCTCTTCTTATATAACTGGAGCGATTAACGGAAGAGCAATTTATGATCCGCTTCAGTTTGCTATCGAACAAGCGCATAAACGGGGATTGGAAATTCATGCATGGGTTAATGTTTTCCGCTGCTCGGACGATATGGATAATAATACTACACTGAATCCAAGTCATATTTCTCAGAGAAAACCGGAATGGATGATTGAAGATTTACGTGACGGGCATAAAAATCTCTGGCTTGATCCGGGACTTCCTGAAGTAAGAGAATATATTTCCGATTGGATTGAAGAGATGGTTAAAAATTATGATATAGACGGCGTTCATCTTGATTACACCCGTTATCCCGGGAAAAATTTCGATGACGATTTTTCTTATAGTGTTCACGGAGGCGGCATATCGCGTGATGATTGGCGTAGAAATAATATTACATCGTTTATTGAATTATTGAACGGGAAAATCAGAGCTGTAAAACATTTTGTTAAAATCGGCATTGCCCCAATCGGTATATATAAAAATCAAAAGGGGATAAAAGGATGGGAAGGGTATACGGAAGTTTATCAGGATTCACGCGACTGGTTGAAAAAAGGATTGATTGATTATGTCGCACCTCAGACTTATTGGGGCATTGAGGATAATCCGCGGTTTGATGTATTGGCTAAAGACTGGGCGGAAAATTCTGCCGGTCGTTCCGTAGTTTTAGGAATAGCAGCTTATAAAGATAATGTGAAACGGGATATCGAAAGAATGATAAAATATGCCCGTTCTATTAAAGCTGATGGAGTAGCCTTTTACCGCTATTCAAATATCAAAGATTGTGATTTTGATTCGTTCTCTTATAAAGCATATCCGGCAGCAATGGCATGGCTCGATGGAGTTTATCCTCAACCACCTGCGGATTTAACAATTCAAAAAAAAGATCCGAACCAAAATGTTTTTACTCTTAACTGGGAAATTAACAAAGAGAATAAAAGTAACGATAGTACCCGCTATTTTGCATTGTACAATTTGCCGAGAGCAAATTCTGAATTGCTGCAGGATTATTTGTTTGAACTTATTCCTGCCGATAAATCCTCAATATCATTTGTAATTGATAAGCCTAAAAGAGTTAATTACTATTTTACATTAAAGTCCGTAAGTAAGTTATGGATCGAAAGTGTGGAAGCTGCTAACGTTGTTGAGATTAAATTCCCGGAATTGAGTTCCATCGCTCAATGCGGCTTTAAATCGAATAAACCGGTTTACGTAAAAGGGGTTAATAAAAACGCTTCAACCATTATTCTCTATTCGGATGAAAAAGAGAAAATCGAACTTATCGGGGATAAAGGCGGTACAAAGGATATACTATTGTCTGAAAATATATCACAAGGGATAAATATTTTATCGGTTAAAAAGGACTTGTCATTTTACTACTCGGTTAAGGTTTTGTTCAAGTCGTCCAAAAAGGCAGTTGAATTGAAGTTATAAATAATGATTTTACAATAAACTTGAAGATGCAAATTCTATGGAAAAGAACAAAATAAGAGACGATGCGGATTTGAAAAGGAAAAAAAACCGGATCCGGATTATTGCTGCAACTCTTCTTGTAGTATTTGCCGGATATTTTATTTATCGAGTCATATCGGTTAAAAATGAACTTGTCAGTGAAGAAGCGAATAAAGAGACGGAAAAACCAATGGCATTTACATTTCAGAAACAGGGCTTACTAATATTTTCTGATGCAAAAGACAACACTATTTCAAAGTTAGATATTGAGATTGCAGACAATGAAGATAAACGTAATACCGGTTTGATGTACCGGGATAAAATGGATGAAAATCAAGGAATGCTGTTTCTTTTTCAGGTTGAAGAACAACAGGCATTTTGGATGAAGAATACGATTCTTCCGCTGGATATTATTTTCGTTAATGCTAAAAGGGAAGTTGTCAGCATTCAAAAAAATGCAGAACCATATTCGGAAAAATCTTTACCTTCGTTTAAACCTGCCCGGTATGTTGTAGAAGTAAATGCCGGATATACCGATAAGTATGGAATAAAGGAAAAGACTAGGATTGCATGGACGAAGGATTGAAGTGAAAGGTGAAAGGTCAAAAGTGAAAGGTGAAAGGTCAAAAGTCAGAAGTGAAACGTCAAACATGCAGGCAGGGGTGTAAAGTCAAAAGTGAAA
>Ga0182027_10010783_pt1 | contig 12966 bp, 9 predicted proteins | sample 712E1DmetaG_FD_121300 | JGI IMG/M metagenome (GOLD analysis project Ga0182027, IMG submission 121300) | Permafrost microbial communities from Stordalen Mire, Sweden - 712E1D metaG (Illumina Assembly) | ecosystem: Environmental > Terrestrial > Soil > Wetlands > Permafrost | place: Sweden...
CGCTGGCTTTGCTTGGGTTGCCCGGCTGCCTGGATCCGATTGCCGGAATTCAGTGCGCGCCAGGGTATTCCCCGTGTGCGGGAACGTGCGTGGCGACGGGGGCATGTCCGCTGCTCGACGCGGCGGACGAAGATGGGGGCGACGATGGTTCCGGCGAAGACAGCTCCTTCGACAGCTCACCAACCGCCGACGACGCAGACCAGACCGAAGCTCCGCCGACGTCGGAAGGTGGCGTGTCCGAAGGTGGCGACAACGAAAGCGAGGCTGGCCAAGTGGACGCGGAACGGCGAGACGCTCCCCGACCAGCCGATGCCGTCGGGGAAGCCGCCGCACGTGTAGCGGACGCGCGGCCCGAGGCAGGGCCACGTCTCGACGCAAGCGTCGATGTCCCCTCCGACACGCCGATCATTCCCGTCGGTGACGGCCCCAATTCCGACGCTGGCGATGCCAAAGACGGCGCCCGCAGCGACACCGTGGACGCGCCTGCCTCGGACGACCAGCGGAGTGGTTACGATGGAAAGCCCGATATCGCTTCGCCAGATATTCGCGTTGGCGAAGCGGGATTGTCTTGTGTGGGATGCCTGGACGCAGGCGATGCCTCGAGGGGGGAAGTTGAATTGCCGCCGCTGGACGGTGGTGCGCTCGATGTCTCCGCCTTCGTGGACGCCGGCGAAAGCGACACCAGCGAACCAATCGTCAAGGTAGGACGGGTGATTCTTATGGGCCACGACTATCTGGCCAGTCAGCCTGCCATGAACAGCATTCTCGGCAACGCCATCTTTCTCTCGCCCGCCAATCCGGTGCGCCTTGTGGCCTACGCAGGCGTCGCCGACGCAACGGCCATGGCGAACGCGGATGGGGCAATTGCCCAGGTGTCGGCCGCCAACGGTCGCCAGATCCAACGCGTGACCGCGACCGCCAGCGAGGTCCCAGCCCAACTTCCCCAAGCCGACGTCTTTCTCGTCTACGGTCAGGAGCGCGCCAACGATGCAACCCTTCTCCAACTCGGGCAGAGCTGGTCGGCGGCTCTTACCCTCTTCGTCAATTCGGGCGGAACCGTGGTCGTGCTCGATGGCTATTACTACACCACGAACACGGGCACCTGTCAGATCCTGGCCCAAGCTGGACTATTTGCCATCTATCGTAACGACACGGTCACCTACGACCTGTGCAGGGTCGTCGCTCCAGCGGACCCGTTGGTCGCCGGTCTTCCCAAAACCTATCTCTGTCCGAGCAATAGCGTCGACTTTGTCACGACCGAGACGAGCCCGGCTATCACGACCGTGGTGAGCTATGGGAAACCTGTCGTGATCTACAAGACCTTCTGAGCGTCCTACCGTCCCGGTCGAGCTCGGCGAAAATTGCCGGACGGCCAATTGGCGGACGGCGGACGGCTCAAGTATCGGCTCGCTCGACCGATACCCTTAAGGGTACGTGCCCCATGATGCGACTATGAAGCGACTCCCTCGTCTCCAGTTTCTGCTCATCGCGGGCATCGCGGGAATGGCGAGTGCTCCTCAAGCGTCCATGTTGCGCGCCATGAGCCTTGCCGAGCTGGTGACAGCGGCGGACCAGATCGTGGTCGCCAAGGTCGTCTCAGTGAATGCAGCCTGGGATCCCGCGCATAGAAAGATTCTTTCCAGCATCGAGGTTGAGATCGAGGAAAGCTGGAAGGGCGCCGCCAACGGATTCGTCACCATTGTCCAACCGGGCGGCACGGTTGGGGAAATCGAGATGACCGTGCATGGAATGCCGAAGTTCACGGTTGGCGAAAGGTCGCTGCTATTCCTGCAAGGCCGAGCTCACTTCCAAGTCGTGGGTATGTCCCAGGGCGAGCGTCCCTTGTCGTGGGATGCAAACAACCAACGATGGCTGGTGGAATCTCCCGATGTCGCCGATGTCGCCGAGGTGGGCCCCAACGGAAAAATTCGTCGAGCCAGGCCCGCGGCGAAAGTCGCGCTGGATGCATTTCGCAACCAGGTGCGCAATCGGGTGCCAATGACGAACGGACAGTAGGCCATGGTGAAGCTACGCCATTGCGTGCTCATGGCGACCGTCGTTGGTAGCCTGGTCCTGTCGGCCACGCGCGCTCAAGCGTACGTCCGCGCGGTCACGGAAAACGGCGTGCCAACGTGGTGGCGAAATCCGTGCATCACGATGCAGCTCTATCTGGGTGAAAACCCGCTTCCACCGACCATGACCTCGGACCAGTACTTCAACGCAGCTCGCTTGGCTGGGCGGGCTTGGAGCTACCCTGCCCTGACCTGCACCGATCTGTCGATCACCATCCAGAAAGAATCCCAGGCAAGCGCTGAGGTCGGCCTGGATCTCAAGAACGTTATCGTCTTCCGTCAGGACGCTTGGTGCGAAAATTCGGACGCGTCCGAGGGGCCTTGCTATCCGGCCAACGCGCTGGCGGTCACCACGGTCTTCAAAAGCACGACGACGGGCGAGATCGTCGACGCCGACATCGAGCTCAATGCGGTCAGCATTTCCTGGGCCGACCTCGTCGCCGACCCCGCCCTGGCGGAAAATTCCAACACTGCTGACCTACGAAACACACTAACCCACGAGCTCGGCCACGTCATCGGCCTTGCCCACCCCTGTTACAGTTCGAACGATGGGACTGCTGTCCTCGACGACAACACCGGCTACCCCGAGCCGGACTGTTCAAGCCCCAATTTGCCACTTTCCGTCACCGAGGCAACCATGTATCCCGTCGTCCCCATGTCCGATACGCAGCGACGCTCGCTATCGCCCGACGACGAGCAGGCTGTCTGCGATGTCTATCCCTACACCTTCGCCACGTGTCCGTCTGGTTCGGCTCAGGGCTGCGCCGTGGTCGCCCCGTCCAAGGATCGTCCGAGTCGCAACTGGTCACTCGGTCTCGTCGCGGGCATGGCAAGCCTGCTGCTCGCGTTCGCCTTCCGCCGTTCGCGTCTTTGAAGATTCCACGCCCCGCGCCGGGCGGTGTAACCTGCACCCTGACGTGCCGCTCGACATCCGCCAATTCGTTCCGCTTGCCCCGTACACGACCCTCGGGTTGGGCGGAGCCGCGCGCTACTTCGCGGAAGTCGTCGACGCCGCCCGCTTGCTCGAAGCCTTGCGCTGGGCGAAGGAGCGAGCCGTCCCGGTGTTCATTCTGGGCGGCGGGTCGAATTTGGTCGTGGCCGACGATGGTTTTCCCGGGCTGGTGTTGTGCATGCGCACCCGCGGACGCGCGTGGAGTCAGCTGGCGGGCGAGACACGCATTGAGGCGCAGGCCGGCGAGGCGTGGGACGATGTCGTCGCCGAAGCCGTCGCCCGAGGCGCCGCGGGCATCGAGTGTTTGTCGGGCATTCCTGGCAGCGCAGGCGCCGCGCCGGTGCAGAACATCGGCGCCTACGGACAGGAGATCGGCGAGACCATTCGCAGCGTGCGCGGCGTCGATCGCCGTACGCTGGAAATTCGCGATATCGACGCCGGTCAATGCGGCTTCAGCTACCGCGATAGCATTTTCAAGCGCGAGCCCGATTCGTTCGTCATTCTTTCGGTGACGCTGGGGCTGGCCACTGGCGGTGTGGGCGCTCTTCGCTACGGCGAGCTCTCTTCGGCGTTCGCCGGCACCGCCCGCCCCACACTGGCCGAGATTCGCGACACCGTGCTGGCTTTGCGCCGCAAGAAATCCATGGTGCAGGACGAGGCCGATGCAAACCGACGCAGCGCCGGTTCGTTTTTCACCAATCCCATTGTCTCGGCCCACACGGCGGACGGTCTCGCCCTGCGCGCTGTCACTGCGGGCCTTGTCGACGCACCGGAAGGAATGCCGCGCTTTCCACTTGCCGACGGCCGAGTGAAGCTGGCCGCTGGCTGGCTCATCGAGCGCGCCGGCGTGGCCAAGGGTTTTCGCATGGGCGCGGTGGGAATTTCCTCGCGCCACGCGCTCGCGCTCGTGCACCACGGCGGCGGAACGACCGCCGATCTCGTGCGGCTGGCGCTGCACGTGCGGGCGGTGGTGAAGGATCGCTTCGATATTACGCTCGTCCCCGAGCCCGTGTTTCTCGGCCTGACGTGGCCAGCGTAACCAACGGCGCGTGTTCCGTCCACGAAAGTGGTGCTAGGATGACGGGCCATGAAGCCAAGCCGCATGCTCATCACCACGTCAACGCTGTTTGTTGCTCTCGCGATTCCAGCGCTCGTCCATCAATCGGCGACGCACGCCGCTCCGCCAGCGCCGGCAGCGCCCGCCGCCGCGCCCGCCGGCAATTGCAAGACCTACGGCGCGGGCAAGTGTTGCAGCCCAGACGTCACCTTGCACCTCAACAAGGAAGCCATTTACGCCGCCTGCGGCGAGTCCGACGCCACCTTCCTGGGCGAGGAAGCTTCGAAAGAGACCTGCAATTTCCACTTCAAGGTCGCGGGCGAGAACGCCGACGACACCACCGTGCAGGTCTACGCTCCGATCGTGAAGGAAGTGATGGACAAGCCCACCGACCCCTTCATGAGCTTCAAGAAGGTTGGCAAGGTGTGGGTGACCGACAAGGCGAAGTCGCCCAAGGCCGCCGCGCAGGTTGTTGCCCGAACCGGCCTGTACATGGCGGGCCGCGGTTTCTTCGTGAGCGTTTCGGCGTCGACCAAGGTCTGCACCAAGACCGAGGCCATCACCCTTTCCAAGTCGATCAAGTAGTCGGCGACCATGGCCCTGGCCGGGCTGCTGGTGTTCGTCGCGGGCCTGTGCCTGGGTCCCGTGCAAGAGACGGATCTGTTCTTTCGCTTGGCGGCCGGCGGGGAGTTTCTGCGCACCGGCGCGCTCGTTCACCGCAACCTGTTTTCCTTCACCTTTCCCAACCAGCCTTACCTGGACAGCGCTTGGATCTTCGATGTCGCCGCGACGATGCTCTACCGACTGGGCGGTTTTCCCGCCATCGTGATCGCGAAGACGACGATCATCCTCGCCATCGTGCTCGTCGCCTACGGGCTTTGCCGTCGCAGAGGAGCCGGTACGATCGCCTCCACCGTGGTTCTGGCGCTGGCCTTCGCGTGCATGCGCGAGCGTCTGGTTGAGCGGCCTCACATCTTCTCGCTTCTGGGTGAAGTCGCCGTGCTCGCTTTCCTTCCCGCCCTCGCGCGCGGCAAGCGTTGGGCTTGGCTGCTGGTTCCGCTGGTCGCATTGTGGGCCAACCTTCACGCCGGTGCTTTTCTCGCGCCGGTCCTGCTGGGATTGGCGGGCGTTGGCACCCTCCTCGACCGTTCGGACCTGCGCGCCTCCGCGCGAGTCTTCGTCGCCGGACTGCTTTGCGCCGCCGCTCTGTTGGCGACGCCGGTCGGGCCGGGAATCTTCCGCTACCTGGCCTTTCATGTCGGCATCTTCGCCGTTCATCCCGTCGACGAGTTCCGCAGCCTGACCTGGCGCTCGGACGCGTCGTTCGTCGTCTTCGCGCTGGGCGCGCTGGTCGTGCTCTCGGTTTCGCGGCGTGGAAGCTGGAGCTTTCGCCTGCCCGCGCTTGGATTGCTCGCGCTGGCCGCATGGCACGTTCGCTTCGGCGCCGACGCCATGCTGGTGCTGGCCGTGGTCACCGCGCCAGCGCTCGGCGCCTTGATCGACCGCTTCGCCATGGCACGATTGCGCGCCTGGCATGCCGGACTGGCCGTCGCCCTCGTCGCTCTCGCTGTCGCGCCACGCATCGCCGAAGCCAGCCGCGGCGGACGCACCTTCGCCATCGGTCTCGACGAAAGCGCGCTGCCGCTCGACGCCCTTCACTTTGCTGAGCAGCACGGCCTGCGCGAGCGCATGTACAACGATTTTGAGACCGGCGCCTACCTGCTCTGGCAGGGCTATCCGCGCTACCGCGTGTTCGTGGATCCGCGTTTGCCCGCCTATCCCATCGAGTTTCACCGGCTGCTCGGCCGCATGGACATTTCACGCGACGAATGGAGTCGGGCGATGGACAGCATGAACATCGACAGCGCCCTGCTGGACTACGCGGGCGTCAACCGCCGCGTGGCCTTCTGGGATCCCGATCGCTGGGCGCTGGTCTTTCGAGCCAAGGACAGCCGCGTGTTCGTGCGCCGGCTGCCCAAGTGGCGCGACTTCATCGCGACGTTCGAGATACCGGCGACCTTCGACTTCACCGTCGAAAACGGCGCCATCACGCAGCCGCTTGTGGATCAGCCTGCGGCGTCGCCTGTGCCCGCGTGCGAATGGCAGTTCCGCCTTGGCGATCTCGACTTCGATCTGGATCGTGGACCGAGCGAGCGCGCCACCGCGTCCTACCGTTCGGCGCTCGCCGCGCCCACCGGCTGTCTGCCGCCTGACCATGAGCTTTCCGCGTCGGCCTGGATTGGGGCGCTCGATGTGTCAGCCCACCGTTTCGAGCAGGCTCTGCCGCTCCTTGGACGCGCACTGATTGTCTCGCCCGACGACAGCGCCGTGCTCATCCAGCGCGCGCTCGCGCTCGAGGGTCTCGGACTTGGCAGCGAGGCACGCGACGTTTGGCGGCGCATCGCCACGCTGGCGGCGGGCACCGCGCTCGGAACTCGGGCGGCGAGCAGAGCTGCCGGAAACTAGCTTTTCCGGAACGGGTGTCCGCGGCGGACTTGGTAGGCTTCGAGGTAGAGGCGCTCGTAGTCCGCGGCGGCCCGATCCCAGGAAAAATCCTGCTGCATGGCTCGTTTGCGCATGGACGCAATATGCTGGGGCCGGTCGAAGTAGGTGGACAGCGCCCAACCCACGGTGTCGGCGATGGCACCGGGGCTGAGATCCCAGAAGATGAATCCAGTCCCATTTCCAGTCGACTGATCGTAGTTCAACACCGTATCGAGAAGGCCACCCGTTCCACGCACGATGGGCAAGGTGCCATAGCGCTGGCTGTACATCTGGTTGAGCCCGCAGGGCTCGAAACGCGAGGGCATGAGCAAGAAATCCGCCCCGGCCTCGATCCGATGCGCCAGTCCCTCGTCGAAGCCGATGAAGGCGCGGAACCGGTCGCTGCGCACGGTCGCCAGATGGGCAAAGAAACGCTCGGCCTCCGGATCGCCATTGCCGAGCAAAATCATCTGCAAGTCCCAGGCTAGGATTCGATCTGCTGCGTGCGCCAGCACATCGAATCCCTTCTGCGGCGTCAAGCGTCCGACCACGCCGAAGACCGGCACGTCGGGACGAACCGGCAGCCCGAGCTGCTGTTGTAGGGCCGCCTTGCATTTCGCCTTGGCCGGGATGTCGTCCGCGCTGAAGGGCGCCGCGATGTACGGATCCTGGGCTGGGTTCCACTCGTGCGTGTCGATGCCGTTGAGCACGCCGCGCAGATCGTGACTGCGCAGAGCGAGCTCACCGTCCAGACCGAAGCCATAGGCGGACGTCTGAATCTCGCGGGCGTAGGTTGGACTGACCGTGGACAGAATGTTCGAATGCCGGATCGCCGCCTTCATCAGGTTCATGTCGCCGAAGTGCTCGAACTCGAACGAATTGTAGTGCTGCGATCCGAGACCCGTGATGAACAGGGCGCCGCTTTCGAAGTTCCCTTGGTAGGCTAGATTGTGAATCGTGAACAGGGTTCCCGCGCCATGAAGCGGCTTCGACCATTCAACCGTGTTCACGTACACAGGCACGAGCGCGGTCTGCCAGTCGTTGGCGTGGATCACGTCGGGGATGAATCCGAGGGTCTTGCACGCCTCAAGCGAAGCGCGCGATAGAAACGAGAACCGCTCCAGATTGTCGGGATAGGCTTGGCCGGGCGGGCCGTAGAGATGGGGACGATCGAAGAAGCGGTTGTACTCGATGAAGTAAACCGGAACGTCGCTGCCAGGCAGATGGCCCATGCGCACCCCGGCCCGGGCCTGCCCAAAGTACATGGGCACGGACAACATGCCATCGAGACGTTCGAGCGTGTTCCAGGGGATGCCTTGATAAAGCGGCATCACGACGCGTATGTCGATTCCGCGCTGGCGCAAGGCCCGCGGCAACGCACCCGCCACGTCGGCGAGCCCGCCCGTCTTCCTGAATGGCGCGATTTCCGACGCCACGAACAATACCTTGAGCGGAGCTGGGCCAGATTCCGTCACGACGCGCGTCGGTGTCACAATCGTGCTGTAAATCGGCGCCGACTGTGCGTCCGGGATTGCGCTTGCCGCCGACGGCGTGGCCTTCGCCCGTGTCTCGACCACGCGGGCGGGCTTCGGCTGCGCGGCTTTTTTGCCGCCCGTGGTTTTGTTGCCGACTTTCAACGTGGGGCTACTGGGCGTGTCGCTTGTGCGCGGGGATCGCGCAGAGCCGCTACGACGCGTAGATCCGGTAGTCGATGTCCGGGAAGATGTTGTCTTGTGCTTCAACAGATGCCAAGTACTGCTCGTCCACCTTCCCCTGCTTCAGATCATCGTAAAGTCGGGAGAAGCGGATTACGTGTTCGTTGAATCGTCGGGTCGCATAGGGAACTGTTGTTCCGGTGGACATAATGAAGGTCCAGTCGCTCGACTGGGCAAGCATGAGCTCACGCGCCGCCTGTTTCAGCGCGCGCACGGTGAGTGGATTGGACGCGCCCCAATGGCCGCGGGCCAATTCGACCATGCGCTCGCCCGCGGCGTGGATATGGCGCCAGGTCCACGCGTTGGTTTCGTTGAGCCACTGTTCGCCGTAGCCCTTGAGCCCCCACGACGACGCGCACGGCGTGGCGAGCTGGTTGGTGGGGTGCTTGTCGAGGTACTCGCCCGGCGTGATGGGCTGCACCACGCTTTGATCGAAGTGAAGTTGCCGAAAAAGATCGGCCAGGAAGATTGGGCCTTCGTACCACCAGTGGCCGTACAACTCAGCGTCGTAGGGGCTGACGATGATGGGCGGACGATCCATGCCCGCGGCCAGCCGTTCGACCTGCTTTTCCATGTTGCCGCGGAAATGCGAGGCGTGCAGCCCGGCCTTGCCGCGCGCGATGTCGGGATCGTAGACCCATTTGTCGTGCAGCTTGCCGTGGGTGATGGCGTGGTACTTGAAGCCCGTGTACATCCGGTGACCTTCCGGGTGGATGTGCGGGCCGATGTAGTCGATGGGCAGATCGAAGCCGATATCGCGATAGAAATCGCGGTAGTGCGGATCGCCCGGGTAGCCGAACTTGGCGCTCCACACTTGCTCGGACGATTCCGTGTCGCGGCCGAACGCAGCCACGCCCGTCGCACAGTAGATCGGCGCGTACACGTCGTACACCGGCCGCCGGTCGGCGAACAGGATACTGTGGCTGTCGACGAAGAAGTAGCGGATCGCGGCCTCGCGCAGCAGCTCATCCACCCCCGGCGTATAGCCGCATTCGCCGAGCCACATACCGGCCGGCCTGCGCCCGAAGTGCTTTTCGTAATAGTCGGCCGCGGTGTGAACCTGCGCGCGCAAGGCAGCCCAGTTGCGGTCGAGTAACGGAAAAAATGCGTGGGTCGCAGTCGAGGTGATGACCTCAAGTCCGCCCGCGTCCTGAAGTTTGCGAAAGGCGCTGACGAGATTGCCTTCGTGGCAGCGCCAAGTGTGGCGCAGGCTGTGAAAACGGCTGTGGTACATCTCGGCGAGCCGGCGGTAATGCGGCTCGCTCTTCGTCCGATCCATTTCCTTTTCGGCCAAAAGGATCAGGTCGTCGAGGTGGTCGGCGTAGCGGACCTTGAGCAGGTCGTCGGTCAGCATGGCGATGAGCGGCGCGGAAAGCGAGACGGTGCAGCGATAGGGAACGTGATCAGACTGCAAGCCCTCGAACATTTGCAAGAGCGGCAAATACGTTCCGGTGATGGCCTCGTAGAGCCATTGTTCCTCCATCACCGTGGGATCCTCGGGGTGACGGACGAAGGGAAGGTGAGCGTGCAGAACGAGCGCGAAGTATCCGGTAGGCATGCGGCTATTCCTTGTTACCGAGTCCTGGACCAATCGAGTCGGGGGACGGATAGTGGACGTCGGACGATGCGGGTGCGTCGCCGTTTGACTGGCCGCCGGCCAGCCGAGCTTCGCTGCCACCGCCGAGAACCTGCTCGCTCGCGCCACCCAATCGCAATTCGCTGGCGCCGCCTATCAATCGTTCGCTCGCCCCGCGCATACGCAGCTCGCTCGCGCCCTGATATTGGGTTTCGCTCGCGCCGCGCATCTTGTACTGGCTTGCCCCCATGAAAAGTCGTTCGCTCGCCCCACGCGCGCGATATTCACTGGCCCCCATGAAGAAGACCTCGGACGCTCCCCCGAGGCGCAGCTCGCTCGCATAGCGCCAGCGCTGCTCGCTCGCCCCCATGAGCAGCTTCTCGGAGCTCCCCGGGATCGAATATTCCTTCATTTCGGAACCCACGGCGTTCGCCGTCTCCTCGGAGATCCACGAGCGATAGATTTCCCAGCGCGCGACCACCGCGCGGCCCTGGTACGAACCCACACCCTTGATCACGACCTGCCACGGCCCGTGCACGACGTGGGTGCGCCCGCCCACGCGATAGACGCGCGCCGGCCCCACGAAGTCCTCGCGCACCGGCTCGGGAGCGCTGACCGGATAGGTGAACGGCCCAGCCTCCCAGGCCGAGACCATGACCGGACTTTCCCAGTTGATTTGGCGGTGAATCTCGGTGGTGCCGTCGGTGAAGTGCTCCTCCCACTCGACGACATCCTTGTGCCCGCCCTCGGACATGGTGATGGATTCCTCCCACGGCAGCAAGGCGACGTGGCGACGTTGGCCCGGTCCTGGAATTCCCGTCGTCGGAGTGGTTGCAGCAGCCGCCAGGCCCGGCGCTTGCCGGCGCATGTGCGGGCCGCGGCCCGCGTGCTCGACCTGACCCAAGAATGAACGCACGCTCAGCCACTCGGGCTCGCCCCACGGCGCCGGTTCCCGCCGCGAGAACTCCACCCGGCCTGAACGGACGATTTTCACGAAGTAGCCCTCGTTCGACTTCAGACCGATGTCGACGAAAGCCGACGACGACGGTTTCCCAATCTGGAAGAACCAGTGTCGGTCGCCGCGATCAACCCGATGGTCGAAGTAAGAGTGGGCGTTGGTGCCGTCGAAAATACGATCGGTGGTGTCGTAGATGCGCAGGTTCAGCCAGGCGTCTTTGCCCGCAGCGCCCAAATGCGCGCGAACCCGTTCGATTGAATCATCGGTGACTTCCCAGTAGACAAACAGTCGGTCGGGATCCACGGCCATGCCAGTCACGCGATCGTATCCATAGGACCAGGGGATCGTCGCCGGGGCTTCGGCCTTGGCATGCTCGCGCACCTCGAACTTGTGCGACAGCACCGAGTCGGATCCATCGCCCGCATCGGGCGATTCCTTTTCGCCGTCGACGGTGGGCAAGCGCTCGCCTTTGGCGGGCCGGGCCTTCGCGGGCACCGGCGCGGGCGCCAGGCGCGCACTGAAATCGTCCGCGACACGCAGCGCAAGCTCCTCCTTGCTCAGCTTGGAAACGCCCTTCAGCTGCAACCGTTTGGCGCATTCGAAAAGCTGCCGCTGTGTGAATTTAGCTAGGCTCTTGCGATCGAGCTTGATCAGCTCGTCGCTGTGTTTGATTCCTAGTGCCGCGGCGGCGGCTTCCAGTACCTTGTCCTCGGATGGCTTACCTGTCCCCATGGCGCAGTGACATTAACCCATTGGCGGCATTCCCGCTCGTTTCTAAGCTGCCTCGGGTCGCATTTTGGAACGCGACGCGCTGGACCGCATTCCCGTGTCAAACCGCGTGGGGAAGAAAGGCGAATCCTACCGCGGCAAGTATCAACGCGAACGCCACCAAGTGGTTCCAGCGCGGCGCTTCTCCCAGCCACAGGGCCGAGAAGCCGACGAACACGATCAGCGTGATGATTTCCTGGATGATCTTGAGCTGGTAGGCCGTGAACTGTCCGTACCCCCAGCGGTTGGCCGGAACTTGCAAACAGTATTCGAAGAAGGCGATGCCCCAACTCGCCAGCACGACCTTCCACAAAGCCACGCCTCTGAAACGGAGGTGGCCATACCAAGCCGCGGTCATGAAGACATTGCTGAGCAGCAGAAGAACAACCGTACGCATGGCCTTTGCCTACCAGGCATCGGGAACCCGCACAACGCGTGCTATGGTTCGCCCTCCATGCGCATTGGCGACATCGATATCGGTCCGGGCGCGCTGCTCGCGCCCATGGAAGCCGTGACCGATTTGCCCTTCCGCACCGTGTGCGAGGAGCATGGCGCCGCGCTGACGTACACGGAGTTTCTCTCCGCCGATGCGCTCACGCGCGGGGCGGTCAAGGCCACCAGCCGCATGTTGGCGAGCCTGGGCGGCCGGCGCTTCGCTGTGCAGGTTTTCGGGCGCGAGCCGGACGTCGTGGCGCGTGCGGCACAGATGGCGGCGGACATCGGCGCGAGCATCGTCGACATCAACATGGGATGCCCGGCGCGAAAGGTGACGGCGGGACTGTGCGGTTCGGCGCTCATGCGCGAGCCGGATCTGGCTGCACGCATGGTGGAAGCAGTGCGAGCGGCCCTGCCTGCCAGCATTCCCGTGACGGTCAAGCATCGCGCCGGCTGGGACGATCTTTCGCAAAACGCAGCCGCGTTTGCACGCAGGATGGTCGGCGCCGGCGCCGCGCTCATCACCGTTCACGGGCGCACGCGCGCGCAGGGTTTCTCGGGCGGTGTCCGCATGGCGCCCATCGCCGAGACGCGCGCGCTGTTGCCGCGCCGGATCCCGGTCGTCGGCAACGGCGACGTGGATTCGGTGGCCGACTACCTGGACATGAAGCGCGAAACCGGCTGCGATGCCGTCATGATCGGCCGGGCCGCTCGCGGCAACCCGTGGCTGTTTCGCGACGCCCGCGCCGTCGACGAAGGCCTGCCCATTCCTGCACCGCCCGGCGTGGAAGAGCGACGACGGGTGTGGCGCCGGCACGCCGATCTCGTCGCTGAATACGCCGTGCCCAAGATGGTGCTGCACGAGCTGCGCAAGACGCTGGCCTGGTATTCACGCGGGCTGCACGGCGGCGCGAATCTGCGCCACCGCTGTTTTTCCGAAGACCAACCC
>Ga0182027_10010784_pt1 | contig 12965 bp, 8 predicted proteins | sample 712E1DmetaG_FD_121300 | JGI IMG/M metagenome (GOLD analysis project Ga0182027, IMG submission 121300) | Permafrost microbial communities from Stordalen Mire, Sweden - 712E1D metaG (Illumina Assembly) | ecosystem: Environmental > Terrestrial > Soil > Wetlands > Permafrost | place: Sweden...
CAAAGAATAATTGGTTTCGAAATGAGAATGGAAAAAGTAAGATGAGCATTAAGAATAAGATGAATGAAACGGCAGATAGATTACATATTGAAAAGGTACCAAATGGCAAATACATTATTCAGGTAGTACCATTCCAGGATTTTATGCCCGCATTTTATAAAGAAAATGATTGCGGAGTCCATTCTCCAAAACTTGCCGATACTATAACAGTAACCAATAATCAAAGTGTATCCGGTTTGGCTATATGCGTAAAACCTGCTAACGGTAATGGAGGAGGATCGGTAAGTGGATTTGTAAGAGATGCCAATGGGGTTGGATTATCCGGGGTTGCCGTCTCAGTAATAGGATCAAATGGAAATCCGGATAATCTCTATAGTGTTACCGGCAGTAACGGATCATATCAAATTACGAATGTTGATGCCGGCAGTTATGTTATAAGTGCGGATAAAATTGGGTTTAATTCTTCTACTCTGAATAATGTAAACATTGATTACAGTTCAGGTGTCTTTGATTCAAATAATTCAAATCTGGTTCTCTCGGTTAATTCTATTACTGAAGTTGAGACGCATGCCTCACTTCCGAGTAATTTCGAATTAGGTCAGAATTATCCTAATCCTTTCAATCCTTCAACCGTGATCAAATATTCTATTCCATTTAATAGTTTTGTTCAGATTAAAGTGTTTGATGTGATAGGTAGAGAAATAAATACGTTAGTCAAAGGTCAAATGAATGCAGGGACTTATAATATAACTTTAAATGCGGACAATATGCCTAGTGGAATTTATTTCTATCGCATTGAAGCTGGTAATTTTGTTCAAACAAAGAAGATGATTTTATTAAAGTAATTTCTTTGAACAGTTCAACAAAAAAGCCAAGATGAATAACCTTGGCTTTTTTTATTTAATCATACATTGTCATACCTAATGACAGATAAAATAATAGTTGAAAACGGATGAATACTTTAAATAATACAAGTAGTTATAAAATAGCATGACTGCACATTGTTTTCAAAAGAGTAGCTGCAACTATAAACGTGATAAATACAGGCATAATTAGAAAAGGAAGTGATCTATCCAACAATTGAATATTTTTATTGGTGTATGTAATTATTAAATAATTTGTTGACTAGATTTAAGTGAAATTTTTGCTATTAATTTAATTGCAGGTGAAATTGTAAAGACGACTACTAATCCTGCTATAAAAAGACTATAAGCTACTAAATAATTCCCTATGAAATAAAATAATACAGCAACAAGAAATACCAGAGAAATTGCCTGAAGGATTATCACAGTTAGTTTTGGTTTTGAACAATTCTTTAATATTTGGTGATGCAGATGATTTTGGTCAGGTAAAAATGGACTTTTTCTGTTAATAATTCTTATAAACACAACCTTAATTGCATCTATTACCGGTAAAGCTAGAATAAAGACAGCAGGTGTTAGATTTAAATTGCCAGAATACTTAGTCAAACTTACTTGAATACATGTTGCCACAAGAAATAGACCAAGTGTCATTGACCCGCAATCACCCAAAAAAATACGAGCCGGGTAAGCGTTATAAATTATAAATCCTAAAAGTGCACCGCTAAACGTAATCGAAATAAACATTATAAAAGCATTATTAAGCAGAAAACCTAATACAAAATATAATGCAAATATAGAAAATGAAAACTTACTTACCAGCCCATCAAGTCCATCCATAAAATTCAATGCATTAATAACCCCTAGTATAAAAAGAAAAAGTATAATAAAATTCAATGGGAACGGAAGCGTAATTTCAAATATTGTAATTTTATTTATTGCAGTCAGAAAATGATTAATAACAAACAAAGAAATAATAACTTGAACCAATAATTTATATTTCCAGGCCATCTCTAAATAATCGTCAATAAAACCAGTTGCAGCTAGAATAAAGGAACCGATAATAATAAATCTAATTGAATTTAAATCATTATAGAATGTAAGTAGTAAAAAGAATACAACAAAATAAATTAATATTCCGCCTAATCTTGGGATAAGTCTATCATGGATCTTTCGACCTCCGGGAATATCTACAATATTTATTTTTAATAAAAAACTAATCAAATAAGGAGTGAGAATAAGAATTGCAATTAAACTACTTAAAAAAAGCACTAAATAAATCATTCTAAGTTTCCTTCGGCATTTTACACTTTATACTATTTTTAAGACTTCATTGTATTAATATATATAATAAAAAACATTTACTGAAATTATTTTATATGCTAACTCACTGTAGAACTAGTAGAGGAGTTGAAGAAGTATACTATATGCAGCTAACGCAAATCAACTCCGATTATATTAATAATCACCAACTGATTGTGCAAATAAAATCGAATTTATTGACAGTACGGGCAGTAAAAACACTTTTCATGATTATCTTTTAATAATATTAAATTATATTAATGAGAATATAATGTTTATTCATATAATAGTCTAAAAGCAATTACAATCATATTATAAGAATAGAATCATATTGTTAAATAATATGAGAGACAAAGTAATATTTTATATTGCTTAACCGAGGTTTAAACCGTAGTAAGTCAAGTATTATTTATAAATCATCATTAACCGTAATACAGAAATTGTAATGCCGAATGACAGATAAAATATTAATTGAGAACAATGCTGATATTTCACAATTACATTTTTTTTTAATTGATACATTTATAAATATATATCCATATAGTCTTTTTGTTGCTACATTTAAGTTATAATTGATCGCTCATCATAATGAAATAATGATTAATCCCTTCTTATCCTTATAATATTTAACATAAGAATCCAGAAGAATTTCAAAACAGCCGGATACCTTTTTAATATTTCAGGACGGCGTATTGTTCTTATAAACCATTCCAATCCAATATTTACCCAAAACTTTTCAGGTTGTTTTTGGTTTCCAGCATACCAATCAAATACGGCTCCGATTGAACAAATTATCCTTGCATTTATTATTTCTTTATTTTGAAATACCCATTTTTCCTGTTTTGGCGCCGTCATTCCTACCAATAAGACATCCGGATTAAAAGAGTTGATTTTGTCGATCATCAAATCATTATCATCTTTCGCAAATTCTTTCTTGAAAGGCGGAGAAAAAGATTCGACATTAATGTATGGATATTCGATATTCATTCTCAGTTTAATTTTACGTAAAGTATTTTCAGACGATCCCAATAAAAATACTTTCCATCTTTGGATATTCGCGACATTTATTACATGATAAAAACAATCTGTGCCTGATTGCTTTTTTACAATTTTACCATTTAAAAGTAAGGGCGCCAAAGCAAAATACTGTCCGTCTAGAAGTAAGATATCCGATTCTTTCAATGCATTAAAGAAGATAGGGTCATCCAAAGCCATTGAATAAGAAGTTGGACTTATAGTATTTATAATGTTTTTTTGGTTAAGATGTATGTCTTCAAGTCTGCCGTTAAATATTTTTAATCCAAGAACAGATTCAAATTTTAGACTTGAATACGTTAATATGTTGTCGAATTCAACCAATTATACCTCCCAATTCTGCAAAATATAACAGTTTTCAAACCGTCACATAAGCATGCTTTTTAGATTTCAAACAATGTGAATAAATCAGATTTAGTTTTTGTGTTATTTTAATTAGGTTAAACAGGTTTTCTTTAAGATAAAGAGATTCAGTTTTTAATTGCTCTGCCAATTTTTCAGATTTAATCAGCAACAGTAATGCATCTGATATTTCTTCAATATTTCCGGGTTCAATGAAAACAGCATTCTTCATATTGCTGAAAACATCAGGAATTCCGCCAACAGGAGTTGTAATAACGGGTAACCCATATGCTATTGCGTCCATTATTGCCATAGGAAATCCTTCGACGTAACTTGGCAGACAAAAAATACTGGCGTTGCGAAAAACGTTATCCTTTTCAGAATCGGTTATCCAGTCAAGACAGGAAACTTTATCGGAAATGCTCAATTTATGCGCCAATTTTTTTGCCTCTTCTATCTCACCATTCCCTGCTAAAACTAATTTCCATTCCGGATAAATAAAACTAATTTTTTGAAACGCATTTATTAAATCATGATAGCCCTTTCTCTTAGTTAAAATCCCGATAAAAAGTATATACTTTGAGCTGATCAAAGTATCGGTGCTTGGCGTTATCTCAGGACATGGGTTATAAAGAACATCAATTTTCATATTGTCTATATGAAGCAGTTCAATAATATTTTTTTTACAAGATGCTGATAAAACGATCAGCGCATCACACTTACTAAAAAGAAACTTGTACACTCTTTTATATTTACCTAAATAAGTGATCTCAGGACTAAATGAATGGAAATGAAGAATAATTTTTTTTTTAATTAAAAGAGCCGGAATAAAAAAGAATGTTTTTCTTAAGGCAGAAATCGGTTCACTTAAATGAATATGTACAATCGATGCGAAAGGCAATAATATTATATAATGCAGAAATCCTTTTAGAAAGAAATAAATTTTATAAAATTTATTTCTGTCTATATAGGATTCAATCCATTTGCAATTCAATTGATTCCAAAAAGCTGTGGATGAATACGCCTTAACTACCGATGTTATGCCTCCCCTTGTTTTTCTGCCGGGAGCTACAACTAAAATCATTTTATTTCTATTTCCTGTCGATAGTATTGAATAAATATTAATTGATTAATATTTTGTGCTGAATCACTCTTGCCTTTTTCTTCAAATACATAATTATCTTTATATCATACTAATATTTTAGAACCACAAAAACAAAAAAGGCAAATTAAATATTACTATTTATTATTTATAACCAATTCTTATTCATACAACTATTGTGTATAAAATATTATTTTTATATAATTTCATCATTGCTGCTTTTAAATTTTAACGCAGATGCCAAAATGAAGTAAAATGAAAATCCTATTGCCGGCTCAATCATCATTGTAGGTGAATAAGTTAGTATATCTGTAAAGAAAACAAAAAATGAAACAAAGGCAATAAATACGTATACATTTGTATTTGATTGCTGATCAATAAGTTTATATTTTCTCCTAATCTGTATTAATATTTGAATATGAAAAAGGAGATAAACAATCAATCCTATAATACCTATTTGTAAAAAAATACGTATCCCTCCGATCATCGCAACGCCATATCCAAGAGACATTAATTCAAGCGCTTTATCACTACTCCCAAGTACAGACGATTCAATATATCCTGGTCCAATACCTTGAAAAACCGAATAGCTGCTTTTTTGGATAAAGGATTGTGCTGCCTGCCATGCATTAAAGCGACCTGTACCTTCAAGTCTATTAGCTAATAATTCATTATAGTCTGACCGTGTTTCGTAAGATAGCATATATTCAATTGTAAATCCCGGATCAAATGAACCCCATATTTTATTTTCCATATTAAGAGATGGGCTTAAACGCACAATAAGATAAAAGCAAATCGGCGTACTAATAACAATAAGGACTATAGTTTTTGATGTAAGAAGAGATACTATATTTTTCTTTTTTTTCAGAAAATGATATGAAAGATAGGTTATTATAAATGTCAATGGAAGATATATAGATATTGCTCTTTTTAGACCTACGAAGCCACAAAATAGAAGTCCAATAATTATTAGTAAATACTTTCTCGATCCATAATAAAAATAAAATGAAGCAAAAATGACAGTCCCGAGCATAGGGAGTATTGTAGATATTGAGCCACCAACATTTGCAATTGAACCAATCATTGGAGTTTCTGCAGCCCCTATTGTTAATAATTTAAATACCGCAAAAGGAATTTGAACTATAATGAGAAATGTTACCAGTTTCCAAATTGAAATTAAGTCCTTTTCTGTAAATTTTAGATTTAGAATCACGTAAAAGAAAATAATACCAATCAGGTAATGTCTTATAAAGGAAAAAAACAATATAAATGGGATATTATTTGCGAACTGAGAAATGACCGACATCAATAAAAAAATTAAAAGATAAATTAAGCCGGGTACTTTCAGTTTATTAAATTGATAAAAAAATATATATACCATTAATAGGATAATTGGAACTTCACAAAACGATCTGGACATTTCAGGAGTTATTTTAGAATATGTTTCCAAAAACCCCCGGAAAAAGGCAATGATAAATATTCCTTTTATAATTTTTTTGACAAAGGTCATATTGATCTTAGTTGTGGTCTTAAATTATTATTGATTATAAAATCCCAGGCATATTCAAGTCTGCTTTTCCTGATAACTTCAGAGTTCCATGAATTTCTATTTGCATATACATTCTCCAAGGCTTGTGCAAAAGATTGAGGATTGTTATTACACAACACTCCATTTTGATTAGTTATGATTTTAATATTTTCAACAGTATTGGTTGCTACACACAACATACCGGATAAGATATACTCAAAGGTCTTGGTTGGGGGTTGAGTATTAAAATATTCAGTTTTAGGAATGTAAGATATACCAACATTGCAAACGTCAAAAAACGGTTGGATATCCGGATATTTAATTGGTCCGTGGTATTTTATAACATTTCCAAGTTTATATTTATTTATATAGTCTTGTATTTTTTTTTTCTCATTAGCCGTTCCATTTCCAATAATATCATATTGAATTCGGATATCTTCGGGTTTATTTTTTAAGAATATATGGACTCCTTCAATTGTTTGCTCAATATTACGCAATGAAAGAGTTCCAACATATAGGAGTCTCATTTGTTCTTTAAAATCCTTGCTTTTCCGAGAAAGAATATCTGCGCCCACCGGCATAATAAAACATTTCTTTGATAGTATCCCTATTTTTTTTCTCAATGATTCGGATATGATTGATATTCGATCGAAAAAAAAAGAATCAAACAATATCAAGCGGTTCATTAAAAAACGTAGAATGCAGTTTCTTCTTATTGCGCTTGATCGTATATCTAATATATATTTATTTTTTGGAGATAATATTCTTAATAACGAACAAAAATAAAAATGCTTTAATAATATCAAATCGATTTTTTCTTTCTTGATAAATGCTAAACACGTTTTGAAAAAAGTAAAATGCCGTTTAATTACATTACCTTCAAATGATACATAAACATTCATAATACCGTCAAGATCAATCTTTTCATAATTGACATCAAATCCTAAATAAATAATTTCATACTCCCCTTTTAAATATTGACAGTATTGAAATGTATCAGTATGGTAACCAAATTGTTCCTGATTGATTATTAACATTCTTTTCTTATTTAGCAACATCTTGTCCAATCAGAAAACCTTTTTAATTAATTATGAGTTATCGGTTATAATTATAAATGAAAGTTATTCATATAACCCGACAATCGTTAATTCCTTCTAATTAAAATATTTTGCAATCTATGAATTTGCAATAACATTTTAATCAAATTTATTGAGATAAATTCTTAGAATATTTCTAATTTTTTTTATAAAGTATATTATTTTTTGATAAACTGTATACTTTAACAATAAATAATTGGCAGTATTGCCGCTTATCATTTTTATTTTTATAGGAAATTGAAGAGTCATTTTTAGCATTTCCCTATCATTACACATTCTTGCAATTTCAAAGAGAAGATTTCTTAATGACCTCTTTAATGCTTTGATTTGGCTTTCATTTCCGTTTCGAGTAATAACTTTAAAATTGTCATCATAGAATTTTGTATAACCATTTATCATTTCTTTTATAATATCATTAGATTGGTATCTTGAAGGTATAATACGGTAGAAACAATCCGCCGGATAATCATAAAATAATTTATAATTACCGGTATGAAACAATGCCCGGGTATGTAATTCAGGATCCTGCAATCTCTTATATTCTTCATTAAACCCTTTGAGCTCAATCAAAAGACTTCTTCTCCATATCGGGCTTGTAATAGTCCATGGAAATCTGCCTTTTAAATAATTCAATAAAGGATCTGAAGAATCCAGAATATTTACTATTTCATCGCTGTCGCCTTTTTTTTTATAAAATCTTTTCATTAAAAATATTCCCATTTCCAAATCAGGATATTCATCCATTACTTTCAGTCTTTGTCTAATGCAGAAAGGTTCCAGAAGATCATCAGAATCAAGAAAGAGAACAAATTCTCCCGAAGCATTTAGAATACCTATATTACGACAAGTACTTCCGCCTTTAGGATCACTCTTTCGTTTAAATAATTTAATACGTGGATCATTTATACAATATTTTTTAATCAATTGTAAAGTATCATCATTTGAACCATCGTCAACAATTATTAATTCCCACGATGATACATCCTGGGAAAGGACAGATTCAATTGTCTCATTAATTGTATCATGATTATTAAATGTGGGTGTTATAATAGATACTATTTTGTTCATATTAATTTTACCTTTTCCAAATATGCAATAGTCATAGATACGCACATCATACATATAAAGAAAATTAAATCACTCCATTTTTGTAACTCAAGAGATGAAAATCCTAGAAAAACATATCCAATAATCAGAAATAACAATAACCAGAGAAAAACGAGATAAATTTCATCATGCTTATTTTTATTCCTGTAAAAAAACAAAATTGTAATTGCTATAACTATTGTGAACAATATTCTTTGAGCAAAAAATATTATCCAGCCGGTTTTCAGTAAGTCTAAAGATATTTTTCTAAGTTTTAGATCGTCATTGCTCCAAACAGCCGCCTGGAATGATGTTAATTCACTATCCATTTTTTCAGCTATATTTATTCTTAACAATTTAGCGAGTAATTTTGCAATTGTAGAATTTTCAGCCAATATCTCGCCATTAACGATATTTTGTCCGTAGACATCATTTATTGTATTGAGAATATTATTGCCATTAAATACTACTGTATCAGGTGATAAAAATTTTACATTGTGAATTGTTTTAATATAAGATAAAACCGAATCCAGATTGCTGCTGTCATTTTCATTGTAATCCTGGTAAGAATGGAAAAGTGAGAGCAATATCATGCCGCCCTTACCCATTGAGGCATATTTTAATGCATCTTTGAGAGACGACAACGGTCCATCAAATAAATTATTAGTTGTTCCGAAAAATATTTCATTTTTTATAGATGTTGCATATAGAAAACTTGAATAAACTGTCAAACCAGCTTTGTTGCATGCAATAACTGTATTTTGATCGCCCTGATCCCAAGGAGGACAAAACATTTTAATATCTGAATCAAGAAGAGAATCTAAAATCCCCTTTCCCTTTTTAATATCCTGATATTGTTCAGAATATGGTTTCCCTTTAAACTCACCTGCATTATATTTGTTTTTTATATGAGTATATCCATGAAGTGCTAAAAATATTTTTCCTTCAATATTCCACAATCGCAACGAATCAATAACTGCATTATTTTTTGTAAACACTCTATTATTCAGCGCGGGTATTACAGAATAAATTGGTTTTATTCCGTAAGAATTAAAAATATGAAGAATCTTCGATTCTTTTCTCAGATCTGTCCGATATGACAGATCATCATTTCTAAAAAGCAGATTAATTTGATTATTCTTGCTTTTTAGGGTTACGTCAGACGAATTGAAGTCACCTATCATTGACAACGGTTTATACATGAATAAAGCCAATATCAGTATGATAATTGAATACTTCAGCATTTGCGATTTTTCATATTAGTTCTTCTTAATACTTATTTATGCGTTTTAGGACTAGTAAGTTCATTTACCATTTTTTTAATCTCTATGAATTCATCGAGTTTCACAATTTCGGAGAACAAAACTGTGAGCCCTATTCCTAACAATATTTGAACTATTAATTTAATAATTGCCGATAGTGGAATAATATTTCCGATAATGAAAACAATAATTCCGACTGTGAGAGATAGTGCAAATGAAGGGAAAATATCTTTGAATTGTTCTTTAATAGGATACGAGATAAGTCTTCCCGAGTAATAAGCATTTATATAATATGCGATTATTGAATTTACAATCATCCCGATTATCATTGCTTTGATACCTATGGCAATTCCAATTATAATTACCGGTACCACCAATATTTTTTTAATTATTTCCAATTTCAGATACAGGTCGGATCTTCCCTTGACATTCAGTATATTAAGATTCAGAGCGTGCAAAGGGTACAAAACTCCAGCGAAGCAAAGAAGCTGTAAATATTCAACACATCCAAGCCATTTTTCACCGAGTAATGTCAATACCATCGGCTTAGCTACTGCAGCTAAGCCAAACATCAAAATAAATGATATAAACATTGTCAATTTAATAATAGATTTATACCCGTATTTTAATTTTACTTTGTCATTCTGAATTGAAGCAAGTGCAGGATAACTCACACGCTGAATAGTCATTGTAAAATTATTTGATAATAAATTTTTGAACTGATCTGCTCTTGAGTAAAATCCAAGTTCATTCATCGGAAAATATTTGCCGATGATAAAGTAATTCACATTATTATATATAGTATTAAGAAGACCTGATATTAATAATTTTGAACCGAAATTAAACATCTCCTTAAGTGATTCGAAACTAAACTCGAATGATAGTTTCCATTTTGTAAAGATCCATAACAAAGAGGTCAATAATATGCTGTTTAGTATTGATCTATAAACTAGGCTCCAGACTCCGTATCCGTAATAAGCTAATATAATCCCGATAATACCGGAAGAAATATTTGCTATCATTGAGAGTTTTGCTTGCTTTTTGAAATCTATATTTTTAATAAGTATTATTTTTTGTACTATCATCAGTGAATCGATTATTAAAATCAAGCTCAAAACCTTCAGTACCGGTACAATTTCTTTCTGGTGAAAAAAACTCCCAATATAAGGAGAGATTAAAATGATGGTAAAATAAATCAATGTGCTGATAGTTATATTAAAGAAGAAAACAGTTGAATAATCTTTTTTATTAATAACCATTTTCCTAATTAATGCCTGACTGAAACCGGAATCAACAAATGTCTGGGATATTATGATAAACACCATGACTATTCCAACCAATCCGTAATCACTTGGCGTCAACAGACGAGCTAGAATAATTCCGATAACAAATTGTACTAGTTGATTACCGACATAATCCGTAAAACTCCAAAACATTCCGGAAATGGTTTTTTTTCTTAATTCCATAAGGGAATCACTTTATATCTATTTTTTCATTTTGTTCTTAATAACAGTTATTTTTATAGGTTTTCATTTTTAACTGCTGTTTCAATCTGATTTGCCTCTTTTGATCTTGATCCTTATCAATCCTTTTCCTCTAGGATTTCCAGTTATCATTCAAACAAATACCTTTGTAATTCTTCATTTCATTCGTAGAATAAAAAAACTAATAATTTGAGAATTTATCAAAATACAAGATCGATATTGAAATCTTCCTGATTTTATTAGTTAAGTATTTTTTTAGAAATATGAAGAGCTTCAAGTAACATTGCCCGGTCATTACAAATTTTTGAATTTTCAAAGAGAAGAGTATTTAATGGTTCATCCAATGCTCTTACGTAACTTTAGGTGATTACTTTCATTAAAAATATTCCGATTGACATATTCGGATTTTTATCCATTACTTCTATTCTATTTTAAGACAGAACAAATTCAATTGTTTCAGAAATTGATAACTGATTATCAAACATCGGTGTGATATTGATAACTATTTTGTTCAAATTAATTTCAGACTTCCCTTTTATTTGAAAATTTGAGCTGTGCAAATAATACTTCGCTAAATAGCTTTAGACCAATCCATTCGGGTGATACAAAATATGAAAAACAGGGACAAGATATTCAAAGAATTAAAAATTTAATGATCATTTATACTTGAGTAAAGTATGATCATACTTATACTTTTTTAATGTTTTCTCTTTCATATTTTCGGTTACTCTTAAGCTAGATAATTAAAATTTTTGTATTGGAGGAAAGATAATTATTTGATAAGAATAGATTCATTACAACCCTGTTTTTTGCTTAGCTCCTAATATGGCTACTTTGTCAAGTCACTTAGATAATATTTGTCTTCAACTACAGTCTGGTTCTCCGCTGTGGTTTTATGACATAGTCATCAATAAATAAGAGTTTTACTACGAATAGAAATTGGTGGGCTTATAACTTCAAACCTTACCTAGATGGATTAATCCAAGCTTAACCTGGTGCTCATTTCATCAAAATCATCTTTTTAGTCTGAACAAAGTTATCGGTATTAATCCTATAGAAATAAACTCCGCTTGTTACTTTGTTCCCAAAATCATCTGTTCCATTCCAGGTTATTTGATATTTTCCGGCTGGTTTTTGTCCATTGACCAATGTTGTAATTTCCTTTCCTAAATTATCATAAACTTTAATCTGGACTTTACTCAGAAAAGCCAATTGATAGCTAATTAAAGTTGATGGATTAAATGGGTTGGGGTAATTCTGCAACAATGCATATGTATCAGGAACTGATTCACTTTTAGTATTTGCAGCTATAGTAACTTGATTTCTGAAGTCATTTACGGTAAGATCTGAAACTCCTTTTATTCTATAATCATATAAAATACCCACATTGACTGATTTGTCTATATATGAAGTCAGATCAGCACTAACACTATCGATGATAATAAAATCAAAATCCAACGAACTTTTTCTTTCTATTTTATATTCTCTTAAAGTATTTAAGCTTTTCTTCCAAGTTAAAATAATTTGTTGGGATTGATCTAATGCAGTATTTAACTTATAAGGTGCCAAAAATGCTGTAGTAAAGTTCCAGATATTCGACCATTGGCCTGCTCCGGAATTGTTGCTTGCCGTTACTCTCCAAAAAAATTTTATATTACGATTATTAATTTGAACTGTTATTGATGTATCCGTAGTAATTGCGTTATTAATAACCAAATTAGTAAAATTAACATCCTTAGCCAGCTGCAACAGGTAGTTTTGAGCATATGTTGCTTTGTTCCAGCTTAAAGTTAATTTTAACGGCAGGTTCAATACTCCATTAGCAGGCGTTACTAATTTCACTTTTGATGGAAGATTTACGGTTGAA
>Ga0182027_10010785_pt1 | contig 12965 bp, 10 predicted proteins | sample 712E1DmetaG_FD_121300 | JGI IMG/M metagenome (GOLD analysis project Ga0182027, IMG submission 121300) | Permafrost microbial communities from Stordalen Mire, Sweden - 712E1D metaG (Illumina Assembly) | ecosystem: Environmental > Terrestrial > Soil > Wetlands > Permafrost | place: Sweden...
GTAGTGACCCCGCAATCAATGCCATCGGCGACTACGGCCACCGCACCGCCATCCGATGGAGCCAATTTCTGGCTGACAAGGGTCTCGGCAAGAACAACAACATTCTATGGCCCGCCTTCGACGCCACCCTTCACCGTGGCCCTCTGGCTGCCATGCCGCGCGCCCAGGCTCGCCAAAAGTTCGAGGACTTTCTGTGCGACCTTCTCAAAGACGGCGGCTGCATGTGGATCGAGTATAAGCCCACCGTACCGGGCTTCCGCGATCTCTACCCGACCATGAAGTCGACCATCGCCATGTGCGACCGCGTCAACGCCCGTCTCGGACGCAAAGCCGTATTCATCAACCTGGAGTGGGCTCACGCGCTGATCGGTGGCCAGGACGTGGCTCCCGTGACGCAGGCGCAAGTCGACGCTGGCTATTTCTTCCGGCTGGTTCATGCCAACTCGGCCGAAAAGGCCATCGTCGTCTGGGACGAAGCCGAAGAAGAGATCCTGGAAGGCACCCCCGGAGACGATTCGGACTGGGCGGTCGGCGAAGGCGACGAGAAGCGCTGGGCAGACCAGGAAAAAGCAGTCGCGATCCTGGACAACCTCGGCGTCGAGATCACGGTCGAGCACGACATCGACCCGTCACCGTTTCATTTTAAGTGCTTTTTAGCCGATTTTTTTGTTCAGAAACTTTTAAAGTTTCTGTTTTTTATTAGGGCGATATTTAACTACGGCTATGGTATGGCTATAGGAATTGCTATACACTTTTCCCCACATGCGGCCTTTGCTTGAAGAAATTGTTTACCGTCGCCATCAATGATAAACCATTGGTGTTTATCTTTCAAATATATCCGAACATCACCGAAGTCTCCGTCCATGACTTGAACATCGTCTTTATTTAAAGCAGAGACTGCATCATCTTGAGATATATGTAACGTTGCCAGATAAGCGCCATGGTCGTCTGGAGTGGCGCTTGTTTGCTGTTGGCTTTGCGTAAAATTTTGCGAGTGGTTCTGATTAAAGTAAATCCAAACTAGGGCACCTGCTACGAGTGCTAAAACAATAATTGCTATATATTTTGATTTCATAAAATTATTTTAATTAAGCCATTATATTATACCACCTTTTACTTCGGCTGTTTTTTTGGTAACGGAACTCCTAAAATTACAGGCCAAGTGGCCTGTTTTTTCATACTCATTTGCAAAGGCGAAAAACCATTAAGGTGTTTGAACGGTTCATCACAGTCGGTAAAAGCCTTAGTTCTTCGCCGTAGCATCCAAGCGTTAAGCCAGCGTTCGGCGGACTTGAAACTTTGAAATCCTTTAATGGATTTTAACCGTGCCTGTAGGTGTGAATTGTAGCTTTCAATGATGTTGGTAGTATTGGGACAGTGCTTCATATGGTAGCCGTAGGCAAACAACCTGTCATAGCGGTCCATAACGTCGGCGATGATGGTTTGCACGGTCTGGTCATGCTTTCCGTGTCGCCAAAGCAAGCGGCGAAGCTGATAGTTGCGGTTGTCTGGATAGTTTTTAGGATTAAACGCTGTCTTTAAATCATAAAAAAATATCCGATATTTTTCCTCGGTTCTTACCTGAAGGAGCTGCCGAACATTTTCCAGATAATGGTTATGGCAGAGTTGCATCCTAATCGTCGGGTAAGTTAGCTTTAAGGCCTCTCTGGCGCTGCCGTTGTCATCGGCTATGATAATTTGCAAAGGGTAATGGATGGTACGGATTAAGTTAAAAAACTGCACGTAGGACGCTAAATTTTCCGATGGGGCAAGTAGCCCAACGGGAATATCGTGAGTTAGAAAATCAATGCCGTAAATGAACGGTATTTTTTTGTCGTAACCTTTGACTGCAATATACTTTCCGTCAATGACAAGCCTGCCGCTCCACCTGTTGCAAAATTCGTTGGACAGCCAGGTGTTTTCTGGCAGCTTGTCCATTTCATTAAGCACTTTGCGGTAAACCTGCGCAGGCGACAAACTGTACTCATCAGCCAGCTTCCTAAACGGCACACCGTCAATGTGCGGTATCCAAAATACTGGCTTGATGCGGTGGTCAATGCTGAACGAGTGTTTTTGTTTCTTGCAAAAATATCTCTTTTTGCCTAACTGGCTGCCCTTTTTAACTGTCTTGTTGCTACCACAGATTGGGCAGTGTGGGTTTCGTTTTTTTTCTCATTTTGTATCAAATTAACCTGTTAATTGTTTCTGTTTAGGCTTAAGCATAACAAAAAAGCGCCATCTTAGGCACTTGAAATGAAACGGTCTCCATCGACCCGGCCGGCGAGGATCCGATGGAGTGCTACGCGCGCTCCCGTGGAAACCTCGAACAGATGATCGCCAACGTCCGCGCTTTGCCAGAAGCGGCGTAAATCGACCGGGACAACCTACTCAAAACAGCCACCGCCCGCATCGGCCGGCGGCGCTGTATCGCTAACACCGCCCTGCCCGGCGAAAGGTAGGCAACGTGAGATCGTCCACGCATGACGGCCAGCCCCGCGAACTTTGTGCAAGCAGTAACGGCACAAACTTCGCGGGGTGAATTTTTTATAATTATAATCCGAAAGTATATACCTTAGTATATACTTTTTTATTAAAGCTTATAAATTTTATCTAAAACAGGTTTTTTTGCCCCTCGACTTCCCGCCAAAGGCGGATCGCTCGGGACAGAAAATACCAACCTTACGGTTGGTATTTTCTGGCGGAAGGGGGGGGATTCGAACCCCCGAAAGGATTTGACTCCTTTACCGGTTTAGCAAACCAGCGCACTAGGCCTCTATGCGACCCTTCCGTGTTCCCATTCCTCTCCTTTTCAAAGGAGAGACTAGGTGAGGTTAAATTATCTATATTATTTTAGCGAAAAATCGCTTTAAAGTCAATAAAAAAGACTTGAGCTTTGGTTTTTTAAAGCGGGGCTAAATGTTATAATGCCAATATGAAACACTTATCAAAAACCTTTTACCTCTGGGATATGGCCGATACTTTATTCCCCGAAGTTTGGGACAAAGAAAAGTCAGGCTTTGAGAGTTACGACCAATATGTTCAATCGCTGGGGTTTGATTTAAAAACCATAAGCGGCAAAGATTACGAATGGGCTTACAAAATCCCGTATGAGACCGGTATGTTTAATTTAAACTTGGCCAAAGGTTTTAAAAAAGTTTTAAAATGCACCAAACACAATGCCGCGTTCACTACCGGGAACAGGGAACAAACTGACTGGCGCCAAACGCAACTGGGGAAAAAATACGGCATAAAGATTAAGGACTATCTTCCGGAAATCTACAGCACCTTTGACTACGGCGACACCAACAAAAAAACCGTGGAAATGCTGGCTGATATTTTAAAACAAAAATTCACAAAAGGATATCAAACTGTGGTCTATACCGACGACAAAAAAACTAATTGCAAGTTTTTTATCAGCGCTGCTAAGCTCGCACTAAGAAAAAAAATTAATATTAACTACCGCGTATACAATATCCGGTACGGGCTGCCCGCTTTAAAACAATTAAAGGAAAACTTCTTTCAAATTGGCAGCTTGCTGCAGTTACTGGAACAAGAAAAAAATTATTTGCTAAAAAGGCCTGAATATGCCAAAATAAAACGGTAAAAATTAAAAAATCCCTTATGAAAAAGACCAATAATTTAATGCAAAAGTTTCGCCGGCGGCTGGCCGGAAAAGAATGGTATAACCAAAGGTTTGACGGCAGTCCGATGTTTATTTTTGCCATTGCCGAAGCGGAAATGAAAACGGAAAAACGCAAACCCAAAGGCACCGAAGCGGATATTCGCGTTTGTTTTTTTAAAAAAGATATAGTGGATTGGTATTTGGAAATGGGCGATGTGCGGCGCGCGGCCAAACGATTTGTGACACTGGCAAAAAAAGACCCGCGTTATTCCCAAAATCTGCTAAAAAAATGGAAGAAAGACGAACAAATCTACGAACGGTATTTTTGGAAAATCTTCCCAAAGATTAACTTAAAAAGGCTCTCCAATAATCAATTGGCCGGTTTATATCAGCGGACTTATTTCTTATTTATTGAACGCACCACCTCCACAATCTTAATTGATCATTTTGCCCTAGGCACAGATGAAATTATAGGCAACATGCTCCGCCGCGAAGTTTTTTCGGGCCGGCAAACGCAAAATTATAAAGAATCCCAATTTACGGAAATTTTTAGCACTGCTACGGCGCCGGTTCACCAGTCTTTTATTAACCTCGCGGAAATTGAATTATTAAAAATTATTTTGGGCAAATCCAAAGAAACTTTGGCGGATTACCAAAAACGCTGGTACTGGAGCAAAAACAATTACGTCACTTCGCAAACTTTAAGCGTCAGGCATTTTAAACTGGAAATCAAGACTTGGAAAAAAAGCGGCAAAAACCTCGTGCAAGAACTAAAACGCATAGAACAAACGCCGCGCGTAAATAAATTAAAAAAACAGACTTTACTTCGCAAGCTAAAGCTCTCTCTTCTGCTCCGAACCCTGCTTAAAATTTCCGAAGATTTCACCTGGTGGCAGGACGAGCGTAAAAAAGCCACGTATTTTAATATTGACATAGGTTGCAGAATTTTGGATGAAATAGCAAAACGCGTGGGCTTTGCCCTGGATGAATTAAAATACGCCTATCCGCCGGAAGTCATGGGCATAATTTTGAATCGCGCTCCCTCGCGTGCGGAACTGCGGGAACGCCGCAAAAATTCGGGGGTGATTGTCGGGCCAAATTCGTTCCAGGTGGTTACCGGGAAAGACGCTACCAAACTGAAAAATTTAGTCTTGGGAAATAAAAAATCGAAGAATATCCGGGATTTTCGCGGCCTATCGGCTTCCACCGGCAGAGCCATTGGGCCTGTTAAAATAGTCAAATCCGCCACCGAAGTTGGTAAAGTTAAAACCGGAGATATCTTAGTCGCCGTAATGACCCGGCCGGACTACATTGCGGCAATGAAAAAAGCCGCGGCTATTGTAACCAATGAAGGCGGCATAACCTCCCACGCCGCGATTGTGTCGCGCGAACTCGGCATTCCCTGCATTATCGGCACCAAAATCGCCACCGAAGTTTTAAAAGACGGTGATATGGTAGAAGTAGACGCCAACCACGGCGTGGTAAAAATAATCAAACGGTAAATAATTATGCTTTTTGACAAAGCAAAAATTCTGAAAACGATTAAGAATACGGATTGGGATATCCAAACCTTTAACGGTTTGCCGCTGTATTTAATCTGTGCCGCCGGACCCACGGGGTGGATGCTAAAAAAGGCCGTTGGCGAAAATTACCGCCATTTTCTTTTTCAATTTTACGACGGTCGTGGAGAAATGTTTTACGACAAGGCCGATTTAAAACGCATTGGCGCGGCGTACTATAAAAAAATTAAAAATATAGAACACCTGGCAAAACTAAAATACCTTTACAATCTGGCTTTTAAAAAAATGACCACCGGCATTTCCGAACGCGCTTCTCTCCGGAAACTTTCCAATAAGAAATTAATAATTCTAACCCAAAAAATTCGCGACACTCAAATTTTCTCCGTTGGCACCGGCCATGTGATAGAAGGGGTTTCATACATCAGCGAGATTAAATTAAAACAAATTTTGGTTGATAAACGGCAATTTACTCACGAAAACATGCAATTGCTTTGCTCTTCCGTTAGCCCGTCGTTCCTATTTACGGCCCAAAATTTGCTTTGGAAGATTAAGCACCTTAAAGGACAAGCTCAAACTTCCGCGATAAAAAGTTTTGTTGGAAAATATTTTTGGATAGAAAATACCTATACCCGGGGCAAATTCATCGGCAAACAAGATATCCTGCGCAAAGCCAAAACCCAGAAGCGGCCGACCGGCTTAAAGTCTTTTGCCTCCGTAAAAAAGAAAAAAATAGTTTTTATAAAAAAAATAAAACTTACTAAAAAACAGCAATTTATTGTGGAAACCGTGGAATTTTGCGCCCGCTGGCAGGACGAACGAAAAGAAAACATTTTGCAAAACATCGGAAAATTTGAACCCGTTATTTGCGAATTAGCCAAACGTTTAAACTTAAAACCGGATCAGCTAAAGTTTATCCTTCCCGAAGAATTAAATAAACAAAATTTGTCTAACCCAAAATTTTTAACCGCTCTAAAAAAACGCTACCCTTCCTGCTCCTACTACACTACGCCCCAGAGCACCCAGATTTTTGCCGGTAAAGATTTCACTTTTTTTAAAAAGGGCCTGGAAAAACAAAGCGCAACAGAAATTCAAGAACTGCGCGGAATCGTAGCCAACAAAGGGTTGGCTTCCGGCCTGGTAAAAATTTGCCAAAACCTAAAGGATATAAAATCTTTTAAAAAAGGCCAGATCCTTGTTGCCTCCATGACCAGACCCGAATTTCTCCCCGCCATGCAAAAAGCCGCAGCCATCATAACAGACGAAGGCGGCATAACCTCCCACGCGGCGATAATTAGCCGTGAACTCAACATCCCCTGCATTATTGGCACCAAAATCGTCACTAAGATATTTAAAGACGGCGATATGGTGGAAGTGGATGCTGACACCGGCACAATTAAAAAACTTAATTAAAACATGGCTAAAAGCTTTAAAAAATATGTCTGGGTTAAAAATTGGTCAGGCAACTGGAGCGCCTGTTTCTGTTCCTTTTATGGTTATCTGTATAGCCAAGAACTTAAAAACCGCATCGGTCGCACATTACACGACAATCTGCTAATTTACGAGCCGTTGGCCAGTTCAAATTATTTTCCCATAGAACAAATTACATCGCTCGGTAAATTTTTGGCCGGCCTTATAGTCAAAAATCCGTCTTTGGTAAAAAAGTGGGGCAACGAGGTTATACGCCAAACGGATGGAACCATGGCGCTAATTAAACTCCTTAATAAAAAACCAAACTTAACCGGATCAGATTTTTTAACACTGCGGCAGGCAATATATGACCATATTATGCCGAATTTTTTTATAAAAAAAGCGGCGGATTATCTGCCGCAACAAATCTTGAACGCCAACATAAAACAGTTCCGTTATATCCGAACTTATACCGAACCCGTGTATAACCAAGCCGACGGGATATTAAAAAAAATCTTGAAAGCAATATCGCGAACCGAGCGGTATCCGAAAAAACTATTGTTAACAATGACCAATGGAGAAATAAAAACATATTTTACCGCCCAAAAGCTGCCTGCCAAAACCCAGCTCGCCAAACGGCAAAACGGTTTTGCCATGTATTACATAAAAGGGAAAGAGAAAATTATTACCGGTTCCGATTTTAAAAACTTGATCCAAGCAATTGTTCCAAAAGCGCAGGACTCCATTATCAAAGGAGCCGTAGCTTACGCCGGCAAGGCCGTCGGAACCGTAAAAATTGTTTTTGAACCAAAAAAGGCTACTGGTTTTAAACGCGGCGATATTTTAGTTACGGGGATGACCAGGCCTGAATTTTTACCCCTTATGAAGATAGCCGGGGCAATTATCACGGATGCCGGAGGCATACTTTCCCACGCCGCCATAGTTGCCCGCGAAATGAAAAAACCATGCATTATCGGCACCGAAATTGCCACCAAAGTATTTAAAGACGGAGATATGGTGGAAGTGGACGCGAATAAAGGAACTGTGAAAAAAGTAAAATAATTTTTATGACAAGCGAAGCCAATCAAAGACTTGAACGACCAGAAAAGAAAGAAGAGTTTGGACGCAATGTAACCGTCCATGCGATTTTCGTGCGGCATGGGGAAAAAGCCCTGTCCACGGAACACGCCGAGACATCGCTAACGCCCAATGGCGCGGACCAAGCCAGGGAATTCGGGCAAGGATTAGGCGACAAAGTCAAAGGCTATGCCAGCAAAACCGACCGCACCATAGACACGGTCAGGCTGGCGATTGAATCCAGCGACGCCGACAAAAAGTTAAATTTCCGGATTAAAGACGAACTTGGCATAGCGTACAATAAGGACGGCGAGTTTAGCAGAGCCATCCATTCCCAAAAAAAACAAATTTTGGGAGAAGACTTTGCCTCTTTGCCGGTAGCAGAACAGCATAATCGTCTCCTGGCATACGAAGTTTGGTCAACCAACTACTACCTAAGTTTTAGGGACAAGAGACCTGATCCCAAAAGCGAAGCGCCGGTCGAGGTCGCTTCAAAAATTGCCTTACGCGTCGACCTCTACATAAAAATGGCTGACCGCCTGCACAGCGGCTCCGAAATTACTTTGGTCAATGGCACGCATGATTATTGCATTGCGGCTTTTTTAAAAGAAGTCTTAACCAAGACAACCGGAAACGAAACACGCACTGGTTTTGACAAAATCGAAGACATCGGAGGCCCAATTGATTTTACCGAAAGTTTTGAAGTCCACATTAACACCGATGAAAAAGGCGAAAAGCATATCGGCCTTTCCTTCCGGGGCCAAGAATACTCTATAAATATGGAGCGCTTCGGGCAACTGGTGACAATCGGTAAACAGCTAAAAGAACAACAGCATGAAAATAACAGAGGTTAAAAACATTCTAAAGCAACTTCCTCCGGATTTTTCGCAAACCGCCGTGCGAGACGTCAGCCTGCCGACTTCCGCCGTGTTTGTGGAGATCCACAAAAAAGAAATTCCCGGGCGTTTTGGCACGCCATTTCGCGCGCTGTTCATGTACCAATACAAAAACCAGGCCGGAATTTTTCGCTCCCCGGCCGATATGGAAAATTTTTCCAAAAAACTGGCGGTTAAATTCCTGCGCGACAAAAAATTTACCGGCAATGTTATCAAAAAAATTGTTGAATATACCAAATGGATGTCCGCTTTTATACAAAACAACCCCCGCGCCGCGGATTTGATCAAAAACCATAAAATATTTTTTACTCAATACCGAAAATTTTTTACTTATCATCAAATTGTGCAATGGGGCGGCGATTATTTGGCAAAGATGAGAGTACCGATTAAAAAGCGGAAAAGCCAAAAACAAGCCGCGCGCGCCCTTCAAAAAGCCTATCAATTTAACGAAATGGTTGTGCCTTTGGTGGAAAAATACTTTTATAAACTCAATGTCAGACATTTGCTTCCCGAAGAGATTAATGAAAATCTGATTGAAAATATTAAATTTAAACCCAAAGGGCGTAATGTTTTGATTATTAAAAACCAACGATTAGTCTTAACCGCAAAGCAAGCTAAAACCCTTAAAGACGGCATTGATCTAAAAATGCAAGCTTCCTTGAAAAAAACTGACCAAGTGCAAGGGTTAAAAGTCTCTTCCGGAATTTTTATTGGCAAAGTCAGAGTAATAAAAGAGTTGGCCAAGCTTGGAACGGTAAAACCCGGCGAAGTCCTGATCACAACTATGACTCGGCCGCAGTATAATCCCATCCTAAAAAAGATTGGCGCCCTGGTAACCGATGAAGGCGGTATGGTTTCGCACGCCGCGATATTAGCCAGGGAATATAAAATCCCCTGCATTGTCGGCACCAAATTTGCCACAAAAATATTTAAAACTGGCGACATGGTGGAAGTTGACGCAAACAAAGGGATTATAAGGAAGCTCCGATGAAAAATAATCAGTGGGAAATGTATACCAGGGGGACGATTCATTTGCACAGGTTGGGCAACGCGTTTTTTGGAGTGCATAAATTCGGCAAAAAACTGAATGTTGCCCCAATTACCAAAGTGCTTTATGCCTTAAAAGACGGTAAATTATGGTGGGCCTGGGATAAAAAAGAAGTTCGGGTTTTGGGAAACACCGTTTTACAAAAACTGGAAAATCCAAAATTCAGAAAACGGCATTTTGAATTTATTGAAAAACTTGCAAATAAGGCAATTGCGGTTGCGGAAAAATCACTGCAGACTAATTTTGGTTCTTTGTCCGACGAGCAACTGTCTGCCCAATACCGCCGCCTGCTGGACCACAACCAACCCGCTCACGGAATTTTGAACCCGGAAATTGATTCAATTGACGTATGTTTTGAAAGTTATTTTAAAAAAAAACTACAAGCCCGACTCCCCAGTCTTTCGCCGGAAAAAATTATCGGTCTTTATAAACATCTTACTGTACCCGATCATCAGTCATACATAACTTTACAGGAGCAAACAATTCTCCAAACAGCCAAAAACAGCGGAGCCGATGAAAAAACTACCTCCCTTTACAAAAAATTTTGGTGGACAAATTTGGGCTGGGAAAATTTGGAACCCTATTCCCGAAAATATTTTGCGGCGGCCGTAAAAAAATATCATAACAATAAAGCTGCCGCCAAAAAACTTGCCGCAATGAAAAGTCAGTTTGCAGCTATCGGCAAAAAACGAACAATGCTCATAAAACAATATCGCCTCCCGGCTGATATTGTATACTGGCTAAAAATTTCGGACGAATACGCCCGCCTGCACGATTTGCGCAAAGAAATGCAAGTTAAGGATATTTACGCCCAATTCCAATTTGTCAAAGAAATAGCCAAGCGGACAAAAAATAATCCGGCTGATTTGGAATGGCTTTGGCCGGAAGAAATTGCCGGCCTGCTGACATCCAAAAAATCAATGGCCGAGGAAATCGCGCGAAGGAAACAAGCCGCGGTTGTTTTGACTTTACCGACGGGTATAAAAACTTTAAGCGGAGACAAAGCTAAAGCCTATATGCGAAAAAATTTGCAAAAATCAGAAAGCCAAATTTTCGAAGTCAAGGGTCTCGGGGTAACCGCAGGCAAAACCCGAGGCATTGCCAAAGTTTGTAGCGGCTACGAAGAAGCTCTAAAAAAAGTAAAATCCGGCAATGTCCTTATTACAGGAATGACCTTGCCTGACTACTTTCCCGCGATGAAAAAAGCCAAAGCCATAGTTACGGACGAAGGCGGCATAACCTGCCACGCCGCGATTGTCAGCAGAGAACTCGGCAAAGTCTGCGTCGTCGGCACCAAAACCGCCACCGAAGTATTCAAAGACGGCGATATGGTGGAAGTCGATGCTAATAAAGGAATTGTAAAAAAGGTAAGCTAGACTCTAATCACAATGAAAAAACTCGCGTCATTTCCACTAAGACTTATTGCCAAAACCGGCTCGCACTATAATAAGTCATTTCACGCAAAAATTTTTACCCTGTTTGCTTCCTCGGAAAGCGAGCTGGCGGCTTTTTCGCGCCACAACAAAACCCACTACGATTACTGTTTGTGCTTTATGAAAAATGACGATGGACAATGGTTTTTAGATACCGAGAGCTTAAGCCGCGTCCGCGATTGGGTGGCGTTGGGAGCCAAAAAAGGCACATCCCATGTTACAAAACTGTATCATAACTGGAAAAAAGAATGGGGGCTTTATCTGGCCCTGTCAAACAAGCTGCTGACAACAGACCTATCAAAGCTTTCCGATAAAAAATTACGCAGAGAATTTGCCAAATTTTACAACCAATATTTAAAGGCGGGTTCCGTCGCGTATGTTGCGGACACATTTATGTCCAGCGGGGAAATAGACTGGCTGGAAGACCAACTTAAACACGAACTGCACCCGGGAGGCAAAATTCCCAACCTTGAAAGAACTGTTAGGGCACTAACATTACCGGTACATTTGTCATTTACCATAGAAGAAGAAATTGAATTGCTCAAAATTGCCATCAAAATACGGTGTTATTATAGGGGCAAACTGCCTGCGCTCAAGGACATAAAGCTAAAATTTCCCGCCCTATATGAACGGTTACTTAACCACGAAAAAAAATTTTATTGGATACAAAATAATTATTACAACGTGGAGTACCTTTCGGCCGGATATTTTTATCAGCAGGTTAAGGCGACTATTGCCGCACACAGGCAAAACCCCAAAGCCCTTGCCGGAGCCTTGCGACAAAAACTTGGGCACATCGAAGAATTTAAAATATTGCGAGAAAAAACTTTAAAAACTTCCCGACTAACCCGTTATGGTAAAAATATTCTGTCTATTGCCAAACTATTCAGCAAGTGGAAAGATGTACGCAAGAGCGGCGTATACATGGGCATGGAACAATTTGATCGGTTTTTAAAAGAGATTGCCAAAAGAAGAAAAATTACGGTAACAAATTTGAATTTTTTAGTTTTTGACGAGATTATGGAACTGCTAAAAAATAAAACGGATTTGCAAAAAATCATAGGGCAAAGGAAAGAATCAACTTTTTTTGCTTTGACCCCAAAGGGTTACTTCCTCGTCGCGGGCGAAAAAGCTAACACTTACTTTAAGTATGCCGCGCGGGGACATTCCACGGAAATTGCCGAGCTTAAAGGCGTTACCGCTTCGCCCGGCAACGCCACAGGCAAAGTCAGGGTTATTAGAAAAACCCAAGATATGGCGGAGTTCAAACGGGGAGAAATTTTGGTTACCAACCAAACCACTCCGGAGTTTGTGCCGATAATGAGAAAAGCCGCAGCCATAGTAACCGAACAGGGAGGCATTACTTCGCACGCCGCAGTCATCTCTCGCGAACTTAACAAACCCTGTGTTATTGGCACCAAAATTGCCGCGACGGTTTTCCAGACAGGCGATATGGTGGAAGTAAACGCGGATAAGGGAATTGTCAAAAAACTTTAACATCTAAAAATCATACCTCCTAAACTTTTCGCAATTGCGAAAAGTTTCACCGATACTAATTTATGCATAAATCCCAATTAACAAAAACTCTTTCCCAAGCCGCTCCTAAACGGGTCTTGCCCCAATTAAAGAAGGAAGATTTGCAAGTAATAAAGTCGGTCGGAGAAATTATTTTGGCAATAACCGCGGCAGCCGGGATTGTAACCATTGCCGCCATTGCTCCTAACCTGTTCCAGGTTTTGCCGATATTTTATAAAAAAAGAGGCTACAGGCACAGACCGACAGATGAAGAAATAAAGCAAAAGCTTTCCAAAAGTTTTTATTACCTTAAAAAAACGGGGCATATTCGCATGAAAATGGAAAAGGGTGAACTTAAAATGTGGCTCACAAGTTTAGGAAAAAAGAAAGCGGCCGCCTTGAACTTTCAGAGATTGTCTATCCCCCGCCAAAAACACTGGAACCGAA
>Ga0182027_10010787_pt1 | contig 12964 bp, 15 predicted proteins | sample 712E1DmetaG_FD_121300 | JGI IMG/M metagenome (GOLD analysis project Ga0182027, IMG submission 121300) | Permafrost microbial communities from Stordalen Mire, Sweden - 712E1D metaG (Illumina Assembly) | ecosystem: Environmental > Terrestrial > Soil > Wetlands > Permafrost | place: Sweden...
TCGTTTGTGCACAGTGTTTTGGATTATAACACGACGATGCGATTAGAGTGCAATACCGTTTCTAATCCCGCGTTTGCTGTAACAAAAATAGCCCCATATTTCTGGGTCTGTTTTCATTGCTCCGGGAGCTGGATTCGAACCAGCGACCAATCGCTTAACAGGCGATCGCTCTACCGCTGAGCTATCCCGGAATATGTTTCTAAAAAGAACAGGACATGGGAAAATGTAGCACATAAAGAGCGCGAAATCAAAATGATAACTGTAAGAAAAAATCCGTCAAGCCGTCTTTATATTGCGACCGTCTGCACCATCATTGTCATCGTGGCAGTATTATCATTGTCGATTCTTAATAAGCACGCTCCTCAATCCGCCACCATGTCTTCACCAAGCAAGTCTTCAATGAAACTGACCAGCTCGGCATTCGCTGACGGAAGCCTCATTCCGGTGAAATACACTTGCAATGGCAAGGAAATAAGCCCGCCACTGGAGATTTTCGGCGTGCCGGCCGACGCCAAGTCGCTTATTCTCACATTGGAAGATCCTGATGCGCCTACAGGAGTATGGGATCATTGGGTAGTTTTCAATATAGACCCAAAGATGCTGGTAATCGCGGAAGGTACCGTGCCTAAAGGCGCGATGCTTGGTTCGAATACCGGAGGCACAGTCGCTTATGAAGGACCATGTCCGCCGTCAGGTACGCATCGGTATGTCTTTACCCTGTATGCTCTCTCCGCCAAGCTGTCATTGCCGGAAGGATCATCAAAGGCGACCGTGTTGGCGGCGATGAATGGAAATGTCTTGGCCGTGGCGGAGCTTATGGGGAAGTACGGTAAGTAGTCCGAATAGATATGGTATACTGGTCGCGCTTAATCATTAAATTTTCACCACATGAACATCAACGTAAAAGGCACCGGAATCTCATTGACACCTTCCATATCGGAGTACGCGGACAAGAGGCTGGCAAGCGTAGCCAAGATTCTCGGCGGAGATCCTTCATTCATATGCGACCTAGAGCTTGCCAAGACTTCCTCTCACCATAACAAGGGAGACATTTTCCGAGCGGAGATACACATAGTCGGCAAAGGCAAAGATCTTTACGCGGCTACCGAAGACCAGGATTTATACGCAGCCATCGACGGCATGCGCGACTAGATAATGCGCGAGCTCAAAGCCAGCAAAGGCAAACGCTTGTCATTCATCCGCCGAGGTGGAACGCGAGTGAAGGAGATGATGAAGGGTATTTGGCCGTTCTCCTAATCTAGTCGGCCGGATTTGCGCTATTTTAACTATTACTCAGGCAGTTTTTAGATAGCCTCTGACGAAATCTTCGTAAGGCATTTCTTTCTTTCCCTCGGGAATGACTTTTTCGATGATCAATTTTCCGTTTTTATTCGCCGGGTCTTTTTTGAATGAGGCCTGCGTTACCTTGACGCGGATTTTCTTGCCATCGCGCTCGATAAAGAAATAAGCTTGCGGCCATTCATGGAAAGCTTGGATCTTGCGGAAGGCCGTGTAGGCTTTTTCCTGCGGGGCATTTGAAGCAATGTCTGCCGAATCGATCAAACCATCTTCTTTAGTAATCTTCTTTGTATAAGTCGCTTGAGAATGATCCTGTTCAATCTCTTTTATTTTTCCGGCGACCCAATCCGGCAGTGTGCGCGCCAATAGTTGCGCGCCTTTTCGCGCCATCATCTCCTCGAAGTCTTCATATACGGGCCATTCGGCCACGATAGTTTCTTCCTGGGCGACGATAGGACCATGATCCATCTCCTCATCAAGACGCATAATGGTCACTCCTGTTCTCTTGGCATTGTCGAGCATAGCCGACGGCAATGGAGAGGGCCCGCGATACTCCGGCAACAGAGAAGGGTGGATATTCAGGGTCTTGTGTCGTGGCAAATCGATTATGCTCTTTGGGATTATCTTGCCATAAGAAGCGACGATGAATAAGTCACATGATTCTTTCTCGAGCATTTCAATGAATGTTTCGTCCAATTTAGCCGGATCATAAATGCGGATTTTTTTATTTGTCGCCCACTCCTTCACTACATTCGGCGTTATTTCGAGCTTGCGCCCTTTTGGTTTATCAGGAGTCGTGACTATGCAAGCTGGAATTAATCCGGTCTTCTCAAGCTCGTCCAAGACGATAACCGACAGGCGCGAACTGCCGAAAAACGCGAACTTGATTTTTGAGCCACTATTCATTTTGTAACTCCTTAATTTCCTCTTCCGTCATCTCCCACACCTCATCGGCTTTGTCTGTGAAGAGTATGCCGTTCAAGTGATCGCATTCGTGTTGGAATATCTGGGCCAAAAGTCCGGAGGCGCCGCGCGAGATTTTCTCACCCTTCTCATTCAAGGCAGTGATGGACGCGCGAGTCGATCTGGGGACTTTGCCGTATAGCCAGCGGACGGAAAGACATCCCTCCTCCATGTATTTTTTGTCTTTTGAAAGCCGGGTGATCTTTGGGTTTATGAAGACCAAATCAGAATCGTCGCCGGTATAATTCTTATCAGCCTTTTTAAGAAGAGGTCCGGATATGACGAATATCTGCATATGCGCGCCTATTTGCGGCGCGGCTATGGCAACTCCGTCTTTCTGGGAACGCATGGCTGTTTTCATATCTGCTATGATCTTCCGGATGCGCGCCGAGCCGATGTCAGCCGCGGCCACGGGCTTGGCTTTCTCGCGTAAGGTCGGATCGTCGCGTTGGAGGATGGGGGGCATGGCGAAACTATAACACAGATTTACAAAAGACTCTCCGGATCCACCTTGACCTTCACATTCGGCGGGAGTGAGCGGAGCTTGGCGATGAGCTCGGCATCCGGCCACACCCCAGGGTCGGCTTTGATGAGCCCGTGGATGATGGAATTGCCGCGGACGGTCGCCGTGAAAGCGGGGAATACGTCTATGTCATACGGCTCGACTATCGTGCGGATGTCAGCCATTTGGATGGCGATGGGATCTTTCTTACCTTCGATAGTCAGCTTGATCAAGGTCTTGAATGGCGGATAATCGAACTGTCGGCGCTCGTCCAGAGTGCCTCGGCAAAAGTCGGAAAGATTTCCTTTGAGGCCGTATTCGAAGACTTTTTCTTCAGGCCGCCTAGTCTGGATGAGGATGGAACGGGTGGCCATGGCTCGCAGGCGGATGAGTGTGTACATGATCTTTTCCGTGATGCGGAAATCCGGCAACGCGAATAGGGAATCGAGCGAGGCCACGGCCACGTGGTCGACTTTCTCCTTTATATGCAACATCGACGCTTCCGTGCCGAGAAGAATGGCACCTGGCCTGGCTCGCCATTTTTCCAACCTGTCGGCAATCTCCTTGTCGGTCTTAACCGTGTCGGCGTCAATCTTGAAAATGTCGGCGCCGGGCGATATATCACGAATCTCTTCCTCCACGCGCTCTATGCCGATGCCTAGCGGCGTTAACCGCCATGAGCCGCAACTCGTACAGACTTCATCGGCGCTCCTCCTAGTGCCGCAATGGTGGCACATGAAGAAATTTTTGCCGGGCGAGTCATTTCCGCCGGACGACTGGTAGAGCGGATTTTTCGAGGCGTGCAGAACGACCGGAGCCGAACAATTGGCGCAAGCGACGACAGTTTCGCAATCTTCGCATACCGTCATAGTTGAGAGGCCTCGCCTGACTGTGAATATAAATAGATGCGTGCTCTCGTCCCGATTCTTGGCTATGAGTCTCTCCAGTTCCGGCGAAATCGCTCGGAATTTTTTCTTCCGCGCCGGATCTTCGCCGTTGCCTTCAGTCTTTTCAGCGCCTTCTCCATTCTCCATACTTCTTACTTCTTTCTCCTTCTTCATATCGACTAATGTATCCTCCGCCGTTGAAACCGAGCGCCACTTGAAAGGCGAACCCTGCGATATCTCATTTTTGTTCAGACGATGGAGCGTCTCCAGGCGGAGCATGCAGTCCGACAGATAAACTGATTGCTTATTGGCTCTGGCAAATGCTTCAAGAGCGCGCCGCAGATCGAGGTACGGCGCCTTCGGCGATATCCAGCCGCGACCGTTCTCGCGTTCGATGACCACGGTCTCTATGTCCGAGCGCGGCAATAGCGAGTATGTTCCGGTGGCGATGACTACTACCGGATGCGCCATCTTGGCTATTTCCTTCCATGTCGTCACGGTTTCCTTCTTCGGCAACTTGCTATGCAGGATAAAGATATATTCTTCTATGCCTTTTGATAGCCCAACGAATAGAGAGCGTGCGTCCTCTATGGTCGGGGCGTAGAAGGCTAGAGACTTCTTTTTGGCGAATTCCTGACGGACCAAGCTGCGCCATGAGCTCATGCGATCTTCATCGTCGCCTTGAACCGCGTAGGTCTCGTCTGTGCCGACATGGGCCGGAACCATGGGCGGAAGTATTTTATGCGCGTTCTCTAGGATAATGTCAGGCGTCACCGCGGTGATGATGCTTCCGATAGTCGTGGCGTAGTATTCGGAAAGAGTGCGGCAAGCCTCCATGAAAGTCGCGGGAAAAAAAGCCGTAGCTTTGACTTTGCCTAGTTTACGGATCTCATACGAGGCGCTACGTAAGTCGCTCTTCATTTCGGAGGCTGGCCGAGATTCAGCCACGATGGCGTGAATAGACTTCGAACGTAGCGGCACCGATACGATGGCACCTATCGGTATGTCCGAAGCGGTGAAATACGAGAGCGTCTCGGCTACCTTTTGACGGGTAAGGGGGATGACAGTTAAGAGGTTCATGGGTTATTTATAGCGTCAAGTGAGGACGTATGGCAACTTGTTGACATAACGTCCGAGCGAAGACGATATATAAACATAGTGAATATACCTTATTTTGAACGGTGTGGGAGAGTTGACAAGTATGTACTTAAATGATTATTGCGATTGGGAGGGTGACTACACTTTTCCCAGACCCCCTATTTGAAAATCTTGTTATAGCAAGATTTGTCGGCCAGATTCGCGATTATACGTTGAAAAATCGTGGGTGATTTTGCGGAAATCTTGTCACGACAAGATTTCCGGAAGGGGGTGTTGGCGGAGAAGTAATGCCACCTCCCACAACTTCGTTACGGCCTATAACACAAAACCCGCCGAAGCGGGTCATGTGACTAGAATCTTACGTCTTTCCAGAAGACTCTACCTCATCATTAGCTAAATTATATACCTACAGTAGCTCTTGTCAACTGTATTGCAGTCTTCAATATGGTGGACCTGACGGGAGTCGAACCCGTAAAATTCTAGTTGATGAGGTAGAATCGGAGACCGCTCCACAGGCCCACTCGGAAGGCCGATACCTTCCGTAGCGACAAGCCTATCAGAGGGGTGATATAGAAACGCTCAAGAAGTTATGAAGAAACGATGAAGATCCGATATAGAAACGATGAAGATTTTGGCGCAAGCTCTGAAAATCGTGTATAGTACTCATCAATGACACTTCATCCATCCAAACCCTCATTCGTCATCCACGGCCTCGCCGGCGAGAAGAAGCTTCATGGTACGGTTAAGATAAACGGCGCCAAGAATGCGGCTCTGAAAGCCATGGCGGCGGCCATCCTCTTTGACGGGCCGGTCAAGCTGGAAAACGTGCCGGATAATGCCGACGTCACGATCATGACGGAGATACTGAGGAGATTGGGAGCGACGGTAGAAAGGAAAAACGGCATCATAACCATAGATTCGACACCGATAGATTCCACAGACATAGATTTTAAATTAGCGGCAAACATGCGCGCATCAGTCGTGCTCACGGGCCCGCTTCTCGGTCGTTTCAATAAAGTTTCTTTTCCGGCACCGGGAGGCTGCGTCATAGGTGCTAGGCCCATAGACCTTTTCCTGGAAGGGTATAAAAAGATGGGCGCGACCGTGGATGAAGATAAGTGTTCATATAAGATAGATGCCGCAGACGGCGTCAAAGGCGACGGCCTTAAAGGTACGGAGATTTTTTTCAATAAACAGACCGTCGGAGGTACGGAAACTTTAATGATGGCCGCGGTTCTCGCCAAGGGCAAGACCGTTCTAAAGAATTGCGCCATGGAGCCGGAGATAGTGAATGTGGCCGAATGGCTCAACGCCTGCGGGGCCAAGATAAAAGGAGTCGGAACGCCCACCATAGAGATACAGGGAACTGATGGGCAATTACTTTCGCCAAAGAAACCATTTATTACCATACCTGATCGCATAGAAGCTGGGAGCTTCCTCATCCTCGGCGCTTTGTGCGCCGAAGATTTGACTATAAAAGATTGCGAGCCTCGGCATATGGGGGCGGCCATTAACTTTCTTCAGAAATCTGGTGTGCCTTTGGAAATAAAGAAATCAAGCATAAAAATAGTGAAAAATATAGCGCCGTCTTCTTTGCTTGAGCCCGTCGCCGATCTGCGTACGCACGAATATCCTGGTTTTCCAACCGATCTTCAGGCGCCTATGGTAGTGTTTTTGACGCAGACCAATGGAGAGAGCCGTGTATTCGAAACCATATATGAAGGCAGATTAAAATACGTCGATGACTTGAATAAGATCGGGGCGAGCATAACCACGATAAATCCTCGTGAGATCTCGATACAGGGGCCGACGCCTTTCGATGCCTCCGTAGAAAATAGTGCTGACGGCGCTTCCGGTGCCGAATTGTGCGCGCACGATATTAGAGCAGGTTTTGCCGTAGTTATGGCGGCTCTTCTCGGAAAAGGGGAGTTCGTCGTCAGTAATGCGCAATTGATAGACAGGGGTTATGAGAGGTTGGAGGAACGATTGCGAGCGTTGGGGGCGGAGATCGAGAGAAAATAAGGCATGTTACAATTAAGGCAATGAAGCGGACAACCATAGTCATTTCCATCGCAATATTAGTTGTATCGGCACTTCGCGTCGAAGGCGTTTTTGCTTCGACTACGAATGGCGTCATTCCGGCCGCCAGTTACGCATGGGGGGAGAATTTCGGTTGGATCAATTTTGGCTGTACCAATTGCGGCATCAGCGTGACCGATTCCGCCGTTACCGGAGACGCATGGAGCGCCGATTACGGCTGGATCAACATGGCTCCGTCTAAGGGCGGCGTTACGAACGACGGTAACGGCAATCTGGGCGGCAACGCGTGGTCCTCCGGTCTTGGCTGGATAAATTTTTCCGGCGTCGTCATAAATTCATCGGGAAAATTCACGGGAATAGCCGGAACCCAAGGTACGACTGCGGGCAGGATCAATTTCAGCTGTTCTCATTGCGGCGTGACTACCGACTGGAGACCTTCGAGCGTGCGCAATGGCAGTTCTGATAATTCCAACAATACGACTAATAACAATTTGGGAAGCTCTGTCAGTTCCAGTGGCTCCGTCAGCAATCCGTTCGGCAATGCCAGTGTGACGCCAACGAATGCCAATGGCGCGAATCTTGCTAATAACGCGAATCCAGTCGGTACCAATCCAAATATTCCGTCGACAAACGGCAGTCAAAGCCAAAATAACGCCGTCGATGGAATGGTACCGATATATCCGTTCGCCACAAGCACGGCTTCCGCGAGTACGACATCAAAGACACATTCACCAGTGAAGCCTTTGCCTAGTGTGCCTAATTCCGGATTAGGTCGTTTAAATCTATTTTTCCTATTATCTCTGGCAGCTGTTTTCGTGGTACTACTAATAGTTATTCTCATAATACGTTTACTGTTGTAGCATTATTAAATGCTATAATTATAGCCATAATATGAAATTGAGGCCTTATCCACCCCGTCTCTCTCTAGTTGCGGTAATATCGCTTTTGACGCTGGGTATAGCCGGTGTTGCTTATGCCTCTCCTCTGTATAATCCCGGCCAAACCCTAGACCCCCAGTGTCTGCCGACCAATCCGGATTGCACGGTCGCGACATCGACTCCGGGAGTAGCCAATGGAGGCACTGGAGCGACCTCATTCGACCAAGGATGGATATACTCTAACGGGGGAACTGGAGCCCTGGTCGCCTCGTCTTCACCAACAGTAGGTAGCCTCACAGCTACGGGAACTCTAAATGTCTCTGGTACTGCCACAATCAGTAATTCATCTTTTGGATTGCCTAATATATTTTCTGATGCTTTCTTCGCACCGGGCTTCATCAATGGAGATGAGGAATTGAATATCTGGCAATCTACTGATGGCGTCAATTTCACCAAAGTATACAACGATGTATATGACGGTAAAGATGTTTGTCCTCATCTCGGACTACCGACGTCAGATTGTTCAGTCCGAGATCCTGATATCGTTATTCACAACAATCAGTATTGGATGACTTTCTCCGCCGCAAACGACGGAATAAGCGGTACGAACGCTATACCATTAGCTACCTCTTCAGACTTGATAAATTGGAGCTACAACCAACTCATACCTACAGAGGAGGGAACGCAAGTATGGGCACCGCAGTGGTTCACTGATTCAGACGGTTCCGTTCACATCCTCGCCAATGCCTGGACAGGTGGTGCTGACTCTGGAACGGCTGCTACCTATGAGACCCATCCTCTCGATTCATCATGGACTTCTTGGAGCACGCCGACCGCCATAACTGGGACTTTCCCGGACACACAGAGGATAGATGATTTCGTTTACAAGCAAGGGTCGATGTACTATATGTTCTGGTCTGAAAATAGCACTCATGCCCTATATGAGGCTACATCTGCATCTCTCATGTCTGGTTGGAGTGGGGCGGTTCAAATAACTACTGGTGGAGGTGAAATGACTACTGGTGAAGGTCCGTCAGTTGCTCAGTTGCCGAATGGAACATACGCTCTTTATATAGATGCGCTTGGTTCAGGGATGGATCTTTCAACATCAACAGATTTGATGACTTGGGGTTCTCAAACCTATCTGCCAACTTTCGGAGCACAGCACCCGACTGTGTATTATAATATATCCGCTCCCTCTTTATCTGTTTTGGGTACAACCAATCTTTCAGGCATAAATAACTTGACAGGCAGAAACAACTTGACAGGTATCAATAGTTTCAGCGGCACGAGCAATTTCAATGGAGATACCAATTTCTTAAACTCTGTTACTGTTTCCGGTAGCACATTCATCGGTGATACGTTCCTAAGTGGTAATTTCACGGATACAGGTACATCTGTATTCAGTGGTAATGTTGGTATCGGTTCATCGACACCATCAGCTATCTTGAGCATTCAAGGAACATCAAGTGCCGCCACGACCGATCTATTGGGTATATCTTCGTCCACTGGAGCATCCTTATTGACTGTGTTGTCGAATGGCAATATCGGCATCGGTTCATCGACACCATCAGCTATCTTGAGCATTCAAGGAACATCAAGTGCCGCCACGACCGATCTATTGGATATATCTTCATCCACTGGAGCATCCTTATTGACTGTGTTGTCGAATGGTAATATCGGCATCGGGACAATCGCTCCACTGTCGGAATTGGACATCAACGGTGGTGTTGCGATTGGTTATGGATATGCTGGTACTGACGTAGCGCCCAGCAATGGAGCCATAATTCAAGGCAATCTCGGTATCGGCACTACCTCACCGATGGCCACTCTCGCTATAGCTGGTTTATCAGGAGGCACTACTCCGCTCTTTGCTATCTCTACTACGACGACTACCATTACTAGGAATGTTTTGCATACTACCGTCTTCCAGATAAACGGCAACGGCACCATGACCGTGAACGCCCCAGGAGCTACTTCCACCATCACCGGCAATCTCTATGTTACCGGTACCCTGCGCTCCAAGACCTCTTACAACGGCGACCTCTTCTTCGCCAACAATTTCAGCTTCTCCGAGGCCAATATGGCCACCGATACCGTTTCGACCAGTTCTCCTATGATGACCCAAGGTCTCCTCCTCAAGAACCAGTATGGCTCGACCACGCTCTCCATAGACGAGAACGGTAACTTGACTGTGGGTGGGGACATTTGCGGCAACGGGGAACAGTGCTTCGGCAAGTCCATAAGCGCGCTGTCTTCCGACATGAGCGCGCTAGCTTCTTCTACCAGCCTTTCCATCCTTTCATCCACTGCTTCGACGGGCCAGTCTCTCTCCGAATTGTCCTCTTCCGTCTCATCCACCAGCCAATCTCTCGCCCTCATCTCCGTTCAATTGGACGCTCTCTCCTCGACTACGGCTATCCTCCAATCGGCTCTCGCCACATCCACCATAGCTTCCTCTACCGCCTCCGCGCTCACGGCTAACCAATCGTTCATCCAAACCATAGCCGCCACCGTACAGAGTCTCATACAGTCCGCGGGGAATTGGGTATTGAACCAGATCACTGCCACTCTAGGCATATTCGACAGGGTGCAGACTAAGGAGCTCTGCGTCGACGATACCTGCATTACCGGCGATCAGTTGAAACAATTGCTAGAGCGGGAGAATGTGACCGCGGCGGCAGTACTGTCTGTATCAGTAGCTACCTCAACGGCATCGTCTTCATTGATGATATCTTCGATTGCGCCGATTATTTCTTCCACTACTATTATGACTGTCGCGACAAGTACCTTGATCACATCAACCTCGACACCGATTATAACCGTGACGAATACCGATCCGTCAGCGTCTTCAACTCCGGCGATATCTACCTCGACGGAACCCGTGACTCCTCCGCCAAGCGCGGATACTCCACCACCGCCGGTACCGGCGGATTTGGACACTTCTAGCTCCAGTGACGCGTCATCAACGCCAACGCAACCATAAATAATTTGCACTGACCTAGAAGTGCTTCATTCCCGGAGCGCTTTATGCTATAGTCCTTTCCTATGAGCATTTTCTCGCCCAAGCTAGGTATTGACCTCGGCACCGCCAATACGCTTGTCTTCGTGCCGAAAAAGGGCATAGTCCTGAATGAGCCAACCGTCGTGGCCATATCCCAAGTGGACAAGAAAGTCCTGGCCGTAGGCGTAGAGGCCAAAGAGATGGTCGGCCGCACCCCGGACACCATCATCGCCTATCGTCCCATGAAGGACGGCGTCATCGCCGACTACCGCGTGACCGAAGCTATGCTCCGCTATTTCATAGACAAGGCTCTCGGCCGTTTCTCTCTCTTCAAACCCGATGTCATGATCTCGGTTCCGGCAGGCGTGACCTCGACCGAGCGCCGCGCCGTCATCGAAGCTGCCATCAGGGCCGGAGCCAAGAACGCCTATGTGGTCAAGGAGCCCATACTCGCCGCTATCGGTGCCGGCATTCCCATCCAGGAAGCAAAAGGCCACATGGTTGTGGACATAGGCGGAGGCACTACTGATGTGGCCGTTATCTCGCTCGGCGGCATCGTCTCGTCCACTTCCGTCAAATGCGCCGGCAACAAGATAGATGCCGCCATCGCCGACTACGTAAAGAAAACCTTCAACCTGGCCATCGGCGATCACATGGCCGAGAATATAAAGATAGCCATTGGCTCCGCCATTCCAGTCGATGTCGAGCTTTCCATGACTGTCAAAGGCCGCGACTTCATCACCGGCCTGCCGCGCTCTACCGAGATTAAGACGAATGAGATTGTTAAGGCCATCACCAAAGAGCTACGCGACATGATCAAGTCCATTAAAGATGTATTGCAAGAGACCCCGCCAGAATTAGCGGCCGATATAATAGACCAAGGTATAATTTTGACCGGCGGCACCGCGCTTCTGCGCAATCTGCCAGAGCTTGTCTTCCGCCGCACAGGCGTCAAGGCCGTCATGGCAGAAGAGCCGCTCCTCTGCGTGGCGAAGGGGACAGGTATAGCACTAGATCATTTGGATGTTTATAAAAAGACGATTTTGGCGAAGCGTTGAAATAATTTCCAATTTACAAATACCAATTTACAAACAAGCTCCAAGTTACAAGCATCAATTTACAATGCTTCAATCTCCTAAGAAATATGATCTAAATGAGAGAACATTGGAGTTTGGAAAGAGGATTATTAGGCTCGCTAAGACACTGGCAAAAAATCCGATTAATTTGGTTTTAGTGTCGCAAATCGTGCGTTCCGGAACATCAGTCGGAGCCAATTATCGAGAAGCCAACGAGACCAAGACGAAGAAGGATTTTCTATTTAGGATGAGGATATGCCTAAAAGAAGCGAAAGAAACCGATTACTGGCTAAATATAATAATCGAAGCGAATCCGCATTTAGAAAAGCGAATACAACCATTGGCGCAGGAAGCGATTGAATTGGTGAAGATCTTTGCTTCCATTATACTCAAGTCAACTAAAGTTTGATTTGTAAATTGGTATTTGTAATTTGGAGCTTAATTCTCACCCTGCTTCCATCATCGCCTCTTCCTCTTTCGATAGATGCGCCTGCTCCCCAGCCGGCGTTTTCTTGACCATGAGGATGGCGAACGCGCCCATGGCGAAGACTATCGCGGCTATGATATAGACATCGGCATATGCCATAACCTGTGCTTTCAGCGATATCAAAGCTATTGCGGTTTTGTATTGCGCTGGAGTGGTGGCATTGATGATGCTATTCCTGGCTATATTGAGCACGTTGTTTTCCGTGAAGGTATTGATCATGGTTCCAAAGACGGCTATGCCTACTGCGCCTCCGATATTACGGACTAGGGCCAAGATAGACGAAGCTACGCCTATCTCTGACGGAGGCACGGAAGAAGCGATGAGGCCAGTGCGTTGGGCCATGCCGGAGCCCATGAAGAGAGCCATCAGAGCCAATGGCCAGATGATGTCCCACGCGCTTGAACGCGGATCTATCCACGATAGGAAATATAAGGCGCATGCCCCGCCCATGGTTCCCCAGAATATGACCGAACGAGCGTTGAATTTTGACAGCAGGGTTCGGCCTAGGACTACGGCGGCAAGCGGGATGCATAAGCCCATAGGTATGAAGAGCATGCCTGATTGGGTGGCGTCATAGCCGAGGAAGGTCTGGGCGAATATAGGTATGGCGAATACGCTGCCCATCATGCCCATGAAAAGGATGAAATTATTGATGAGTGCGCCGTTGAAAGTGCGATTCTTGAAGAATGAGAAATCCACGATAGGTTCCGGGTGACTTCTTTCGATCAAA
>Ga0182027_10010788_pt1 | contig 12964 bp, 11 predicted proteins | sample 712E1DmetaG_FD_121300 | JGI IMG/M metagenome (GOLD analysis project Ga0182027, IMG submission 121300) | Permafrost microbial communities from Stordalen Mire, Sweden - 712E1D metaG (Illumina Assembly) | ecosystem: Environmental > Terrestrial > Soil > Wetlands > Permafrost | place: Sweden...
TAAATTGTATGGCGGCAAGTTCGAACGTCGGATGATTATGATGGAAGTCGCCACCTTTGGGTTTCAAGTTTTGGATGAATCTTGAAATCAGACATGCAGACCGCGAGCGTGATTCCTAAGCGCCCTTACTTGGCGAAGCGAGCGCGGTCAATGTGGAGGCGGCGGGCGGCAGGGCGCACTACATTGACGGCGCGAGCGAGCCATATAATCGAGGCGCGAGGCACGCACTGGATTGCAACCGGCGAATTCTTCGCGCTTGCGTGTCTGCCACTCACTCGTAAAGCATTCGCCTGAAATCATTTACAAATCAATTTTCTCCGCCTTTTTCAAAAAGGCAGAATTAGTTGATTAATCTCCTCAAACAGTCGCTGGAGCGGCAATTTCTCCGCCCCTTGTCCATCCTTTTTGGGGACACTCAGTCTTTACACCATCGCACGTTCTAGCCGCGCCTTCCGCTCTTCACAGTCTGGCATTGTGCGGCGCAACAATCCATAAAAGTCCCGCCCGTGATGCGGATGCACCAGATGGCACAACTCATGTGTTACAACATAATCAATGCAAGATGGTGGTGCCTTCACCAGTTCTGGGTTCAAATAAATGTAGCCCCGTTGCGTCCAACTGCCCCAACGTTTCGGCATTCGCCGCAGTCGTAGGCGCGGCTTGTCAGGTATATAACCATTCAGCTTGCCGAGGGACCCCTCCAGACTCCTCTCAAAGGCGCATTTTGCGTGGCTACGATACCAATCCTCTACCAACACTCGGATTCGAGCCGCGTTACCCTTGCGTGGCGTTTGCACCCAAATGAATCGCCCCTTCAACTTCACGCTTGGTTCGCTGCCCTCCACCACTTTGAGGCGGAATTGCCGTCCCAAGAAGCGGTACGTCTCTCCACTCACGTAACGTCGCGCTGGCGTCGGTGGTAAATAGTCCTGAAAAAAAGCCTGCTGCCGCAGCACCCACATCGCCCGCTTGCGCACCTTCGCCTTCACCACCTCGACCCGCGCACTATGAGGCGCAGTTACTTTTACCGTCGTGTCCGGCTGAACCGAAATCGCCAACGTTCGCCGTTTCGACCGCTTCAACTGGAATTCGATTCCCGCTCTCCCGAACGCGACCGAGTGTCGCTTGGTTGAATGGGTTGGTTTCATCGGGCGTATCGGTTCTTCGCAATTTCCAACGCCCGCTCAATGATCGCGTCCATATCCTGTGTGCTCAGCGGCACGCCTTTCTTCGCCCTGGCTTCATACAGCAGATCCTCTATCGCATTTCGCATCTCGTTCTGCACGTCCGGATTCGTCCGCCAATCCACGACGAGTTTCTTTTGGATGGCCTCGTCAATCTGCACCGCCATGTCCGCCGATTCGTTCGCGGTCCTGTATGGAATCGGCTCCTCCTTCATCTCCAAACCATCGAACACCTCGCTCACCACGCCGTAAAAGGCTTTCGCCACATCACGGTTCTTCAGTATCGGCGGTAAATCATCTCCGGTTCGGCTCAGCACAGAGTTCATTACCTCGGTTGCCTTGGTCAGGTACTGCGCATCGGTGATTCGCTTCTGCCGGTAGGCGTCAATCGTTTCCTGAAGGATTTTCCCGAAGCGTCGATAAAACACCGGGTCTTCATCCATTTTTTCCGTAATCGTTCGTTGTGTCCGGTGCGCGATAGTGTCCGCTTTCGATGCCGCCGTTTGAAGCTTTTCGACCTCCGCTTTGAATTTCTCCTGCTCAAAAATGTTTACCGGCGCGGTAATTTGCTGGACGCCTTCCGATTGCACGTGCGTATCCACCAGTTTTTGCACCCGCTTTTCGTAATCCTTAAAATCAATTTCTTCCGCGTAACGTTTCTTCACTGCCATTCGCAACTTGAGGAAAAACGCCAGGTCTTTCTTATAGCGTTCGACTTTCTTCTCCGGAGTGTCCCGCAGAAATTCCATGGTGGAGAGCGCGATGCCTAGCACGCGGTAATATGCGCACAACTTCTCGTAAAATTTCAGCCGCAATTCTTCATCCGCCAGCAGTTGCTCGTATTCCTCCTCATCGAGCCGGTTCTTCACCGTCTTGAACACGTCCCATAACTCGGAATGTTTCTGCGGTAGGCTCGCCACTTCTTCGGCCACGGCCACAACTGTTCCGGCGAGATCTTCTTTGTCGAAGTCTGGCAGCGACCCGTAGATGTCCATTGCCGCGCCCAACTGTTGGAGCACGCCGAAGTAATCCACGACGTAACCGAAGTCCTTCCCCTCATACAACCGGTTCACCCGCGCAATCGCCTGTAAAAGCGTGTGCTCCTTCAACGACCGGCAGATGTAGAGCACCGTGTTGCGCGGCGCGTCAAACCCGGTCAGGAGTTTGGATACCACAATCAGGATTTCCGGTTCTGGCGCGTGTTTGAATGCGTTGATGATTTGCTTGTTGTATTCTTTTTCGCTGCCGTATTTCGCCATCATCTTTTTCCAGAAGGCCCGCACTTCCTCAGTGTCCACCTCCTCGACTTCTTCGTTGTCTTCGCGCGTGTCCGGTGCGGAAATCACCACTTCGTTCGTCACCTTGCCGAACTCATCCAAATACTTTTTATATTTCAGCGCCACCAGCTTCGTTGGCGCGGCCAACTGCGCCTTGAACTCTGTGCCCTGCCAGTTCTGGCTGTAGTGCTCGCTGATGTCGAACGCCGCCTCGTAAATTTTCCGCTCGGCCTTGTTTAGTTGCTCCTCCGTGGAAAACTTCTTTTTTAAGTCGGCCCGTTGCGCTTCTGTCAGCGGCTTGGTCACGAGTTCAAACCATTTGTCGATTGCCTTCTGATCCACCTGCTGCAAAACGAGCCGGCCCTCATAAAGCAGCGGCACCACGGCCTTGTCCTTGACCGCTTGGTCAATCGTGTAGGCCGGCGGAATGATGCCGCCAAACTTCCGCGCCGTGTTCTTTTCCGCCTTCATCAGCGGCGTGCCGGTGAACCCGATGAAACAGGCATTCGGCAGTACCTTTTCCATTTTGGCGCCAGTCGGGCCGTAAACGCTCCGGTGACTTTCATCCACCAGAACAAAGATATTCGGCGACTCGTTCTTGAATTCGCCCGCTTCTATTGCCACCGCGAATTTGTCGATCACCGTCGTGATGACGTTTTCCTTGCCCTCCATGATGAGCTTGCTCAGGTGTTTCCCCGTTTGTGCCTGCACCGGCTCTTTGCCGCATTGGTGGAATGTCTTCCAAATCTGCTCGTCGAGGTCAATTCGGTCGGTAACGAGAACAATGGTCGGATTCAGTATTGCCGGTTCGAGCGCCAGAGACTTCGCCAGCATCACCATCGTCAACGATTTGCCCGAACCTTGCGTATGCCACACCACACCACCCAACCGCCGGCCATTCCGGATTTCCCGCACCCGTCCGACAATGCTTTTGACTGCGAAGTATTGTTGGTAGCGGGCAATTTTCTTTTCGCCCGCATCGAACACGATGAAGCGGAACGCCAGTTCCATCAGCCGCTCCGGCCGACACAAGCTGTAAAGCGCCTTGTCTTGTTCCGTTACCTGCCTCGGCTCCGATTCCAATTCATCAAAGTAGGTGCGCACGTAACCAAAGCGGTCGGCGAACAATTTGTCCTTTTGCCCTTTCGTCAGCGGCCTGTTGATAAACGCTGATACTTCCGCCGATATGTCCGCCGATTTGCTCTCCTTCAACTCTCGCCACCTTAACCAGAACTTTGCCCTTGTTCCCGTCGTACCGTAAGCCGCTTCGTTTTTCGTCACGCCCACCAGCAGTTGCGTGAACGTGAACAGCTTTGGAATGTAGTCGTCCGCCTGGTTGCGGATGTTCTGCGAAATCGCCTGTTCCAGCGGCTCCTTGATGTCGGGCCGTTTGCACTCAATGACCGCGAGCGGGATGCCGTTTACGAACAACACAAGGTCGGGCCGGCAGAGCTGGTTGCTCGCCGTCCGCTCTACCTCAAATTCCTCCGCCACATGGAAAACGTTTTTCTCCGACTCACGCCAGTTAATGTATTGCAACGTATAACTCTTGGTGTCTCCGTCTATCGTTTGTTCGAGCGCCTTGCCAAGCGAGAGCAGGTCGTAAATCTTCTCGCTCGTCCGCACCAACCCGTCAAATGGCACGTCCTTGAGCGTCTGGATCGCCGCTTGGATGTTCGCTTCCGCAAACGGATGCTCCTGCCCTCGGACCTTGAACCGCCGCCGCCGCAACTGCTCTGCCAGGATGCCTTCCAGCAGCACATTCGACAGCTTCCCCTTGCGTTCCAAATGAACTTCCTGCGGTCGCAGATATGTGTAGCCGAGATTCTGTAGCAGTTGCAGCGCCGGCACCTGCGATATGTGGTCTTCTTGAAATGACGGTGTGTGCATATCAATCTTCCTGCGGTCTCACGTCCTCGAAAAGGACACAGTACTCCGGCTTGCCATAGAACCCGTGTTGAAAAACATTCGCCGCCCAATTGATCGCGTGGTTTGTCCAAGCCGGCCAGGCTGCCGCCATAGCCTTGTCGCTCACCCCTAGGCTACGCCAGATGTTCCTCACCTGTTCAGCAGACCGAACCAACTGGCGATACGCCTTTTGTCGTATTTCCAGAGTTAGCCCAACCCACGCTACCGGAATATCCAATCTAAGTTCAGCGTTTTTAAGCGCCTCCCCTCTGCCGCTGGCAAGCATCACTGCCAGCTCCTGAATGCTGAGCGCCATATAATAAGCACTCAACGACGCCCGATAATCCTCCGATGTGCCAAACACAAGCCGGAGCCAAGGCCACTTATCACCTAGAGACGTCAGATAGTCCCATGCCATGGTGCACCTGTGATCGAACGACTCCGGCCAGCCTATGAATTGGTGATCCTCATGAATAATTACTCCGTCATAGTGGTGCGCCCGTGCCACTCTGCTTCGAGACAGCGCCACCGCCAAGCCTAGTTCATCCACCTCCATGCATGTCGCGCCATGCAACGCCTGATAAGTAAATACGAGCGCGTCGGGAATGCTGCCCACGACGGTCAACCCTGCTGCATTCCAATCTCTCGGTCGCAGGAACTCATCAAGGAGTGCCGTTTGCTTTGAGAACTTCTCATGCCCGGATTCTACTCCGGCCAACGCCACCGCCATCAGTGGACTGTAGATCGTTGCTGCCTCCAAAACCATGCCCGGCAACGCCCTGATTTCCATCGACTGCGCCCCGTCATATTTTTTGCGCCACTCGTTCAACCTCCCACTCAACGGCTCCTTCACACTCCGCACCAACTCTCGCCAGCGAATAAAATCCTCGCTCCGCACAATCTCACGAGCTGTAAGGAAAGCACTCTCCGCGTCCTCAATCTTCACCTCCAGCACACCTGTCATTGTGGATTTACCAGCCATCGAACCCGCCATTGAGATTTCCTTGGTCGAGCCCGCGTATGGGTTCTTGCCCAGCGGCGGCTTCCGCAATTTCGGAGTGTTCTGAATTTCCCTCACCAGCTTCTCCGCCCCTTCTTCAAACTTCTGCCCATCGCTCAGGTTTACATACAATCGTGTGCTCACAGATTTGGGTACTGCTGGTTCTTCGGCGCTCTGCCTTATTACCGGTATAAACTTGTTCGTCCCCAAGTTCTTGACCAGTTCGCCTGTAACGATCATCGCCTCATAACCCACACCACCCTTGCCTTCGTCAGCTTTCCGTACGTACTGCTCCGTGCAGATCATCAGCATCCGGTCAGATTCGGCCACTGCCTTTTCCATGAACTTTGGCACGTCGTCGCCTGGCCCGAGCTCCCATTGGTCGAGCAAAACATCCACACCGCAGTCTCGCAACTTGGTCGCCAGGGCCAGCACCCACTGGCAGTGTTCCTCCGAATCATGCGAATACGAAATGAATACCACGGGTGGCTTCTCGTTTTTGGCTTCTTCGCTCATATATTCGTTAGCTCGTTTCAAATTCGTTGTACGGCGTGTTCAGCACCGTCGCCGTGTAAATTTCCAGCAAGACTTGCGTGGTGGGATCGTCCACCTGCACGTAACGGATGGGCATTTTAGCGATGCGTTCTTTCTGCTTTTTTAACGCCGCCACAAAAACTGGATTTTTCATCAACTCCTTCCGCGATTTATCATCTTGTTTGTAACTGGCCGTGCGATTGCCCGTGACCTCCCGCGCCAGCCGGAATGCAAACGGCGCATCCTTCACGCTCGGCCTGGAGTGCTCCAGCAATCGCATTTTTAATGGCCGCTTGGTGCGCCCGCAGTAAAGATGCCGCCTCTTTTCCGTAAATAAATACACGCCCGGGTAACCGCAGGCTCCCAGGTTGTCCCGTGTCACCGGCGCCATGCTGATCAATTCCTGGTGTAGCCTTTCGACATCACCGATGAGTTTTGCAAATTTCGAATTCATCATTTGGCCTTCAGCCTTTAGACTTTCACCCGCACTTCCCCCGTCAGCAGCTTTTGCATCAGTCCACGCTTTTGTTCCTTCAACGCTTCCAATTGCTTTTGCAGCAGTTCGATTTCGCGATCGCAGGCGGATAGCACGCCGACAATTTTCATTTGTTCCTCAACTGCCAACGGAATGGTGATTTTCTCGTGCAGAAAATCTTCGAGGTTGAACGTCATTTTCTCGATGTGGACCCCGTGCGAGCAGATGTAGGCGAGATGGCGCATGAATCGCATCTGCGACAGATAATTCAGAAATTCGGTTTTCAGCGCGCTTCCTTTTCGCGGCACTAGCGAAATGTAAGAATCAGAAACGAACATGCCGTCAAACTCGGGCGTAACCAAGCCCCACGCGCCATGAACGACTTGCATTTTGGAGAGCAGGAAATCGCCGGCGCGAATCGTTTTCATCACCTTCGTTTTGATGTCCTTTCCTTGCAGGGCTTCGCGGAAGAACAAACCTTCCGACCGACGCCGGATGCTCGCCAGCTTGTAGGTATGGTTGTCGTCGAATGTCACGTAACGGTCCACTTCTTCCAGCAACTCGCCGAGCCGGAACGTGCGCCACCGCTCGACCTTGAACTCCTTGAATCGAGTCTTCCCCATCAGCATTTTCTGTAGCAGCCCCTGTTTGAACTGGTGCTGCCATGCCAGCCGCTGCTCCTGCTTCTCGACTGCCTGATCACATAACCCCAGAATTGTCGCTATCTTCTTCTGCTCGGCCAAGGGTGGCAGAGCGATTGCGTAAGGGGTGATGTGTTTGTTATTTATCTGCGGAATCGTTGATGTATCAGCTATCCGATAAAGCTTCTGAAATAAAATGGTGTAGTAAAGGAACTCCGATGCCAGCCGTCCCTCGTCAGGGAAGATCGCCATCATGTTGGAGTCCATCAGCAATGGTCTTGCAGCAAGGCGCACCTTGTTTGTTGAGATGGCGGCTCCCCGTTTTGGAAATATCACGCTCCCGATTCGAATCAATTCTGCTGCACTGTCCGAATACTCGCGGCTTGCAGCTTGGTATTTTAGGCAGTTGTTCAAATCTTCGACCTTCACGAAGGGATACGGGCCGTCAGATTTTAAAGCGTAGAGTGATGGGCTCCCGCCACTCTGGATACTCACGAGACGTCCAAGCTTGCATACCTCCCAATCGACAGGGATGTCTCCAACTTGTGTCTTCTTCATCTTGCGGCTGGCTTGCAGGGTGGGCGTATGCATGACTTATCCGAGGAGCTTGACGATGTCCGCCAGAAACACCGGCAGGTATTTCTCGCCGAGATACTGGCGGTCGTCGGAAAGGGTTTTGTCAAATCGCGCTCGTTCAAAAGCCGGACGGACTTCGATCATGAGTTGACGCAGCTCAGAGGATTGCAGGAGTGGGTCGAGCGTTTCCAAGCGTGGGTCGTTGAGTTTGAGCCAGATTTTTTCCAGCGCACTGAACACGGGCGGCCAGGTGATCCACTGCGGGAATTGTTCCGGGCGGTTCAGCAAATCCGCCCAATGCTTTTGCAGCAGCCAGTAATGTTTCTCCCGCCCGGACGAGCGCAGTTGCACCACGCCGGACTGTAGCATGTCCACCAGCGTGCCCTGCACGGCGCGCTCAAAGTAATACGCCTCGCGCGCAATCTGCGAGGGATGCGCCGCCTCGTGTGTCAGCAGGTAGAGAACGATTTCGCAGCGGATGTTGATGCCAAATAGGGCGCGGAGTTGCAGGGCGAGATTAGTCGGTTGCGCAGGCCGGAATTTTTGAGAATAGCCGCGCAGTCGCAGTGGCCCGCGCTTGAATCCGTAACGGACGAAATGCGGTTCCGGTTCGCCCAACACGGGCACTGATTTTCCATCGAGCGAGGTAAAGAACTCTTCCGACACCGAAGGCTGCGGGACCGATTCCGCCAGCAATTTCCATTTCATCGCCTCGGTGCCCTTCATCAAACACGCCGCCACCGCAGCCAGTGTCCGATCACCGGCGAATTTCTCGGTGCGAAGAATGCGTTTGAGGCGCATGACGTTAATAAACCGGCCATTCTCTCCCAGCCAGTCCAGCACTTCATCGAACAGGCGCGGTTCACAGCGTCCAACGGTGCAGGTGAGCAGCAGCAGCGCTTCCGGGTCAATGATCCACACATCTTCCCCGCTCGCTTGTCCGGCCACTCCCAAGGCAGACCATTGGCGCCAGAGAAAATTCACCAGCAGGTTTTGGTATTCCTCCTTAAATGTTTTTAGCGACTGATTCATATCCCATTTGCTTGAGCAATTCGATGAGCACCATCCTGAAGCCCTCGGAAACATCATGCGTCATGGCCCAGCGCGCGGCGGCTTCCAGTTCGGCTTCGGTTGGTTTCAGCGCGCGCAGGTCTGCGATGTGCGTGTCGTCGCGTTGATCGGCGGCAGCGTAGAGTTTGAAATGAATTTGATCCAAACGACCGATAAAATAAATCGTCAATCGCGGACCGAAGACCTGCCTGGTCAGACGGTCGCCAAATCCAACTGGCAATCCCATCTGGAACAACCCGCCGTCGTTGCGGCTCGGTTCGTTGTTCAGCCAATTTTCTTTCAGCCCTAAATCGCGCGCGACCTGAGCACTGGCTTCCAGCAGAAATGGTGGCAGCGGGTCAGGACTGGCTAATTCGCCAGTCGCGTTCAACATCGCAATAACATCGGCATCGTTCGTGGTGCGCTGCCGCAGTCCCATTGCGATGAGGGCCGAGCCACCACAGATGACCAGACGCACCGGTTCGGTCTGCATCAAATCGAGCCTTCCCGACAGAAGTCTAAAGGCGCGTTCCAAAGCCTCTTTTGTAAGTTCTTGATTCATATTGATATTTATTTAGCGCATAATACGCATAACAAATAGCATTTTAGCAATTATAGTGCAACAAATACTATGCCAATTCATTGCTATTAATGCCCAGTTCATCCAAGAAGCTGGCCATTTGCTTCCGCACGCCGGACAACTGCTTTTCCAGATCATCAATTTCCTTTTGCACCGCCTTGAGATTCACTTCCTTTTCCGGCTCGAACGTGTCCACGTAGCGCGGAATGTTCAGATTGAAATCGTTCTCCGCGATTTCCTCCGGCGTGGCGCGGTATGCGTATTTCTCCACTGTTTTGAACGCCTTGTAGGTCGCCACAATCTTCGCAATGTGTTCCGCGCCCAGTTTGTTCTGGTTCGTGCCCTCCACGAACTCGCGGCTCGCGTCAATGAACAGCACGTCCTTGGTTTTCTTCCCCTTATTGAAAATCATGATTGTCGCCGGAATGCCCGTACCAAAGAACAGCTTTTCCGGCAGACCAATTACAGCTTCCAGAACATTCTCCTCAATCAGCGCCTTGCGGATGCGGCCTTCCGCACCGCCCCGGAACAGCACGCCATGCGGAGCAATCACGCCCACTTTGCCACTGCCTTCCACCGCCGTTTCCACCATGTGGCTGATAAAGGCGTAATCACCCTTGCTCTTCGGCGGCACGCCGCGATGGAAGCGGTGGAATTTGTCCGCTTCGGCGGTTTCCGCCCCCCACTTGTCCAGTGAGAACGGCGGATTTGCCACCACCACGTCGAACTTCATCAGCGAATCCTTCTCGATGAGTTTCGGGTTGTTGATTGTGTCACCCCATTCAATCCGCGCCGCGTCCTTGTTGTGAACGAGCATGTTCATCCGGCACAGCGCCCACGTGCTACCGTTCATTTCCTGCCCGTAGAGCGAGAAATCGTTGTCGCCCACCTGGTCGCCCACCTGAATCAGCAGCGAGCCTGAGCCGCACGTCGGGTCACAGATGCGGTTGCCTTTTTTCGGCGCGAGCAGTTTCGCCAGCAATTCCGAGACTTCTCCCGGCGTGTAGAACTCACCGCCCTTTTTGCCGGCATCGCTCGCAAACCGGCCAATCAAATACTGGTAGGTGTTGCCAATGATGTCTTCTTTGCCCACCCGCGATGGCCGCAGGTCCATTTCTTCCCCCGCGAAATCTTCCAGCAATTCCTTGAGCCGTTTGTTTCGCTCCTTCGTCTGGCCCAGGTTGGCTTCCGAGTTGAAATCAATGTTGCGGAACACGCCTTCCAGTTTGGCCTTGTTGGCGTCTTCGATTTGCTCCAGCGCCACGTTGATCAATTCGCCGATGTTCGCCTCGTTCCGCCTGGCGTAGAGGCTGTAATAGTCGCAGCCCTCCGGCAGGATGAAGCGTTCGCGCGCCAGCCGCCGCGCCACGCGTTCCTTGTCACCCTTGAACTCGCCCTCGTATTCCTCGCGCTTGTCCTTCCACATGTCGGAAAGGTATTTGAGGAACAACATCACGAGGATGTAGTCTTTGTATTGTGCCGGGTCTATCGTGCCGCGAAACGTGTCACACGCCCGCCACGCCACATTATTGATTTCGTCTTGGTTAATCGGTTTCATGGGTTTAATCAGAGTGGAAATTTCTATTTCGATTTTTTCAGCAACGTTCGGATAGCACCTTCAATCAGTGCAAGCCGTTTTCTGCGCAACAACTCCATAAGCGCTTGTTCCTCCTGGCCGAGGGACACAAGGTCCACAATCTGCCGCTGCAGTTCCATCGGCGGAAGATGAATTGGCAGTCCGCCAAGTTCATCAATCGGAATGAATGGAATGCTGGAACCGGCTTGCATGGATCGCAGCAGTTCCCTCGTGTGCGGCAAATTCAAATACCAAGCAAGATAAAATGGAAAAACAAATCCATTGGGCCGCAAGACCAGAAGAGTCGAAGCGGCAATGGCATTCGATATTTTGGAAGTAAACACCCCGGCACTATTTGTTTGTCCTCGTGCAGTGAAAAGGATGTCACCGCTTCGAAGCCGCTGATCTTCCCAATTGGGAGGAGCTATTACCGTTTCCAAATTGCCGTTGATCTCTCCCAGACTTCGATCGACATTGCGCATTTGCACGAGGCAACAACCGCCAGACTCCGCGCGTTCCGGTTTTTTGCGGAAGGGAAATCCCGAACGTATCTCTGCGATGTCTTTCAGCAATCTCATTTTTGAAGGGGCGGGCCGATTCATGCCCGCCCCTGGTTTTGTATTAGCCTTTGTCGTTACACGGCGGGTCGTATGCGGCAATCAAGTCTGATTCGGCGGCAAGCCGAGACTTTTCGTTTCCCTCGCTGAACGCCGAGATGCGGTTCGCACCATTCCGGCGGAAGCAATCCACCTTGTGATGGTTGTCAAACCGTTCCGAAAGGTCACCTGTCTGTCCGATATATATGACATAATAGGTTAAACTCCCGGCTTGGTTCCTGACTGCTTTCAGAACGGCGTAAACGCCGCCTACTTTTTTGAATTCGGCGCCCCAGTCATACACATAGAATGTGTACTTCTTGCCTGAGGCACCGGTTAACACAATGGTCTCTGTTTTTGTTTCAGTTCCCATACGCTATACTTTGGTGCGCCAAGGCCGGCGAACTCGGCCTGGCGGTTTTTGTTTACTTCCGGTCAGCCTCAGCCTATTTTTCAGTTGCGACACTGGTTCAGCTTGCTGGACCTGTTGTTTGGCCCAACTGCGGGGGTTCGCTTCCCGGTTGGGCCTTTTGCGAGAGATACTGATTACAGTATTCATGCAACGACATTAAAATATGCAATAACAGACAAAAAGCAACATTTATTTTACGGGAATCGGATTCATGCAATTCAATCGTCCTTTCAATTGCTACGTGATGAGTTGGCGAGAGGTTTAATGAACCAGATGGCGACCAATGAGAAAGCCAAGAGCGACGAATCCCGCAAGCACAAGGATGATTTGAAACCATTCCTGCCACTTCATACGGGTTTCCATGTCGCGGCGCGATCTTTCCAGCCGGACGCGTTCGTCCTGAATGTCATTTCTGATTTTCTTCAATTCCTGCTTTAATTCGACAACGCCGTGCTCCAACTCGAATTTGATTTGCCGTGCTGCTTTCTCGGTTTCGGCCAGATGGCTATGGGAACGGAAGGCGACCTTTTCCATGCTCTCCGTATATTTTAGGATGACTCCTTCAAACGCCCCGATTTTGTCGTCGCTTGCGACGCTGAAATTATTAACGAGCACCGCCGTTTGTTGCCGATATTCGGCCAGATGCAGTTCCAGCCATTTTCGTGAATCATTAAATGAGCGCGGAATCGCTGCCGCCGCGCGCCACTGCGCCCGTGTCAGAAGCGCCATTTGGACAGGGAATCCATTTTCATCCCCGTCGCACCATTCCACGAAAATCTTCCGCATCCGCCTGGCATCATCGGCAGACAGCCCTGCACACAACAAATCAAAATCGGTGTCTTCCATACGTCACTCTCCGAAATTCAGTTGCGGCTGCACTTTGGTTTTCATCTCCTCTTTTGTGACTGTGGATTTTTCCTTCGGAATCAATTCAGTCGGGAGCAGTAAATCAGCAATGGCATCGTATTGCCGGAACATCTTCTGCATCGCCCACTGGATTTCGCCAGCCAGCAACCGTTCCATGTGGCCGGCTTCCGTGCGCGATAGTTCGGCAAAGCTCAAACCTCGTTTGGCGATGGCCTCGGCCTTTTCCGCCGCCAAAAGTGTTGTCGGCGTGATCATCGGCAACGCGACTGCTTTGGCTCCGTAATCCAA
>Ga0182027_10010789_pt1 | contig 12963 bp, 7 predicted proteins | sample 712E1DmetaG_FD_121300 | JGI IMG/M metagenome (GOLD analysis project Ga0182027, IMG submission 121300) | Permafrost microbial communities from Stordalen Mire, Sweden - 712E1D metaG (Illumina Assembly) | ecosystem: Environmental > Terrestrial > Soil > Wetlands > Permafrost | place: Sweden...
GCGCAAGTTTCGGCACCAGCATCCCGCTGGCCCCGGGCCCGCGCCGGGTGGAAATCCTGTGTTCCCAAATAGTCCAGCCGGGCTGGAGCCAGCGGGAGGTTCCCCTCGACCTGTCAGTCGTAAACTCCGTTGTTTTCAACTTCGAATCTCCGGCCACCTCCTACACCTATTCCATCGCGGACTTGCGCCTCCTGCCGACGGGTGGGACCGGTGACACCGGGGCGGTTCCGGTCGTCGGTGCCACCGTCCAGGCCGGCAGCAGCGGCGGCTCCACCTGCACGTTGTCCACTCCCGACGCCGCAACCTGGAGCGTCACCGGGGCGAACGCATTTCGCGGCGTCAACAACCTGACCGTTTCGTTGCCGTCCGGCATGAACGACTGGAGGGCGTACCGCGGGTTCGCCTTCGAAATCGTGGGCACGGCCACGCGCGACTACAAGTTCCAGGGCTACCAGGACATCGACAACGGCCCCGCCGCCGTTCCAGGGCGGGGAGGCACTCTGCCCGCAGACATCGGCGCTCCGGCGGCAGGTCTCGGACCGATCGCTGCGCCGATGGTCACAACCCAGCCGGCCTCCAACTCCAGCGCTGCCGGAGGAGCCGTGAGCTTTACGGTTGATGCGAGCGGCAATCCCGCGCCGACCTATCAATGGCAGCGGCTGGCGGCAGGCTCGACGGTCTGGACCGATCTCAACGAGGGCGGCGGCTACCACGGGGTGCTCGGCGCGATCCTCACGATCACCGCGCCAAACGCGGCGATGTCGGGCGACCAGTTCCGCTGCGTGACCACCAGTGCCGTCGGCTCAGCCATCAGCAGCGCCGCCATGCTCACGGTAAGCGGCGGCGCGAGCAGCCTGCTGCAATATCCCGCCGGTATCGCGATCGACGGGTCGGGCAATCTCTACGTCGCCGATGTGGCCGGCAACACGATCCGCAAGATCAACCCGACGGGCCAGGTCACCACGCTGGCGGGCTTAGCCGGTTCGGTTGGTTCGCAGGACGGCGCCAGCAGCAACGCGAGATTCAGCCAGCCTGGTGGTGTGTCCACGGATCTGGCTGGGAACGTCTATGTGGCCGACACAGGCAACGCCATTATCCGCAAAATCACTCCGGCCGGCGTTGTGACGACGATTGCGGGTTCGGCGTCCAATCGCGGCAATCGCGACGGGCCCGGCAGCGCGGCTTGGTTCAACTCACCCGACGGCATCGCGGCAGACGGATCCGGCAACGTTTACGTGGCAGACGCCCTGAATGCCACTATTCGCAAGATCGCCCCGGACGGCACGGTGAGCACCCTGGCCGGCGCTGCGGGCGCTCCGGGCGACGCGGATGGCGCCGGCAGCGCCGCGCGATTCAATCATCCCGCCGGCATCGCGACGGACAACCGCCAGATCTACGTTGCGGATACGTACAACTCCACCATCCGCCGGGTTTCCCTGGACGGCGTCGTGACGACCGTGGCGGGTTCGGCGGGGATCGGCGGCGGCAACGACGGCGCCGGCAGCAACGCGCTTTTCAACCTGCCCGCCGGCGTGGCGGTGGACCCGGCCAGCGACGCTGGCGACTTCTATGTCGCCGACACCGGCAACGGGACGATCCGCCGGATCGCGCCGGGCGGCGTGGTGACCACGGTGGCCGGAATCGCCGGCATCGCCGGCTTGGGCGACGGCGCGGGCACCAACGCGCTGTTCAACCAGCCGCGCGGCCTGGTGGTGGACGCCAGCCGAAATCTGTGGATCGCCGACACCGGCAACGGCGCGATTCGCAAAATTGCGCCCACTGGGATGGTCACGACCCTGGCGTTGACAGCAGGCTCCAACGGTGGCACGACCCCGACCCCCTCGGGAGCCGGCACGACTTCTCTGCCAGCAAGTTTGACAACCGGAGGGGGAGACGGCAGTGGCGGTGGCGGCGGTGGTGGTGCGCCCAGCGGGTGGTTCTGTTGCGCGCTGCTGCTGCTGGTCGCGGCTCGGACGTTTCGGCGACGAAAGGGATAACATATCCACTCGCTCACGCTCGCAGCTACGGGAATCGAGCGAGGTGCCGTCATTGCAGCTGCAAGTATCAGCGGGCGAACCGTGGAGGTTGGTTTCAGCCTTTCAGCTTTCAGTCCTTCAGCTTTTTGTCTCAGCGTAGCTCTCCATCCCGGCACAAGAACAGACGAGGTTGCGGTCGCCGTAGACGTTGTCCACCCGACCCACCGCCGGCCAGAACTTGCTGGCGCGTGTCCAGCGGTCGGGAAACGCTGCGAGCTCGCGCGGGTAGGGGTGCGTCCACGCGTCGGAGCAGACTGCCCCGGCGGTGTGCGGTGCGTGCTTGAGCGGATTGTCGGTCTTGTCCCACCGGCCATCGGCGACTTTTTCAATCTCTCCATGAATCGAGATCAGGGCGTCGCAGAAGCGGTCGAGCTCGCGCTTTGATTCGCTTTCGGTGGGCTCGACCATCAACGTACCGGGCACCGGGAACGACATTGTCGGTGCGTGATAGCCATAGTCCATGAGCCGCTTGGCCACATCGTCCACTTCGACGCCGTGCTTTTTCCACGGGCGAAACTCGAGGATGCATTCATGGGCGACCAGTCCGCCTGCTCCTTTGAAAACCACCGGAAAATACCGTTCGAGCCGCCGGGCCACGTAATTTGCGTTGAGAATCGCAACCTGCGTGGCGGCGGTGAGTCCTTCGGTCCCCATCATGCGGATGTAAAGCCACGGAATGACGAGAATCGAAGCGGAACCGTGGGGCGCCGCTGCCACCGCGCCGTTTTTGGATTTGAGATCTGAGATTTCAGATTTCGCGCCCAGCGCGACATGTCCGGGGAGAAACGGCACGAGGTGCTTTGCCACGCCAATCGGTCCTACCCCGGGCCCGCCGCCGCCGTGCGGAATTGCGAAGGTCTTGTGCAGGTTGAGGTGGCACACGTCGGCTCCGATGAAGCCGGGCGACGTCAGGCCCACCTGGGCGTTCATGTTGGCGCCGTCCATGTACACCTGGCCGCCATGCTGATGGACGATGGCGCAGATGTCCTTGATGGCCGCCTCGAACACGCCGTGCGTGGACGGGTAGGTGACCATGAGCGCGGCGAGATTCGTGGCGTGCGTCTCTGCCTTCGCGCGGAGGTCGGCGACGTCGATGTTGCCCTGGGCGTCGCAGGCTACGGGCACGACCTTGAAGCCGCCCATCGCGGCGCTGGCGGGATTGGTGCCGTGCGCCGAGGTGGGGATGAGGCAGATATTGCGGTGGCTTTCGCCCCGGGAGGCGTGCCAGGCGCGGATGACGAGCAGGCCTGTATATTCGCCTTGCGAGCCGGCGTTCGGCTGCAGCGAAATCGCGGCGAACCCTGTGACCTCGGCCAGCCAGGTCTCAAGGTCACGGAAGAGCCTCTGGTAACCGCGTGTCTGCGCGGCGGGCGCGAACGGGTGCATCCTTCCAAACTCGGGCCAGGTTACCGGCAGCATCTCGGTCGTGGCGTTGAGCTTCATCGTGCACGAGCCGAGGGAAATCATCGAGTGGCAGAGAGAAAGGTCTCGGGCCTCGAGGCGCTTGATATAGCGCAGCATCTCGTGTTCGGCGTGGAACGAATTGAACACGGAGTGGGTGAGGAAGGCGGATTGCCGCGCGTGGGGAGCTGGGAGCTCCGCAAGTTCCATGGACCAGGTACCAAGTTCCAAGGACGAAGTGCCGGGAACCGAAGCGGAAGTTCCAAGTTCCAAGGAACAAGGATCAAGTTTCAATCTGCCGGCGGCGGCGGGCGTGGTTGTAGCCGGGGTCGCCTGCCCTGAGCTTGCCGAACGGGCCGACCCCGGCCTGCCCGCCGAAGCCCCGGCGAAGGCGGGACCGGGCTCGGCGAGGCCGGATTCCGTCCGGCCGCCAAACAAGGCGATGAGAGCCAGCACCTCCTCGATTGTTGGCGTTTCATCGAGTGAGATGCCTACAGTTTGCGCGTCGATCGGGCGCAGATTCATTCCCGCGGCTGCGGCTGCGGCAAGGACGCTGGGGGCGTCGACATGGCTGACCGTGATGGTGTCGAAAACTGGCCCGGCGTTGATGCGGACGCCGAATGCCGTGAGCGTCTTGGCGAGCAACTGCGTCAGCAAACGCACTCGTTGGGCGATGCGGCGCAGCCCTTCTGGGCCGTGATATACCGCGTACATCGACGCCATGACGGCGAGCAGAACTTGCGCGGTGCAGATGTTGGACGTGGCCTTTTCGCGCCGGATATGTTGTTCGCGCGTGCCCAGCGCGAGCCGCAGGGCGGGATTTCCGTGCGCGTCCTTGGACACGCCGACCAGGCGCCCGGGCATCTGGCGTTTACAGGCATCACGGGTGGCGAGGTATCCCGCATGCGGTCCGCCAAACCCCATCGGTACGCCAAAGCGCTGTGCGGAGCCCACCGCTACGTCGGCGCCAAATTCACCGGGCGGGCGCAGCAGCGTTAGCGCGAGCAAATCGGCTGCGACGACACAGTGCGCCCCGGCCGCATGAACCTTCGCAAAGAACCTGGCGAAGTCGCAGATATTGCCCCAGGTGTCGGGGTATTGCACGAGGACGCCTGCGAGGCCGGCAGCGGGTTCGTAGGTGCGGTGGTCGCCCACAACAACGTCGATGCCAAGCGGCTGCGCGCGGGTGCGGACGACATCGATGGTCTGCGGGTGGCAGGCATCTGACACAAAGAAAACATGCGCGGCGCCTTCCTTGAGACGGTGGCAGAGCATCATGGCCTCGGCGGCAGCGGTGCCTTCGTCGAGCATGGAAGCGTTGGCGATCTCCAGCCCGGTGAGATCGCAGATCATTGTCTGGAAATTGAGCAACGCCTCGAGCCGTCCCTGGGAGATTTCCGCCTGGTAAGGGGTGTAGGCTGTGTACCAGCCGGGATTCTCGAAGATGTTTCTTTGGATGACCGCCGGCGTGAGCGTGTCATAGTAACCCTGGCCGATGAAGCTCCGGAAGACCCGGTTCTCAGCCGCAAGGGCGCGCAATTCGGCGAGCGCAGCGCTCTCGCCTGCTGCCGCCGGGAGATGCAGGGGCTGCGGCAAGCGGATCTGCTCAGGGACTGCGGCATCTGCTAGAGCGTCGAGCGACGGCAGATCGAGGTATTTGAGCATGGCAGCCGTGTCGGCGGAGTCGGGGCCGAGGTGTCGGCGTGCAAAAGTGTCAAGCGGAGCGACGAGATCGCGGTTCGAAGACATACCCGCGAACGGTAGGCTGGGGCGCTGGCGGCGCAATAGTGAATGGTAGCTACAGGGCCGAAGTCATTTCGACAGGCTCAAGACTCCGATTCTGCTTGCGTTGAGCCTGCCGAACCCGCCGAGGGGCTTGCCGCAGGACCTACGTTCAGTCACAAAGCGGCCCGCCGACAAGCGGCGGCCCTACAGCGGGCCGCATTATTGGTTCAAACCGGAGAGACACCAATGACCCTCGCCAATCCATTTTCCACCAAGGCTGCGCGCGCGGCGTACATCGACCGCCGCCTGGCGGAGCTTTATCCGGAGACTCCGATTCCCCTGCAGCACGCGGATGCGTTCACATTGCTCGTGGCCGTCGTGCTTTCGGCGCAGTGCACGGATGCGCGGGTGAACATGGTCACCCCAGCTCTGTGGTCCCGCGCACGCACCCCGGAGGCGATGAGCCGGGTGCCGGTCGCGGAAGTCGAGGCAATCATCCGGTCGTGCGGACTTGCGCCGCAGAAGGCGCTGGCGATCGTCGGGCTGTCACGCCTCCTCGTTGAGCGCCACGGCGGAAAGGTTCCGAGCAGCTTCGCCGAATTGGAGGCATTGCCCGGCGTGGGGCACAAGACCGCGTCGGTGGTCATGGCGCAGGTCTTCGGCGAGCCGGCGTTTCCGGTCGACACCCACATCCACCGTCTGGCCCAGCGGTGGAAGCTGACGAACGGCCGCAGCGTCGAGCAAACCGAACACGATCTGAAGCGGCTGTTTCCCCAGGAACATTGGAACCAACTCCATTTGCGCATGATCTATTTCGGCCGCCAACATTGCACGGCCCGCGGTTGCGATGGCACGGTCTGCGAAATCTGCAGAACGCTTTTTCCCAGCCGTGCCGCGGGGGCGCTGATCCCGCCGAACATTTGAGCCGTTTCTATTCACGCGCCCCGCTCGTTGACATCACGCCGCCATGTGACCGGTGTAGGAGCCTGCTTGCAGGCGATTCCGAGGCTAGAATCGCCTGCAAGCAGGCTCCTACAATTTAAACCGTTACGGCTAAACGGCGCTGACGGCGCGGTTCGACCGGGTTCACTTCAGGCAGCGCCCTCCAGCTCGCCACCCAATGGCGGAGCCATTTTGTTCGAGCTGCGCGGAGGACGCTGTCCGAAGCGCAGCTCGGTTTACATGGTTGCCAATCCAGCGGAAAGCGGGAAGCTTTCGGACCTTAATCTGACATGATACGTAAAATAATTGCGTCGATTCGCAAAACATTGACGCCCAAAACGGCCGGTTCTCCGATAAAACCGGCGCCTAAAACTACTTCAAAACCTGCCGGCCACGAACATTTGCCGACCTCCCGACCACAACCCTCGGGAGGATATGATCAAGACCGTGGGCGTGGGCGCGGACGAGGCCGCGGACGCGGTCGAGGCCATGGTGAGGGCCAAGGGCAAGGTCAGGATCGTGACCATGGTTATCGTCAGCAACCCGGGCATGAGCAGAGGTCCGAGCCGAGAGGCGACTCAAGACCGGCTTTCCGGCCCGCACCGCGATCGGAACACACGACGCCGGTCCACCGCCATCCGGCCGCGACGCAGCATCCTCCGGTGCACACGCCGCCGGTTGTGGTGCCGGCGATGGACAGTGTGTTCTCCAAACTCGGGCTCACGGATCCGCTGGCCTATGCTGCTGAGAAGATGGGCTATACCGTGCCGACTCCAATCCAAGTGCAAGCCATCCCGGTGGTGCTTGCAGGTCGCGATGTCATCGGCTCCGCCCAAACTGGCACCGGCAAGACGGCGGCGTTTGCGCTGCCGATCCTGCAACGCCTCGGCGGCCATGGAGCATTGCGTTGCCTCATTCTCGAACCCACGCGCGAACTCGCCGTCCAGGTGGAGGAGGCTTTCCATGATTTTGGCAGGTTCACCAACCTGCGCACGACCGTGATCTATGGTGGCGTGGGCTACGGAAAACAGCGCGAGGACTTGCAGCGGGGCGTCGATGTGGTCATGGCGACGCCCGGCCGGCTGCTCGATCTCCTCGAACAGCGCGACCTGACGCTGAGCAACATCGACGTGCTTGTCCTCGACGAGGTCGACCGCATGCTCGACATGGGCTTTTTGCCGGACGTGAAGCGCATCGTGCAACAATGTCCCCGCGTCCGGCAGACGCTGCTGTTCACGGCCACCCTGCCGCCCGAGATCGAGTCACTGGCGGCATGGGTGTTGCATGACCCGGTGACTGTGGCGGTAGGCCGACAGCGCGCGCCCGCGGAGACCGTATCCCATGGATTCTACCCGGTGGTGGCTTCGCAGAAATTCGACCTGCTCTCCACGCTGCTTGAACGCACCAGTTTTGAGAGCGTGCTGATCTTCTGCCGTACGAAGGTCGGCGCAGATCGTGTCGCCGCCCGGCTGAAAACGCACAAGCATTCGGTCGCGGTGATGCACGCGGATCGCAACCAGAGCGAACGGCAGGAAGCGCTGCAGGGTTTCAAGGCCGGCCGGTATGAAGTGCTGGTGGCAACGGATCTCGCCGCCCGCGGGCTCGACATCGCCGGCGTGACGCATGTGGTCAATTTTGACGTGCCGGAGAATCCGGAGGATTACGTCCACCGCATCGGCCGAACGGGCCGTGCTCTTCACACCGGTGACGCCTTCACGCTGGTGACCGAGGAAAGCGTGCGCGACGCCCGCAGTATCGAGCGGTTCATCGGACGCGCGATCGAGTGGAAGCGGATCGACGATTTCCCGTATATCTACTCGGCGCTGTTCGACGAGCGCGAGCAGATGGCGGAGGAAACAGCGAAGCCGGTGAGCCGGCTGCACCGCGGCTTGCGCCGGTAGAGGAAACCGGCGGACTTCGTCCTTCGGTTTCCTTAGCAAAATGGCGGCGCCATTTTGCGCGGCTGCGATCCCCGCCGGAATATAGCTGCGAGCGTGAGCGAGCGGTTCCGTGCTGGCGGCGGTTTCAGCCTTTCCGCCTTCAGTCTTTCAGCTTTTCCGCCCGTGGCTGCGAGCGCCAGCGAGCGGCTTGGAAAATCGAGTAGCCGCGAGCGTGAGCGAGTGGCTGTTGCCCCAATGATCCGCCCTGCCCGCGCGATTGGCTGCGTCCTTTTGCGACGAGGTGCGTCTACTTGTTTGAATCCAATCATCCATGAAAGACCTCAATGCTCACCAGATCAGGGAATACGTCCGCGAGCGCTACGGCGCGATTGCCGAACAGTCGGATGCGGGCTGCAATGGCGAAGAATGCTGCCTGCCCGCCGAAGCTTCAGCGAAGGCGGGCGGCTGTGGGGAAAACGACGCCGGTGGCTGCTGCTCAGCCTCGGCGCCGAAGAAGGATGCCTGCTGTTCGGTTGAGGCGCAGTACAGCGAAACGCTTGGATATTCAGCTGCCGACCTGGCCAGCGTGCCGCCCGGTGCCGATCTCGGCCTCGGCTGCGGCAATCCGCTCGCGATCGCCTCCATCAAACCCGGCGAAACCGTGCTCGACCTCGGCAGCGGAGCGGGCTTCGACTGCCTGCTCGCCGCGCGCCAGCTCAACGGCACCGGCCGCGTGATTGGCGTCGACATGACGCCTCCGATGATCGGCAAGGCCCGCCGCAACCTGGCCAGTTCCGGTTTCACCAATGTGGAGTTCCGCCTCGGCGAAATCGAGCACCTGCCGGTGGCCGACGCGACTGTCGACCTGATCATTTCGAACTGTGTCATCAATCTTTCGCCCGAGAAAGCCCAGGTCTTTCGTGAGGCGTTCCGGGTGCTCAAGCCCGGTGGCCGGCTGGCCATTGCCGATGTTGTGGCGACGAAGCCGGTGCCGGCCGCGTTGCGCGAGCAACTGCAGGCGATCGGAGCTTGCGTCGCCGGGGCGGCCTTGATTTCCGACTTGCAGGCGATGCTGCAGGATGCCGGGTTTGCCCGCATCGAGATCCAGCCGAGAGATTCTTCACGCCAGACCATTGCGCAATGGACCGAGGACGCCGGGGTCGCGGATTTTGTGGTTTCCGCCCATCTGACCGCGTATAAACCGTGACGACTGTGAAACGCATTACCCCAGCGATTGGGTTCTCTGCCGCCGCGCAGAAGGACATTTCTGCAATCACCGCCCTCCTGCGCGGGGCTGATCTGCCGCACGAGGATTTCGCGGATTATCTCGCGCATTTCCTGGTGGTCCGCCGCGGAAGCGAAATCGTCGGCGCCATCGGCTACGAATTGCACGGCGCGGATGCGCTGTTGCGGTCCCTGGTCGTCGCCCCGGAATTACGCGGCGCCGGCCTGGGCGGCCGGCTGGTCGATCAACTGACCGCGGCGGCGCTGACTCAGGGGGTGAAGCGGTTCTTTCTGCTGACGACGACAGCAGAAACGTTCTTTGCGAAGCGGGGTTTTCAGAAGGGCGACCGCCGTTCCGTGCCGGCGGCAATCGCCGGGACGAAAGAATTCAACAGCCTGTGTCCGGTGAGTGCGGTGTGCATGACACGGAGCCTGGAAGCCGTGCGCGAGCCATGACCGCGCAAGCCTTCGATGCCAATGTGCTGGAGATGGCTCCGCGCCTGCGGGCATTTCTTCGCCGAAGGGTCCGCGACGATGCGACGGCGGACGATCTGGCGCAGGAGACGCTGATGAAGGCCTATCGCTCACGTGCGGCGCTGCGCGACGGAACGCGGCTCGAGGCGTGGCTGTTCCGCGTGGCGCGCACGACGCTGATCGATTATTACCGCCGGCAGAAACCGACCGAGGAAGTTCCAGCAGCTCTCATGGCGGAGAACCGCGACGAGGTGGCGGCGATGCGGGCGGCAATCGCGGCATCGACCCGCCGGTTCCTTGAGGAGCTGCCCGAGAGCTACCGCGAACCGGTGCGCCTGGCCGAGCTGGAGGGACTGCCGCTGGCGAAGATCGCCCTGCGGATGGATCTGTCACTGACTGCGGTGAAGTCGCGGGTGAGGCGCGGCCGGCAGATGCTTAAGGCGAAGCTCCAGGCATGCTGCCGTTTCGAGTTCGACCGGCTGGGCCAGGTCATCGGCTGGGAACGGCGCAAGCTGCTCTGCTGCGAGGAGCGCTGCGCGAAATGATGCGGACTCATGCGATGAATCCTTTCATTACTAGCGGTTCTGATTTCTTTATGTGATCAGCTAAGGGCACCCACCAGCGCCCCATTTTCCCAATGAACTACCCAAGAATCGGTTTCATCGGCGGCGGTCGCGTCGCCCGTATTTTTCTCGGAGGTTGGACCCGGGCGCAGAAGCTGCCTGAGCGCGTGGTGATCGCCGATCCCAATGCCGACGCGCTGGCGAAGCTCAAAGTCCGGTTTCCGTCGATTGAGGTCACGGCGGACATCGCGGCGGCGGCCGGGCGGGATGTCGTGTTTCTTGCCACGCATCCGCCGGTGCTGGCCGAGGCGGCCGGCCGCGCCGCCGGCGCGCTTCAGCAAGGCGCGATTCTGGTCTCCCTCGCGCCGAAGTTTACCATGGCGAAGCTCGCAGCCTTGCTGGGCGGCTTCAACCGAATCGCCCGCTGCAATCCCAACGCGCCTTCGGTCGTTGGCGCGGGGTTCAACCCGATCGCGTACGGCCCGGCGCTTACTGCCGCCGATCGCTCCACGGTTGCCGCGCTGCTGGCGCCGTTGGGCGACAGTCCCGAAGTGACCGAGGAGAAGATCGAGGCGTTCGCTGTGTTCACCGCGATGGGGCCGACGTATCTCTGGTTCCAGATGCAGGCGCTGCGCGAGCTCGCGGTTTCGTTCGGACTTACCGAGGCCGAAGCCAATGCCGGTTTGAAACGCATGGTCTGCGGCGCGGCGCGCACACTTGTCGATTCCGGCCTGCCGCCCGCCGAGGTGATGGATCTGGTGCCGGTCAAGCCGCTGGCCGAGATGGAACCGCAGGTGCTCGAATTCTACCGAACCCGCATTCCGGCACTATTCGAGAAGATCAGACCGTAAGGTCCCCCGTCCTGGTTGATTCATATCCCGGCTCGGATTCTGCGCGGCCGGCGTTTGTGCCGGTGGATTGCGTCTTCGATTTCCTCACGCTCGACGTCGCCGCGCGCGGGCGCGAGCTGGAACAGGGACTTGCAGAACCAGCGCGGCGATTCCGCGAACCAAGGTTTCTCACAAGGCCAACGTGCTGGACAGAGAATCCAACTCTCGCCCGAGATCGGCCTGGAATTCCCGAAAAGCCGGGAGGCACTGCAACGGTCTGAAATCCGAGATCCGGTCTGCAACCAGGCCGACCGCGTCCTGCGGGCTGAATCTTGCGAGCCTGCGCCCCTTCAATTCGCATGCCTGTTGCAGTGCTGCGTATAAGGCGTCCTTCGGGTCCGCAATTCCCCCGATTGCGCCGAGCTTGGGCAGACTCAATACTGCTGTTCCGTGCGGGTTTCCTGCAGCAAATCGGCGACAAGTGTGAAACGGATGTTCATTCATCCGCCACACGAAGACCCTCGAAACCGGGGAGCCAATCCGTCTGCAAATCGACCCGGTCACGAATCCTCCGCCGCGGCTCGGTCTCATTGGGAGATGCCATCTTCGCCGATTGCCGCAAAGAGGTTGGAGAAAGATACGCCACCAAATCGCCCTTCGCCAAGCGGTCGCCAGCTCCCGGCCCTTTCGTCCGCCAAGTCCCTGCGACTCCACGAAAGACGACCTTTTCAAATACACGCCCGTCACACTTGTCCTCAACGGACTTTGCGAGGACGAGGGAATCATCGGGACATTCCCCGACCACCAGGGGAGAATGGGTATTGACGATCACCTGACGCAGAGGGTTGTCTGAATCCAAAGGACGCTCGGGGTCAAAGGCGATGTCCTGTAGAAGCCGGATCATCGACCCGATATGGTCGGGATGAATGCCGTTTTCGGGTTCCTCGAGGCAAAGCACGCCATGCGCTTCCGGATCCATTTCGAGCACAGTGAGAGCAAGAAAACGCAGTGTGCCGTCAGACAAGGAGCGGGCGGCATGTTCCGTGCCCTCCCGATCGGTCAGCATAAGGGTCAGCAGCTCCAGCTTTTCATTACGCTCCACGGTGATGCGATTCACATTGCTCACCAATTCAGCGAGCCGGTTGGCGATGCGGGCGTAGGTCGCTTCGGAGTCCTTCGAGCTGCGCGCGATTCGAAACAGAGTGGCGGCCAAACCTTCGCCGTTGGGCTGAAGCCGCTGCTCGGCATTAAATGTGCTTGGCTGCCTCAAAGCCGTCGGTTCGAGCTGCAACTGCAACCACGATTGCAACTCCCGCCGGGCACCCAACAGGGTCGGCGCGTCCGCCTGCGCGACCGAGACAATCGTGCCGCGGAGCGAAGACGCAAGGGCCGGAACCGGATTGCCGCCGCCGCCGTCTTGATGTCGCTTGATCACGCGGCGGCCATCCTCCTCGACGGTCGAGACAAACGGAGGGCCGCGGCGACCGAGGACGACTGATCTTCTCCACTTTGGAGAGTTCTCGAATGGCAGCAAGGCCACAGCTTCCTTCTTCTTGAGCGGCATCAGCACCTCGCGACGGATTTCGAGATGAGGCCCGCCAGTGCCGGAGTCGGTACTCAACCCCAGCTCCAATTCATAGCGAAGAAATGTGGTCGCCGCCTTGGCAACCTGACCGACGTCATCCACGGCCTGTTGCGGCACAATCATCTCCACCGCGAAACTCATCCGATCGCCGCAATCCGCACCACTGCGATGAAAAATGGCGCGAACATCACCGGCTCGCTGGCCGCCACGGACAGTCGCCGCGGCGTCCATGAGCGGGCGCGACGCGAGGGCCCCGAGAAACCGGATCGCGTCAAAGAGGTTGGATTTCCCCACACCATTGAC
>Ga0182027_10010790_pt1 | contig 12963 bp, 3 predicted proteins | sample 712E1DmetaG_FD_121300 | JGI IMG/M metagenome (GOLD analysis project Ga0182027, IMG submission 121300) | Permafrost microbial communities from Stordalen Mire, Sweden - 712E1D metaG (Illumina Assembly) | ecosystem: Environmental > Terrestrial > Soil > Wetlands > Permafrost | place: Sweden...
CTCGACCGCGTCACCGCTAGCGAGTTGGACGATGGGGAGGGCCTACAGCACGACCTTGACAGCTACCGGTGGCACGAGTCCTTTCTCGTGGACAATCACGGCCGGCGCCCTGCCCGCGGGGTTGTCGCTGGCGGCCGCCACCGGAGTCATTTCCGGGACGCCGACCGCGGCGGGACCCGCCAACTTCACCGCGACTGTAACCGACACCGCTCTCGCAACTGCGGCCAAAGCCTTCAGCTTGACGATTAACCCGGTGCCGGCCATCTCAACTACGTCGCCGCTGCCGAGTTGGACGCTTGGCAAGGCCTACAGCACGACGCTGGTGGCCACCGGCGGAACCACCCCGTACACTTGGTCGATCAGCGCCGGGTTGCTGCCCGCCGGGCTGACGCTGGCGGCAGCCACTGGTGTCATTTCCGGCACGCCCACCACAGCCGGGATCGCAAACTTTACCGTGACTCTGACCGATGCGGCCTCGGCGACGACGGCGCAGGCGTTCGTCTTGACCATCAATGCGGTGCCGGCCATCTCGACCGCGTCGCCGCTGCCGGCGGGCACAAACGGCGCAGCGTACAGCACGACGCTGGCTGCGACCGGTGGAACAACGCCTTTGACCTGGTCCATCACCGTGGGCTCTTTGCCCGCGGGGTTGTCGCTGGCGGCCGCGACCGGCACCATCTCCGGCACGCCCACCGGCACGGGAACCGCCAACTTCACTGTGACCGCGACCGATGCGGCCTCGGTGATCGCGTCCAAGGCGTTCGTCTTGACTATCAATGCGGCGCTCGGCATCTCGACGGCATCACCGCTCGCGAGTTGGACGATAGGGAAGGCCTACAGCACGACCCTGGCAGCGACCGGTGGAACGAGTCCTTTCACGTGGACAATCACCGGCGGCGCGCTGCCCGCGGGGTTGTCGCTGGCGACGGCGACCGGAGTCATATCCGGCACCCCAACCGCTGCGGGACCAGCTAACTTCACCGCGACTGTAACCGACACCGCTCTCGCAACTGCGGCCAAAGCCTTCAGCTTGACGATCAACCCGGCGCCGGCCATCTCAACCGCGTCGCCGCTGCCGAGTTGGACGCTGGGGAAGGCCTATAGCACGACGCTGGGGGCGACCGGCGGCACGACCCCCTACACCTGGTCGATCAGCGCCGGGTCGCTTCCCGCCGGGCTGACGCTGGCGGCCGCGACCGGAGTCATTTCCGGCACGCCTACCACAGCCGGGACCGCCAACTTTACCGCGACTGTAACCGACGCCGCTCTTGCAACTGCGTCCAAAGCTTTCAGCTTGACCATCAATGCGGTGCCGGCCATCTCGACCGCGTCGCCGCTGCCGGCGGGCACGAACGGCGCGGCGTACAGCACGACGCTGGCGGCGACCGGTGGCACAGCGCCTTTGAGCTGGTCTATCACCGTGGGCTCTTTGCCCGCGGGGTTGTCACTGGCGGCGGCGACGGGCGTCATCTCCGGCACGCCGACCGGCACGGGAACCGCCAACTTCACCGTGACCGTGACCGATGCGGCCGCGGCGACCGCATCCAAGGCGTTCAGCTTGACCATAAACGCGGCGCTCGGCATCTCGACGGCGTCACCGCTCGCGAGTTGGACGATGGGGAAGGCCTACAGCACGACCTTGGCCGCGACCGGTGGCACGAGTCCTTTCTCGTGGACAATCACCGCCGGCGCGCTGCCCGCGGGGCTGTCGCTGGCAGCCGCGACCGGCGTCATCTCCGGCACGCCCACCGCTGCGGGAACCGCCAACTTCACCGCGACTGTAACCGACGCCGCTCTTGCAACTGCGTCCAAAGCTTTCAGCTTGACGATCAACCCCGTGCCGGCCATTTTGACAACTTCGCCGCTGCCGGGCGGGATGAACAGCACGGCCTATAGTACGACTCTGACGGCAAGCGGCGGAACGACGCCGTACACGTGGTCAATCACGGCCGGGTCGCTTCCCGCCGGGCTGACGCTGGCGGCTGCGACCGGGATCATCTCCGGCACGCCCACCGGCACGGGCGTTGCCAACTTCACCGCGACGGTGACTGATGCGGCCACGGTGACCGCGTCGCAGGCGTTCAGTTTGACCATCGTGCCAAAGCTGACGGTTACGACGGCCTCACCGCTGCCGGGCGGCACGAATGGAACTGCTTACAGCACAACGCTGGTCGCGAGCGGCGGAACGACTCCCTACACATGGTCCGTCACGGCCGGGTCGCTGCCCGTGGGGCTGTCGCTGGCGGCAGCCACGGGAGTCATTTCCGGCACGCCCACCGGCACGGGTATTGCCAATTTCACCGTGACCGTTACCGACGCCGCCCTCGCAACTGCGTCCAAGGCGCTCAGCTTGACCATCAGCGCGGCTCCGGCCATAACGACCACGTCGCCGCTGCCGGCCGGGACGAGCGGCGCCGCCTATTCTACGACCATCGTAGCGACCGGCGGAACGGCGCCGTTCAGTTGGTCGATTACGGGCGGGTCGCTGCCCGCGGGGCTGTCACTGGCGGCGGCGACGGGAGTGATCTCCGGCACGCCCACCGGCACGGGTATTGCCAACTTCACCGTCACCCTGACCGACGCCGCTACGGCAACGGCGGCACAGGCCTTTAGCTTGACGATCAATCCCGCGCTCGCCATCACGACCACCTCGCCGTTGCCGCCGTGGACGATTGGCGTGGCCTATTCCACCACGCTCGCGGCGAGCGGCGGAACGACTCCCTACACCTGGACAATCACGGTCGGCTCGCTGCCGGCGGGCTTGTCGCTGGCGGCGGCAACGGGAGTCATCTCCGGCACGCCGACCGCCGCCGGAACTGCCAACTTTACCGTGACATTGACGGATGCCGCCTTTGCGAGCCTGCCCAAGGTCTTCAGCTTGACCATCAACGCCGTGCTCACGGTCGCCACCGCTTCACCGCTTCCGGGCGGGACGATTGGCATGGCCTACAGCACGACGCTGGCGGCGGGTGGCGGCACGGCGCCGCTCAGCTGGTCGATTACGGCCGGGGCGTTACCCGCGGGGTTGTCGCTGGCGGCGACAGGGGTCATCTCCGGCACGCCCACCGGCACGGGAACCGCCAGCTTCACCGTGACCGTGACGGACGCGGCCACGGCCAGCGCATCCAAGGCGCTCAGCTTGACCATCAACCCGCTGCCGAGCATCACGACCACATCGCCGCTAGCAACCGGAGACGTCGGTGCGGTCTATAGCACGACCCTGGCAGCGAGCGGCGGAACGACTCCCTATGCCTGGTCGATTACATTGGGGTCGCTGCCCGCGGGGCTGTCGCTGGCGGCAGCGACGGGAGTCATCTCCGGCACGCCCACCGCTGCGACCACCGCCAATTTCACGATAACTCTGACCGACGCTGCTGCGGCGACCGCGTCTCAGGCCTTTAGCCTGACGATCAATCCGCCGCTCGCCATCACGACCACATCGCCGTTGCCGCCATGGACGAGCGGCGTGGCCTATTCCACCACGCTGGCGGCGAGCGGCGGAACGACTCCCTATGCCTGGTCGATTACGTTGGGGTCGCTGCCGGCCGGTTTGTCGCTGGCGGCAGCGACGGGAGTCATCTCCGGCACGCCCACCGCTGCCGGAACTGCCAACTTCACCATAACCCTGACCGACGCCGCGCTGGCGACTGCGGCCAAGGCCTTTACTCTGACGATCAACGCCGTCTTGGCTATCTCGACCGCCTCGCCGCTTCCGGGCGGGACCATAGGAACGGCCTACAGCACGACGGTGGCGGCGAGCGGCGGAACGGCGCCGCTGAGTTGGTCGATTACGGCCGGGGCCTTGCCCGGTGAATTTTATCTGGCGGCGGGAACGGGTGTCGTCTCCGGCACGCCGCTCGCTCTCGAAGTCGCCACCTTCATGGTGACCGTGACGGACGCGGCCATGGCCAGCGCGTCCAAGCTATTCACCCTGACCATCAATCCACTGCCGAGCATCACGACTACTTCGCCGCTCACGAGCGGAGAAGTCGGTTCGGCCTACAGTACGACCCTGGCGGGGAGCAGCGGAACGACTCCCTATGCCTGGTCGATTACATTGGGGTCGCTGCCGGCGGGGCTGTCGCTGGCGGCGGCAACGGGCGTCATCTCCGGCACACCCACCACTGCGATCACCGCCAATTTCACGATAACTCTGACCGACGCCGCTACGGCGACCGCGTCTCAGGCCTTTAGCCTGACGATCATTCCGGCGCTCGTCATCACGACCGCATCGCCGCTCGTAGGCGGCACTGTGGCCACGGCCTATAGCACCACCTTGGCGGCGACGGGCGGCGTGCCGCCGTATACCTGGAACATCATTTCAGGGGCTTTGCCCGCGGGCTTGTCATTGACCGTTGCTACCGGCGTCATCGCGGGAACACCAACGGCATTTGGTCCTGCGGTCTTTACCGTGCAAGTGACTGACGCGATTTCCGGGACGGTGGCGAAGACTTTCGTTCTGAGAGTGGTCCAACCGGTTGCGTTTGATGCCGTCGGACCCGGTGTCGGTGGGGCATTCGTAACCAACTCGGCCAGTTTGAGTTGGACCCACGTCATGGGGGGCGGGCCGGCGGGGCTGCTCACCGTGGGCGTGGCCCTTGGGACTAACGCGAACGACGGCACTCTCACTCTGTCGGTAACCTACAATGGCATCGCGATGACGTCTCTGGCCAAAGAGCACAGCAATAATGGCACCCGAGGTTACAGCCAGTTGTTCTACTTGGTGAATCCTCCGTCCGGCTCGCACACCGTGGCCGTGACGATAGCGGGCGGCAACGCCGATCTGGAAGGCGGATCGGTCAGCTTTACGGGCGTGGATCCGACCGTACCGCTACGCAACGCCACGCTGGCCGCTGGCTCGAATACGACGGCGACCGTATCCGTCCCGAGCGCCGCCGGTGACATGGTAGTCGACGTGGTCGTGAGCGCAAATGCAATCACGAGCTCCGCGAAAACCCTACAGTGGAAGAAAAACCAGAACACGAATAGCTGGGGTGGCAACGGGGCGCAGTCCACGGCCGCGGGCGCTGCGTCCGTCACGATGAGCTACACGATCACTTCAGGCGCGTGGGGCATCGTCGGCGCCGACGTCGTGGAGGCCGGCTCAACGCTTGGACCGACCATCGATGTCAATGTATCGGCGGACAATCCCACGACGGCCAGCACCTCCATCACATCCCCCGCCTTTTCAACCTCGGCGAGCAGCGAGCTCCTCTTGGCCTTCGTGTCGGCGAGCGGGGGGGGCCAGACCGTCACGAGCCTAACCACAGCCGGTTTGACTTGGGTGATGGTGAAACGGACCAACGCCCAAACGGGAACCGCAGAGATTTGGCGCGCCTTTGCCAGCGCTCCCGTCACTTCGGTGACGGCTGCGGTCAGTTTGCAGACGAGCTGCACCTCTTCCGTTACGGTCATGGGCTTCAGAGGGGTGGACATTAGCGGTGCCAATGGCTCAGGGGCCATCGGTGCAGTCGGAACGGGCAATTCAGGCTCGGGTGCGCCGACGGCGAGCCTGACGACCACGCGCAACAACTCTTTGGTGTTGGGCATCGGCTACGATGGCAGCAACAACACCGGCCGCACCTTGGGCGCCAATCAGACGCTCATTCATCAGTTCTTGGACACCAACCCCGTTACGATCGGCTGGGCGCAGCGCCAGCAGGCTCCTACTCCGCTCAGCGGGACGGTTGTTACGATCAACGACACGGCGCCAAACAACGAGAAATTCGATCTCAGCATTGTCGAGGTGTTGACGCCGCCGTAGGCGCTGGTTGACCCACGATTTGGCGACGACTACGACTCCGCTTTTGCTTCAATCAGCCCCGAGATTCGGGATCCGCACCCCCTCGATCTCGGGTTTATACCGCCCGCGCCGCTTTTCTGTAATGGTGTGGAATCCATGAAAACCATTTGGCACATAGCGTTCGTTTGTCTTGCAGCCCTTGCGCCCGCTCGTTCGTTCACCGACGACTTTGTCGCGGCTACGCCGGCGCAACCTCTGCCAGGAGACGCCGCGGTTGCATTGGCAAAAATCAACGCCTCTGCCCTTTCCGCGCACGTCCATTTTCTCGCCTCGCCGGCGTTGGAAGGTCGGGGCCTGGGTAGCCGGGGTCTGGATGCCGCCGCCGAATACACCGCAGCGATGCTCCGTCTCGCGCACATCTCGCCCCTGGCCGAGAGCTATTTCCAAACCGTACCGCTGCGCAGGATTGCCGACGTCTCCGGGCGTTTGGTCGTCGAGCAGAAACCCGGGTCCGCCGGGCCGAGTCGGTCTTTTCGTCTGGGCGCGGACTTTGCCTTGGCGAGACAGCCGCCGCGAGCCATCACTGCGCCCGTGGTGTTCGTGGGATACGGTATTCGCGACGACAAGCTCGGCCGTGACGACTACCGCGGGCTCGAGGTGCGCGGGGCGATAGTCGTTGCCCTGGCCGGTGTGCCTGCCGAGGCCGAGTGGCGGCAGCCCGAGGTCCAGGCTCGCTACGACCCGCCGGATGTGGCCGATCGTTGGGACACCAAGATCGAAACGGCACATGCTCTCGGGGCCGTGGCTTTTTTCGGCATCGAAAACGACTGGGACGCGGGCGCGCAATCGACAAAAATGACGGCCGAAACCCCGTATTTTCTTTCCAGCGAAACTGCGGAGCCTGGACCGACAACCCTGGTGCGAGTTTCTCCGTCGCTCGGCGATGCTTTGCTCGCACCGGCGCATTTGGACCACAGCACGGCTCGTAGGGCCGGAGGTCGCGTTCTCGCGGATGTCAGTGTCTCGCTCCAGGTCACGGCAGACCAGAGCCCCACCCAAAGTCGAAATGTCGTCGGCGTGATCCCGGGCGCGCCGGCCGGCCACCCTGACCAAGCCGTCATCATCGGCGCCCATCTCGACCACCTCGGCAGAGCCGGCGGGACCATGTTTCCGGGTGCCGACGACAATGCCTCGGGAGTCTCGGCGCTCATCGAAATCGCCAAGTCGCTCGCGAGCCTGCCGAGCCAGCCTCAGCGCACGGTGATCATCATTTTTTGGACGGGCGAAGAGGCGGGCGAGCTCGGCTCGGGGTTCTACGTGCGCCATCCGCTCTGGCCGCTGGCACACACCGAGGCCTATTTGAATCTCGACATGATCGGGCACCCGTGGACCCTGGAGGAGATCCGCAAGCTCGTCGTCAGTAGCGGCTTGCCCGGAGGTGAGGCGTTTCTGGCCGGCGTTCGTCCCATGGAATTCGTCGAGCCTGGGCTTTTACCGCGTGCTCCGGGCATTGAGGCCGCACTGCGCCGCGCCGCCAGCGCCACCGGCCTGGCCCTCCATCTCGACCGCACCGACGGCATCCACGGCGCCAGCGACTATCGTGAGTTTGCGCGAGCACGCGTGCCGTTCGTCCGATTTTTCGGCAATTTTTTCCCGAGCTACCACCAGCACGGCGACACCGCTGATGCACTGGATGCGATGCAGGTTGAGCGCGTGGCTCGCCTGGTCTTCGTCACCGCTTGGACGATCGCCTATCTTCCCTGACAGATAGGCTCTCTCAGTTCCAACGAAAGAAGCTCACGGGCGGAATGAGCAGCACAAAGCTCAACACGACGAGGATCAGCATGAGTGGCACAAACCACTTCACCCAACGCTCCCACGGGATTTTGGCGGCGCCCAAAACTCCCATGGTGACGGCGCTCGTCGGCAGGATCGGATTGATGAACTCGCAGAGTTGAAAGGCATAGACCGACGTCTGGCGCGTGATGCCGGTGAGGTCGGCGAGCGGAGCCATGATGGGCATCGTGAGCGCGGCTTGCGCCGTGCCGGAGTGAATAAAGAGATTGATTACCGCTTGAATCAGAAACATCACCTGCGCGATGACGCTGCGGGGCAAGAGCGACAAGGCGTGCGACGTTCCGTAGAGAAGTGTGTCCATGATGTGGGCCTGCTGGGCAATGACGAGCAGCGCTCGAGCGCAGGCGACGATAAAGACTACGCCCACCATGTCTTTGGCTCCCGCGACGAACGTCCGGGCGATGTGGCTGGGACCCAGGCCGGCGGCGAGGCCCAGGACAATTCCCATGCCGAAAAACAGCGCGGCGATCTGCTCGATATACCAGCTCCAGATCAACACGCCGGTGACCAGCAAGAGCATGGACGCAACAAAGAGAGCCAAAACGATCGCGTGGCGCACGGTCCAGCGGTCGTCGGTCGTCGCCGTGTGCTCTGCCTCCCGCTCGAGGTCGATGTCGCGCACCGGACTCAGGGCCGGATTGCGCTTGACCTTGGTCGCATACGCCATGACGTAGGCAATTACCACGGTCGTGCCCACCACCCAGGTCAAGAGGCGATAGCCCAGCCCCGAATACAGGGGCAGGCCCGCAATGCTCTGCGCGATACCCACGGTAAACGGATTGAAAAACGCTGCGGCGAAACCGGCGGCGGCCCCCAGAAATGGAATCGAGGCGCCGACGATCGAGTCGTAGCCGAGGCGCCTGGCCAACGGAATGAAGATGACCACAAATGGGATCAGCTCTTCTCCCATGCCAAAAACGGCGCCCGCGAGCGAAAAGATGATCATCAGAACCGGGATGAAAAGCCGTTCCAACGCAGGCGTCCCAACCACGGTGGCAACCAGGCGTTTGACGCCGAGCTCCACGGCCCCCGTCTCCTGAAAAATGGCAAAGGCGCCGCCGATGATCAGCAGGAAACAGATGAGCAGCGCGCCATCCAGAAAGCCCTCGATGGGCGCGATCAGAATCGAGTGCGGCCCGAGATACGTCTTGGGGATCTCGTGGTACGTGCCGGCCAGTGTCACCGAGCGCAGCCCGGCGCTCGTTGCGATCTCTGCGCGCTGATATTCGCCCGAAGGCACTACATACGACAGGACGAGGACCAGAGCGACCAGCCCCATCACCACGACCAGCGTGTGCGGCATGTGCAGCTTGGTCGAGAGGGACTTGAATACCGATTTCATGATAGATCCGGGCTACTCAAAAGCGCCGGCCACCAGCGGCCGATGGGCTTTCATGAGCAGGCTTCCTTTGGCGATGACGGTGTGGATGCCGAGGTCATCCGGGTCCAACAAAACCAGATCTGCATCCAGGCCGGGCGCCAGTCTGCCCTTTTGCCGCAAGCTGAGGATTCGTGCGGGATTGGACGTCACGACGCGCAAGGCCGTCTCCAGCGGAATCTGTTCCCCGGCCACAGCCTCGCGAACCCGCGCAAACAAACTGGTCACACGGCCCACATCGACACTCGTTACCCGTCCTGCGGCGTCAAAATTCGGCAGGCTTCCCTGTGCATCCGAAGAAAAGGTGATGTGGCCGGGGTCTACGCCTGCCTCCAACATGCGGCGTAGAGCCTGACCGCATGGCACCTCGCCCTGTTCCAAGTAAACGGGCAGCGTGGAGGTCGTAAAATCAACCAGACCACCCGCCTTTGCATAGGCGATGCCCTCGGCAAACAGGGTTGGATTGCGATTGATGTGTGTAGGCAAGAGCTGGTGTGCGGGGATCTCGGTCTCCTGCCAGATCCGCCGGATGAGTGTCAGGCCGCGAGAGCCATCGCCCACGTGGACGTTGACGACTCCGGCCTTGCCCGACAGGATGCCCCCTCGACGGGCCTGCGCCGTGATGCGCGTCAGCTCCTCAAACGTGGGCTGCGCCGATCGGTGGTCCGAAATCGCCACTTCCCCCACACCGATGATCTTGTCGATGAAGACCAAGTCCTCTTCGATCCCACCGGTCAGGGTCCTGGGCGGCACGCCATAATGGCCCGTAAATAGAAACGTGCTGATGCCCTGCTCATCGAGTGCTCGGGCCTTGGCGAGCAGTCCCGCCATGGTGCGCGTCGTGCCGTCCGTGCCTAGACAACCCACGACCGTGGTCACGCCGCCCAGAATGGCATCGCCAAGCCGGAGCTCCGGCGTGCGCATGGCGTAGCCGCCTTCGCCCCCAGCTCCCGCGAAATGTACATGGCCGTCGACAAATCCCGGCACGGCCAACAACGCCCGGGCGTCAATCACTTCGCAGTATTTACGCGGAATGCGGATCTGCTCTTCCATACGCAGGATGCGGCCTGCGCCGATGAGGATGTCACAACGGCCGCGACGCTCGGGGCAGAAGGTCTCGGCATTTTTGATCAGCAGCAGCACGACGATACTCCGGCTTCATGGCTCAACAACTACCGGTTCGCATAAAACGAGGGCGGTCGCAAGACACCGCCCGAGTATGACGTTTGGTGATCACGACAGCGCGAATCCACACGTCTTTTCCTAGCCTCCTGGTTTCCTTAGCGGTGTTGCTAACGGATTGCGAGTGATGTGCAATTGGTACACAACGTGCATGTACGTTGCCGAGCACAGAAAGGGGATGACTTGACCGTCGTCGTGATTGCCGAAAAACCGTCCGTTGCCCGCAGCATTGCGGAGGTGTTGGGCGCGACAAAAGCTGAGCCCGGCGCCTGCCGTGGCAATGGCTATGTGGTCACCTGGGCGATCGGTCACCTCGTTGGGCTCGCCGAGCCGCACGAAATGAACCCCGAGTGGAAGACGTGGCGCTACCCCAGTCTCCCGATGCTGCCCAAAAAGTGGGAGCTGAAGGTCCTCGACAAGACCCGCGACCATTTCACCATCGTCGCGGGCCTTCTCAATGCGAGAGAGATCGACTCGGTCGTCTGTGCCACGGACGCCGGGCGCGAGGGGGAGCTGATCTTTCGCTACATCTACCGCATGGCCGGGTGCAACAAGCCGGTGGATCGGCTCTGGATTTCCTCGCTGACACCCGATGCCATCCGGGCCGGGTTCAAAAAGCTACGGGCCGGCAAAGAATTCGACAACCTTGCCGCCGCCGCCGAAGCGCGTTCGCGCGCGGACTGGCTGGTCGGCATGAATTTTTCCCGCGTTTATACCCTTCGCCACGGTCCCGATCTGCTCTCGGTGGGCCGCGTCCAGACACCGACGTTGGCGATGCTGGTCGAGCGCGAAAAGGCCATCCAGGCGTTTGTGCCGGCAAAGTACTGCGAGGTCGTCGCGACCTTCGGCAAGAATGACGACAGCTACTCGGGCGTTTGGTTCGATCGCGCCGAGGTCGCGACCCAGGGTGCCGAGCTCGCTCGGCGCTTGCCGGCCAACCGCGTGCTCGCCCAGGCCATCTGCGCCCGTTGTGTCGGCGTGCCGGCCAAAGTCATTGAAAGCACCGGGATCGACAAGAGCCTGTTGCCGCCGCTTCTTTACGATTTGACCGAGCTGCAACGCCACGCCAACCGACTATACGGAATGACGGCCCAGCAGACATTGACCGCAGCGCAAGCTCTATATGAGCACCACAAGCTCCTGAGCTATCCGCGTACGGATAGTCGGCATCTGAGCGCTTCGGTCGCTGCGTCCATACAATCCATCGTGGCCGCTGTCGCGCCTTCATACGGAGCCGCCATTGCCGCCGGCACCGGGACAGCGCCGCTATCGCGACGTTTTGTCGACGACACGAAGGTCACCGATCACCACGCCATCATCCCCACGCACGTGCCGCGAGCAACGAAACGACTCGCTCCCGATGAAGGACGTGTCTACGACCTCGTCTGTCGCCGGCTGCTGATGGCCTGGGCCGACGACTACAAGACGCGGACTACCAAAGTCGTGACCCGCGTGCCTGCTGATGCCGCCGCGCACGATCCCGCGGACCTTTTCCACACTTGCGGCACGGTTGTCATCCAGGCGGGCTGGAAGATCCTGGACATCGAAAGAGAAAACGCCAAAAAGGAGCCCGGCGAAGAAGAACGCCGGCTGCCCGATGGCCTGGCCGTCCAGCAGGTCCGCCCGGTCACAGAGATCGAAACGAAGGACAAAGAAACATCCCCCCCCAAGCGCTTCACCGACGCTACCCTGTTGACAGCGATGGAGTCTGCCGGCCGCACTCTGGATAGCAGAGAGCTCGAAGACGCGATGCGCGAGCACGGTCTTGGGACGCCTGCGACCCGCGCCGCCATCATCGAGACGCTCTTGTCTCGTGAGTATGTCGTACGCCAAGGCAAGTCCTTGCGGGCGGCCGACAAGGGCATCGCGCTGATCGGCGTGGTCCACGACTCGGTCAAGAGCCCGCAGCTCACCGGCGAATGGGAGCTCGCGCTCAAAAATATAGAGCGCGGACGGGGCTCGCTTACCGAGTTGATGGCGGGAATCGAGCGACTTGTCATTGATGTCGTAGAGGAACTTCGCAGTGCGCCCATCCCGGATCCCGTTCCCCGTGGCCTGCAGCCTGTAGCCGGTGACGGGATAAAATCCGTGTCCCAAAGTGAGCTCGCCGCGATTCTGAACGAGCGCTTTGGCCACCAAGCCTTCCGCCCCAACCAAGAGGAAGTATGCAAGGCGGTCACCGCCGGCGCCGACGCGCTGCTCGTGATGCCCACGGGCAGCGGCAAATCGCTATGCTACCAACTTCCTGGCATCGCGCGCGGCGGAACCACGCTGGTCATCAGCCCGCTCATCGCTCTCATGGAAGACCAGACCGCCAAGCTTTGCGCCATGGGCCTGCGCGCCGAGCGCATCCACTCGGGGCGTTCTCGGGAGCAATCTCGAGCCGTCTGCCGCGCCTATCTGGACGGCACCCTCGATTTTCTAGCGATTGCTCCCGAGCGACTTTCGGTTCCGGGCTTTGCCCAGATGCTCGCCCGACGCCCGCCGATTCTGATTGCCGTCGACGAAGCCCACTGCATCTCGCACTGGGGCCACGACTTTAGACCCGACTATCGACTCCTGGGTGGCTATCTGCCGCTCTTTCGTCCCGCCCCCATCCTGGCATTGACGGCCACAGCCACGGTACGGGTTCAGGACGACATCCTCGCCCAGCTCGAAATTCCGCAGGCCCGCAGATTTATTCACGGCTTCCGGCGCGATAATCTGGCCATCGAGGTGGTGGAGAGGGGTCGCGGCGAACGCCTCGACGTGGCGGCACAGATCCTCGGTCCACGAGATCGACGTCCGGCGGTAGTCTACGTAC
>Ga0182027_10010793_pt1 | contig 12962 bp, 11 predicted proteins | sample 712E1DmetaG_FD_121300 | JGI IMG/M metagenome (GOLD analysis project Ga0182027, IMG submission 121300) | Permafrost microbial communities from Stordalen Mire, Sweden - 712E1D metaG (Illumina Assembly) | ecosystem: Environmental > Terrestrial > Soil > Wetlands > Permafrost | place: Sweden...
CGTCGACTTCAGGGCCGTCGTCTACGACGGCTCCTATCACGACGTCGACTCCAATGAAATGAGTTTTAAGATGGCCGGCCGCCTGGCCTTCCGCAAGGCCATGGAAACGGCCAAGCCCTGCCTGCTCGAACCCATCATGAAGGTCGAGATCGAAGCCCCCGACGAGTTCGCCGGAACCCTCATGGGCGACCTCAGCAGCCGCCGCGGCCGCGTCCAAGGCACCGACTCCAAGGGCCGCACAACATTAATCAACGCCCGGGTCCCCATGGCCGAAATGCTCACCTACGGCACGCTACTAACTTCCATGACCCAGGGCAAGGGCAGCTACCGCATGGAAATGGACCACTACGACATAGTCCCGCAACTAGTAGCCGACAAAATCCTAGCCAACGCCAAACGCCCCGTAGAAGAGGAAGAAGAGTAACCGCGCTTGTCTGTGGCAGTCACCTATAAACTGGATGTTTCAGGTCCCATTCAGGTAATCACTAAAACTGGGTGCCCCAGGTCCGGATTCTCGGACCTGGGAGGATCTCATTCCCCATCACATTCTTGAATTGGGCGGATGGTCAGTAAGACCAGATTGAAACTGACTAGAAAACTATTTATCCATATGTTTACCTAGATATATGAGAGATTCTAGGGCACCAGAAAAGACAATATTGATTTCAAATTGCCCTTCACTCACGAACTCATACGTGTACCTAATGAGCTTTTTACCATCGTTGAAGGCACCCACCCCATAACAAACCCGCGTCGTGGCAGTATCCGCATCAGATGCCTCTTCGATCTGGGAAATCCCAGTCATGCGAAGGCCACCGGCTAAACCGGAAGGTGACTGCGCGATCGTACTGTAGAGTTGGGTAAAATATTTCTGATCATCACATTTGGGCACGTTTTGGGCCAGGTTTTCCTTGGCGGCTTTAGCTTCCGCGTCTTCTTTCTTCGCTTGTTCGCGTCCCGCAACTCCACTGGGACTTAGCTGATTGTCAGCAAGACCCTCCATCTGCCATGCGTGGACGTAGTCATCATATCCTTTACAACTACTTGACCCCTTATAGAAGGATTGTGCTCCGGGTACGGTGTACGCAGGAGGTGATTGAGGATACAGGCAGCTAGCAGTCTGACGAGCGCTGAGCGCTGGATTGAAAGCTAGGAGTCTAGTCTTTGCCTCCTTATACCATCGACTTGCTTCTACAAAATCTTGAGAAGGCTTGTCACTACCCCAGTGTGTCACTTTTTGAAGAGTGTAATCGTCATATTGAAGAGTGTAAACGTTATAACGCAGGAATTTTCCTTCAGGAGTTATCGCTTGTCTTCCATAAAAGAGATCACCAATTGAAACTTCTACACTAGGAAACCTAGGATCGCGTCCCTTAAGGAATGATGGATCCCCTTTGTTTATTTCTGCAATATCCGCTAGCATCGAAGGATCGCTAATTTCCGTATGAATCGCCGGCGGCGCCATTGCAGCCACAAGCGCAGCGAAGCGCGCCCGGTCGTTGGCAGTATCTGGACTAACTGAAGTCGGATTAGTGGCAACTTGACTACTCTGCTGAGGATTTGCCAAACTCGCGGCAAGCTTATTGCAGTCTGGATCACCAGATGGATTAGGTGTAAATATTTGTCTGTTGACTGGGAGAGGTGTATATGCCTTCGGACCTTCAAGGAGCAGTTGTAGAAACTTTCCTCCTTTGAATGTTATTGGTTCACTTTCAATGCACATACGTGTATTGGCCGGAAACGTTTCAATCCACTGGATCGAGGGAGTGAGCGAGTAAGACGGAATATTTCCTATTGATATCACTGATATAGGTTTGGCTGATGCTTCAGATGTTGCCATTACCAAGATAGAGGCTAACAATACTTTGTGAGCTACGATAGAATTGCTGATCATATCGCCTCCTGTCGGTTGACGGGAATCGGTGGTTATGAAAATTAGGTTGGAGCTGCGAGGGAAGATTGCCAGCCTTCGAGTCATTAACGCACAAGCGGATGACTGGCGTCAACTCTCACTCTCTTCCAACACAAGGTGAGCCTGAGGCAGGTGGCCCGGTCATCAACCCCGAAGAATCGCCATCAGCCTTGAGAAGCTGTGCCCCGTTCATCGCGGCCTCATCGCGATGAGCGGGTCTTCGGGTCAGATCCTGATCGCTGGGTGCCGCGTGCCCCAAGTCCTGCTTCTGCTACCTGGAATTCCAACCCTCAACTAGCCAAAGCCTCCACCACCGCCTCAGGATGCCGGGCAATCACTGTCAAATAAGCCCGAGCCGCGCGATCCGGCCGCCGCCTCCCCTGTTCCCAATCCTGCAAAGCGCGCGGGTCAAGCGCAAACCGCCGCGCAAACTCCGTGCGGCTGAGGCCTGTCGCGACTCGCGCGGCGCGCACATCCACATCCAGCGGCAGCGGAAACTTGTGCACGGCCGCAGGCTCTGCTTCACCCTGAGCAATTGCGGCCGCCTCGCGCATCGCCTCAACAAGTTCGTCTGCAACATTTTTCAGCTTCATGGTTTGATCCTCCGCACTTTTGCTGCCGTCTTCAGCGTCACCGCGTGCCCCAAGTCTGCATCTTCATGCGTGCCGGAAACCACCATCCCCAACCCGTCCCCGCTGACTTGTCAATCGCGTTTAGAGTGTGTAAGGGATCCGAACCCCTGGTGTGCCTGCCGGGAAATCGCGCGTGTTGCGGGTGATGAGAACCCGGCCGGCTCCCTCAGCGGTCGCCTGAATAATGGCGTCGGGCAGTTTGATCCTGCTGGTCCTGCGCAGGATAAATGCCCGTTCAGCCACATCGGTTCCGACGGGCAGGGTGTAGAAGTTAAGCAGAAACAAACGCGCATCCGCCTCGTTGGCCTCGGTTGAGCCTGCCATCACTTCCATCCAACTGATGATGCTGACCGCGCGGTCCGCATGCCTGTCGCACTCGGCCCGGGCCTGCGGGATGCCGCGCAGGTAATCGATCAGAATGTTGGTGTCGAACAGAACCGGCGTGCTTACCACTCCGCGCGCATCCTCTCCTGATACGCGACTCCGTCCTCGGAAAATTCTGGCCATGCCCCAAAAGCCGCATGGTTCATCTTCTGGCGGTGAGGCGCAAGAGAGCTTGCGACTACCTGCCGCACAAACTCGGAACGCGAGATGGAAAGTTTCTTGGCCACTTGAGTCAGCAGCTTGAGATCTTCTTCCGGAATGTCAATGAGCGTACGCATAAAGCCTCCGCTGATATCAATAAGTATATCAAAATGCGATCTTGACGTATATCATTTCTGCGCCCGATATCCTCCCCCTCGACGCCGAGTACCCCAGGTCAGGATTTTCAGACCGGGGAGATCACCAGCCTCAACTCGTCGGCTCGCATGACCAGCCTCTCCTCCGGCCCCCTACTTTTCTTTCTCCAGATCGGCCAGATAGTCGGCAGGGGAAATTACCGTCACTCCACGGCGAGCACTTTTAGGAAAATGCTTCAGATTCCCGGTGACAAGCCAGGCTCCTGCGGAGTGGGCAAGTCCAAGAAAGACAGAATCCGCCGCGTCAGGCAACTCGAGCGGCCATGCCGCAGGATCGCTCAGTTGCATGCTCATTTCAATCAGGCCCTCGATCCAATCCGGAGGAAAGCCATGCCGCGTAAACTTGGGACGCCAGAGCACCTCACGGTACTCGCGGATCACTGAGGCACAGGTCACTGCTTGAACCTGCCCCGCAAGCACCCAGCCCATCACGAGCCGGTACGGTACGCTGTCCAGTTTCAACCCAGCAGAGACGATCACGTTCGTATCCAGAACGGCGAGTCGCATCAGGCGATCTTCTTTTTACGTTCAACGCGTTTTGCGCCCCGAGCTGCCCGCTCAGTTCGAACCGCCTGAATCTCCTGCTCAATCTCCTCGTCGGTGATGGGAAAAGCTGCCGCAGCAGCAGCAGAATCGCGCAGGCTCGCCCGCGCCATCGCCCGCCTCAAATCCATGTCCTGCGCGGCAATGTCTCCCATCGCCGGGACTAGAAAATAAGCCGGCCCCTGCTGCCCGGCAAGCAGCACAGTCTCGCCCTTTGGAACGGCCTCAAGTGCCTTTGCGCCACGCGTTCGAAACTCTCGTAGAGAAACTTGTCGCACGGATTGCCTCCCGGCATCAGTGTAGCCGTTTTGGCTACATGGAACAAGATTACGCCTGGGACAAAAGATTCCAGGATTCCGCTGGCCGGGTATCTGGAGGTTTTAGCCGTTCCCGTTTTTTGCGAAAGCACAAGTTCTTAACATGCTTCAGCAACCAGTTCCCCATTCCGGGACCCTCTCCGAAACAGGGGACTACCATTAAATCAATGCCTCCTGCAGTTTTGGAACACCAACCCGTCGTCACGGAGGGCGCAGTAACCTCTGCCGACGGAACTCGTATCTCCTACCGCCGCCTGGGCAGCGGGCCGGCGCTTGTATTTGTTCACGGCAGCATCTCCACGCACACGGACTGGATGCGCGTCGCCAAACTCCTTGCTCCGCGCTACACCTGCTACTCGATGGACCGCCGCGGACGCGCTCACAGCGGCATCGGCCGCTCTCCCTACTGCCTCGACCGCGAGTACGAAGACATAGCCGCCGTACGGGCCCAGGCGGAAAGGTCCCAGGCCGGCCCCCTTGCCGCCCTCATCGGCCACTCCTATGGGGCCATCTGCGCGCTCGGAGCCGCGCTCCGGAATCCTGTTCCCAAACTCGTGGTCTACGAGCCGCCCTTCCCCGTTGGCGGCCCCATCGCCGGAGAGCATCTTGAGCCCTACCGGCAGGCCATCGCCGCGCACGATCCCGACGCCGCCCTCGAAATAGGCTTCACTCACATCTCCCGCGTCCCCGCCCAGCGTATCGCTGAGGTGCGCGCCACCAAAGCCTGGCCTCGCATCTGTACTCTCGCCCCCAGTTGGATCCGCGAACTTGAAGCGATGGACGCCCTGGACCCCACGGTCGGACGCTACGCTGCAATCGCTTGCCCCGTCCTGATGCTGGTGGGCAGCCTCAGCCCCGAGCATCCACTGCGCGACGCCTCCCGTGCGCTCGCCGAGGTTCTCCCCCATGCGCGTGTCGAGACGATCGAAGGCCAGGGTCACGTGGCCATGCGCAACGCTCCCGAGCGAGTTGCAAAGCTGATCGGGAGCTTTCTGAAAATCTGAGGTTGTTTGCGGGGCGCCCCAGGTCTCGTCCGCTGCGGCGGATGCGGCTTGGGAATTCAGCCACGGCTTGACGGCGCGTCAGCTCGCCGTCTCAGGCCGCAGGCGTTTGGCCAGAGCCCACTTCAGCTCGTCGATCCCCTCGCCCGTAACCGCTGAGATGGCGTGGAACTCCAGCTTGCGGCGCTTCACATGCGCAGCCAGCTTTTTCAGCTTCTCAGGGTTGGCGGAGTCAATCTTCGTGGCGACCACAATCATCGGCTTGTCGGCCAGGGGATGGTTCGGCGCAATGGGGCCGTCATCGTCGGCAAAGGGGTCAGCCTCACTTTTGACGGGGCTGCTCGTAAAGCTGGCGAGCTCCTTGTTGATGACCTTGAAGTCCTCCACTGGATCGAGCCGTCCTGAAGCGTCCGACACGTCGACCAGGTGCACCAGCAGCCGCGTGCGCTCAATGTGGCGCAGAAACTGCACGCCCAAGCCCGAGCCAAGGTGTGCGCCTTCGATCAGCCCTGGCATATCGGCAACCACGAAGGATTCGAGATCCGGCTCCTCGCCCACCGTCACCACGCCAAGATTCGGCTCCAGCGTGGTAAACGGATAATCGGCGATCTTGGGTCTTGCAGCCGAGATGCGCGAGATCAGCGTCGACTTGCCCGCGTTGGGATAGCCGACCAGCCCCACATCGGCCAGCAGCTTCAGTTCCAGCCGGTAGTGGCGCTCTTCACCCGCACGCCCCAGCTCATGCTCGCGCGGAGCCTGGTGGGTGCTGGTGGCAAAGTGCTGATTGCCGCGCCCGCCGCGTCCGCCCTTGGCGATGACGAACTGCTCGTCCGGCTCCTGGAAGTCGTGGATCAGCTCCCCGGTCTCCATATCGTAGAGCGACGTGCCCACAGGCACTTGCAGCGTAATGGAGCGGCCGTCGAGCCCGGTGCAGTTCGACCCCATGCCGTGCTCGCCGCGCTGCGCCTTGTGCTCAGGGTTGTAGCGGAAGTGGATCAGCGTGTTGTGGCGATTGGACGACTCCATAATCACGTCGCCGCCGCGCCCGCCGTCGCCGCCAGAGGGGCCCCCACGGGGCACAAACTTCTCCCGCCGGAAGGCCATGCAGCCGTTGCCGCCGTCGCCGGCCTTGACTCGAATTTTTGCTTCATCAATGAACATAAAGAAACAGGGAACAGGGATCAGAGGTCAGGGATCAGTTGGCGACTGCCCTAATGGCCGCAGGTCCCAGATGCCGTCTTATCAGTTTACCGGACCAGGCCCCTCCCCAGATTTGCGTGGTCTCTCAGTTTGGATTTTGGAGGAGTTAGTGGGATGATTGAACCTCAAGGCAAAGGGGGCGGCGCCATGAAAATCCGAATTGCCATCTGGGCTGCGGTGGGCGCACTCGTTGTCGCCTTTTGGGCACTCTACATCATGACGACACACCAGAATGTGGGTGCAGGCGGCGTTGGCAGGGTTATCGTTTGTTTGACTTGCCCAATTGCGATTGAAGGCCATCACCCGCAGAGCCTCTACTTTGTCATGGTTGTGAATGCCGCCACGTATGCCTTGGTGGGCATCGCTGTGGAGACCATACGGCGACACCTCCGACTCCGCTCAATTCCAAACTGAACTTTTCACCGTTTGAAGTCGCAGATCGCCGGCCTCCGCACACCCAGCCAATTCCTGCATCGGCTCAATTCTCCCTCCGGTCCGCATTAAGAGACCCTCATCTGTGATGCCCGCTACTTCCCATCGAAGGCAAAGCGGCATAGAATCCCATGCAACTCTACTTGGGTGTCTTCCACACGACAGAAACCGCACCCGAATGGGTGCCAGCGATCATGCCCATTTCCTGACCAGCCAGCAGAGCGGGCAGGTGGAGTATTTTGCGTGCATTCTCCCAGGATCTGCCGCGGGCAGGTGTCCGAATGGCAGGGAGAAAGTGGAACTGGGAAGATCCGTTAGCGGTTGCCGTGCTTCTTTTATGCGCTGGACTGGCGGTCCATGCCCAATCCGCACCCAGCGGTTCTCTCGCGGGCAAACTTACTGATCTGCACTCGACCCCGCTGGCAGGCGCAACCATTGTTCTTCGCAACCAGGCCACAGGCGCAGAGACCCGCACCACCACAGCAAGAGACGGCGCATACCGCTTCTCCGCCCTCGATGCCGGCGAATACACCCTCGAAGCCGACAGCGCGAAACTTGGCCATGGCCGCCTCGATCGCATCCAGGTCTCCGCCGGGCACGAAGCCCGAGTGCAGACCGCCGTGCGATTTGACCTCGCCCCACCCGCGCCCCTCCATTCAGTCTTCCTCGAAAATCCGCAGTCGATTCTGCCACCGCCCGCGCTGCCAGCCCCTATTTTGATTGCCGTACTATCCTCAGCACTGCCCACAGAAACTCCGCGCCAATTCCCCCTCTCCGCGCAGCCGATGCCAGGCCTCATTCACGAACCACCACCAACAGAAACCCCGCTGCTCACCGCCACGCTCCAACGGGCGCCACAGCCGGCACTCCTCATCACCACGCTACCATCGACCGAATTGCCCCGGCCCGCCGCCATCCTTCCGGTTCCCACCGTCGCCGCGCAAATCGCGGGTGCCCTGAATCCGGGGTCCCCACGAGCAGGTCTTGGTGCGTGGGATGGACGTCTCGCGCCAGAGGCCTGGGAATCAACCCTTCTCCTCGCCGCCGCTCTTCCTGCGCAATTCGCACTCGTGCCCACTGCCATCGGCTTCCCGCATCTGGCCGCCATCGAGTCAGCAGCCAACGGCCTGCGTGCCGCCGCGCAATGGAACCTGCCCCATCGGAACCCGATTCAAGCAGCCTCACAGTTGGGCGATCCGGTCTCTTCCGCCGTCACCACGACCATCTCCGCCAGAGAATTGCAGTCGCTGCCGGCTACCGGCCGCCGCTGGGAGGAGTTCATCCAGGACACACCAGCCGCCGCGGCCACCACCGATTCATCCGATGCCTCGTTGCGCGGCGCCGCCCAGCAGCCCACCGATACCACTGTGGACGGCGCAAGTACACAACTCGCCTTCGGCAACACATCCAGTTCCTCGCACGGTGCGCAAGACCTCTCCGCTTCGGGCCAGGGTACGAGCGAGCCGAGCGGCATGGGCCAATCCTGGTCGGGGGGGCGCGGCTCTTTTGTCAGCGAGGCCGCGATCCACCAGGTCGAAACCTCCGACGGCAACGTCGAGGTCCGAGGCGCACGAGCCGCAGGCGGGCGCATCGCCGTTGAAACCCAGCGCGGCTCCAACGGCCTCCATGGCCAGGGCTTTCTCTTTGACCGCCAGAACACCTGGGGCGCGCGCAACCCCTTCACCCAGTGGGTCAAGGAGACCGCCCCCGCCACCTCGACCCTGGTTCCGGTTTTCACGGCTCAGCCCTTCACGCCTCCCGACCACGAGATTACCTGGGGCATCGGCGTGGGCGGTCACATACGCCGCAACAAGCTCTTCTGGTTTGCCGCTCTCGACAGCAACCATCGCAACGATCCCGCGCTCTCCACCGTCAAGTGGCCGGTAAACTTCTTTGCCCAGCCCTCCAACGACCAGATGCAGCTCCTCGGCGCGCAGTTGGGCACAACCACGAGCTCTGCGCTCGCCAAATATTCCCAGATGCTTGAAACCCTCGATGGCCTGCTCGGGCCAGCTCCGCGTGTCTCAGCGCAATGGGTAGGCTTTGCCCGCATTGACTGGGCGGCCGCCGAGCGCCACCACTTCACCCTCGAAGGAACCGGCGCCAACTGGAACTCGCCCGGCGGCGGGCTTACCCGTGTCTCCGAGATCTACGGAAACCACAGCCTCGGATCGAGCCAGGCCAGCCGGCAGTGGTTGCTCGCCCGCTGGGAGGCTTTTGTCACGCCCAATCTTCTGGCTGTGACCCAGGCTTCCGAGGGTCGCTCCATCCTCGGTGTCCATGCTGAAACTCCATCGGCTTTTGAACAGACGCTGAACCAGAACGTCTGGGGGCAGTTGCCGCAGATTGTCGTCGATTCCCGCTACGGTTTCACCATCGGCAACCCCTCGCGCTTCGGCCCGGGCAGCTATCCCGACGAACGCTCATTCCGCGCGCGGGAGTCGGTCGACTGGGTCCGCGGCAACCTGCTCATCAAGGCCGGCATGGAATTCGGCCACAATGCCGATGTCACCGGCCTGCTGCGCAACCACACCGGGACCTACTACTACTCCAGCGTGGAGAACTTCGCCTCCGACACACTCGTCTTTGCCGCTAACGGATTTTCCGACGCACTCGACAAATTCCACCAGCACAACTGCGACGAGACCGGCAAGGTGTGGCGCGACTCCGCAGGCCAACTTCGCGGCCTGGGCAACCTGCCCTGTTACTCCTACTATTCGCAGATGATGGGCCCCACCGATTGGTATCTGAGCACCAACGACTGGGCCGGGTACGCCACCGCCCAATGGCAACCGAACAAGATCGCCGTGATTTCCTTCGGCTTGCGCTGGGAGCGCGAACAATTGCCGCCGCCTATCGCCGCGCTGGCTAACCCGGATTTGCCGCTCACAGGCAGGATGCCCAACCTGGGCAACAACTGGGGACCGCGCATCAGCGTGGCCTTCGGCGAGGCTGAGAAGCACTGGCCGGTCCTCCGCCTCGGCTATGGCATGTACTTCGGACGAATCCAGAATGCCAATCTCGAATCCGTGCTCACACAGACCGGCTCACTCAAGGGCGATTTGAACTTCTTCGTGCGGCCCACCGACAATCTGAACGCTGGCGGCGCTCCGCCCTTCCCGTATGTATTTGCAGGCGAGCCCTTGAATCTGGTCAAGCCGGGTGCAGTCCAGTTCGCGCCCAACTTCCGCAATCCCGAAATCCACCAGGCCGTCGCCGCCATCGAAGAGTCGCTGCCGGGCCACCTGCAAATTTCCGCCACCGCCATGCTCAGCCTGGGCCGCCGTCTGCCCATCTCGATCGACGCCAATCTCGCCCCCCTGACGGCGCAACAGACCATCACTTACGCAGTCGTCGACGGCACCGGCAAAGGCCCTATCAAAGCCACGCAGATCACCGTTCCCTTCTATGCTTCCTGGCCCTCTGCCACACCGGGAACAGGAACCGCCGGGCGCCTCAATCCCAACTATCAGCAGATCGCCGAGGTCTTCAGCCGCGCCAACTCTACTTATGAGGCAGCCACTATCCGGTTGAACCGCTTTGGCCGCGGGCTCAACCTGCGCGCCCACTATACCTATGCACACGCCATGGACTGGAATTCCAACGAGGGCACATCCGTAGCGGGCAACGACGTACTCGACCCGTTGGACTTCAGCCGCGAATATGGAACCAGCAACCTGGACGTGCGTCACTCAGCCGCCGCTTCCGTCATCCTTAGCGCGCCCTGGAAGCTCCACAACCTGGCGGGCAAACTCGCCAATGGGTGGATGCTCTCCGGCATCGGCCAATTCCGCAGCGGCATGCCCTACACCATGCGCACATCGGGCTCGCTGCCCAAAGAGTTCAACCAGTTCAACGGAGATGTTATCGCCGCCCTGGGCCCCGGCATGAACGGCTCCGCCGGCGACAATCGCGTCTACGGCCTCGGCAACGACAAGGTAGCCTACAACATCGGCCGCAACACCTTCCGCTATCCCTCCACATGGAAGGCCGACATTCGCCTCGGCAAGCAATTCGACCTCGGCCACCTCCGCGAGCTGCAACTGCTGGCCGAGTCGTTCAACCTGTTCAATCATCAGAACGTCACCCAGTTGGAAACCATCGGCTACATCATTTCGTCCGGCACCCTGACCGGCGGCCTCCCCGCGCTCACCTTCCTCACCGGCCTCAAAGCCAACACCACGGCCTTCGGCCAGCCGCTCAACATTAACTCCACCAACTTCTACCGCGAGCGCCAGATCCAGTTCGGCCTCCGCCTGCGTTTCTGAGCAGCTTGACTCGCCCAAGTGCTTTACGTCCAAGGATGAACTCACCCCGGATCATTTTTCCTCGCAACCAGCTCCCGTGCCCCATCCATGCGACTTCTTTTTGTCGCATGGGTGGGATACGAAGAAGCCCAACCGGCCCGTTCATCAGGAGCAGCTTGCCTCGCCCAAGTGCATTACGTCAAAGGATGAACCCATCCCGGATCATCTTGTCTCGCAACCAGCTCCCGTGCCCCATCCATGCGACTTCTTTTTGGCGAATGGGTGGGATACGAAGAAGCCCAACCGGCCCGTTCATCAGGAGCGGTTTGCCTCGCCCCGGCTCCTTACGTCCAAGGATCAACCCATCCCGGATCATTTTTCCTCGCAACCAGCTCCCGTGCCCCATCCATTCGCCGTCTTTTTGGCGAATGGGTGGGATACGAAGAAGCCCAACCGGCCCGTTCGTCAGGAGGGAGCGCAGCACAATCCCCCCGCATAGTCGAGCCCCCCGCCGGGGCACTATAGTTGTTCTGCGCCCGAGTTCGCGACATTCCCGCGCCATAATTGCAACGCGCTATGGTAACCAAGGGCTCGGCCCGCGACGGAGCAAACTGTCGCCTGGAAACATGCCCCGCCAATCGGTTTGAATAACATGTTTTCGAATGAACGGAGAATTACATGAAGACCAGGAATTCCTTTCGACGGATGGGACGCAAATTATGCCGCCCTGCATTGGCCGCTGCCGGCCTGTTCGCTTTGTTCTCGCCTCTCGCTGTCCAAAACGCAAATGCGCAGATGCAAGTCCACCTCGCGCCTCCCGGAGACTCTCTCACCACGCCCGGACCGCTGGCGCAGAACCTTTCTCCAAAGTTCAACAAACCCGACCTCGCCAAGGCCATGAAGATCGTCGCCGACTGGCAGCTCAGCCATATGGCCGCCGAGCCGCAGTATGACTGGACCTGGGCCGCGCTCTATGCCGCCTTCATGGGAGTTCCCGATGCCGTTGCCGGTGACAAATATCGGAAGGCCATGCAGGATATTGCCGACAAGCTCGAGTGGCAGCCCGGCCCCCGCGTCGAACATGCCGACGATCAGGCTGTGGGCCAGATGTACATGGAGCAGTACTTCCTCCACAAGGATGCAAAGATGATGGGCCCCATGAAAGCCCGCCTCGACCAGGAGATCGCCACTCCCGACGATCCGGCCAAGCCGCTCTGGTGGTGGTGCGACGCGCTCTTCATGGCGCCGCCCGTCTTCGCCGACATGGCCAGGGCCACCGGCGACACCAAGTATCTCGACTTCATGGATCGCGAGTGGAAGATCACTACCGACCTGCTCTACGACAAGAACAAGCACCTCTACTCGCGCGACGCCACCTTCCTTGACAAGCACGAGAAGAACGGCGAAAAGCTCTTCTGGTCCCGCGGCAATGGCTGGGTCATGGGCGGCATCGTTCGCGTGCTGCGGCAGCTACCCAGGAACTCTCCACTTCGGCCCAAATACGTCGCACTGCTCAGGGAGATGGCCGCCGAATCGCTCGCCATTCAAGGCAAGGACGGACTCTGGCGTCCCGGCCTGCTCGACGCCGATACGTATCCGCTGCCTGAAATCTCCGGAAGCGCCTTCATCGCCTACGCGTTGGCCTACGGCGTCAACGAGAAGATTCTCGACAAGAAAACCTACTGGCCCGCCGTTGAAAAGGCATGGGCAGGCATGTTGACTCATGTTTATGCGGACGGCCGCCTCGGCGCAATCCAGCCCGTGGGCGCGGCGCCCGGAGCCTACACTGAGACGTCGAGCTATGTTTACGGAGTCGGCTCATACCTGCTGGTCGGTTCCGAAATCTACCGAACCGCAAAGTAGTGGGTCGCTTCAACACCGCCCCGGCGAAGCCTGCACGTCTTCGCCGGGGCGCGCTGCGTTGTCATCTTCTATTCA
>Ga0182027_10010794_pt1 | contig 12961 bp, 10 predicted proteins | sample 712E1DmetaG_FD_121300 | JGI IMG/M metagenome (GOLD analysis project Ga0182027, IMG submission 121300) | Permafrost microbial communities from Stordalen Mire, Sweden - 712E1D metaG (Illumina Assembly) | ecosystem: Environmental > Terrestrial > Soil > Wetlands > Permafrost | place: Sweden...
CTGCGAGTGGACGATCCGCGCGGCCGAACACGGCAAGCATGTCTTGTGTGAGAAGCCCATCGCGCTTAACGCCGCGGAGTGCCGCGAGATGATGGCGGCCTGCGCGGCGCACCGCGTCACGCTCATGGAGGCGTTCATGTATCGCTACACCGACCGCACCCGCCAGGTGCTCGACGTGGTGCGCAGCGGGGTGCTCGGCGAGATTAAATTCGTCGAGTCGAGTTTTCGTTACCTGCTCGCCAATCCGGCGTCGATCAAGCTCAAGCCCGAACTCGGCGGCGGTGCGCTCTACGATGTGGGCTGCTATCCGATCAATTTCGCCGGCTTGGTGGCCGATGTGGCCGCCGGGGCTCCGGCCGGCACGGTGCGTCCTGAGTCCGTGGCCGTCGAGTGCGTGCGGGCCGGCGGTATCGATCTGCTTTTTTCCGCGCTGCTGAAGTATCCCTCCGGCCTCGTCGCGGCGTTGCATTGCGGGTTCAACGCCCACAAGCGGATCGGTTCCGAGATCATCGGCACCCAGGGCATGCTCGAGATTCCCGATACGTTTTTCGACAATGCCGGGGCGTTGGTCCTGACCACCGGCGAAACGCACCGGGAGATCCCGGTGGCGCTGAGCGACCGCTACCGGTTCGAAGTGGAGGATTTCGCCGACGCGATCCTCCAACAACGTCCGCCGCAGTTCGGCCTGGCGGAAACGTTGCGCAACGCCGAAACGCTCGACCGCCTGCTGGTGAGGGCGGGCGGCCAGACTCGTGCGGCTTAGGGCTCATTTCAAAACCTCCGGAAGTGGCATGGGCATCTGGCCCATGCCGCCGACGAATCACGGGCAAGATGCCCGTGCCACCCCAATCCACATACCGCGGACACGGAGGTTTTGAAATGAGCTCTTACTGAGTCTCGCGAAATAGGGTGACAATGGTGGAGCGCGTTGACCTCAACGCGCTAAGAGCCGTTTCGACAAGCTCAAGGCCCCGAGCCCGTCGAGGGGCGTCTTGAGGTCAAGCCGCTCCACCAGATCTGCCACCGTATTCTGAGCCTGAGTAATTGAACTGTCGCCCCAGGTGGTTGGCTGGGCGTCTGCCACGCCGCAACCGACGCGGTTTCTTTCCGATCGTAGCCGCCGCGGTTACGCGGTGGAGCCCCGGGGCGCCATCGGGAATTATTTTTCCGGGCGTTGGACATCGGGCTGTTTTCCGGTTAGCTGGTATCTGAAAGTCTCCCCCCAGTCTCGCCGCGCATCGATAGTCTGTTTGGCCTCGCCTGTCAGACTGCCCGTGGTGGAGCGCGTTGTCCCCCACGCGCTCAAGCGTCTTGGGGACAAGCCGCTCCACCAGCGAGCATCGGGCTGCTCTGCGAGGCTCAACACTTGAGGTGGCATTTCTATGACACAAAACCAACCAGCCGACGACCCTGCCAGTCACGGAGCGGAGCGCGTTACGCCGCCGTCCGGTGGAAAATTGCGCTTCGGCGAAAGTCACGGCTTTCAGGCCGAATTGCGCCGGCGGGTCGAAGAATTTCTAAACCGCACGGGCAGGAGGATGCACGATTGTCCGCAACTCTACTGGAAGGCCGCCATCGTCCTCGCGGTCTTCGCGGCCTGCTACGTGTTTCTGGTGTTTGTCGCCCGGGCGTGGTGGCAGGCGCTGCCGCTGGCCATATTGCTCGGCCTCGCCACCGGCGCCATTGGCTTCAACCTCCAGCACGACGGCAGCCATCAGGCGTTTTCGCGGCACCCGTGGGTGAACAAACTCATGGCGATGTCGCTGGATCTGATCGGCGGCAGTTCCTACCTCTGGTATTGGAAGCATGTCGCATCGCATCACACCTACGTCAACATCACCGGCCACGACGCCGACGTCGATCTGGGCGTGCTCGGCCGGCTGACGCCACATCAGAAACGCTACGCCTTTCATCGCTGGCAACACCTGTACCTGTGGCCCGCCTACGGCTTCATGGCGATCCGCTGGCAGTTGTATGGAGACTTCCGCGACATCGTCACCGGCCGGATCGGCGGAAGCCGGATTCCGCGTCCAACGGGGCGGAAACTCATCGTGTTCCTGGCGGGCAAGGCGGTCTTCTTCGCCCTGGCCTTCGGGATTCCCCTCCTCGTGCATTCGTGGTGGGTGGTGCTGTCGTTTTATGGGGTGACGGCGGTCGTGGTGGGCATCGTCTTGAGCGTCGTGTTCCAACTGGCGCACTGCGTCGAAGAGGCGGAATTCCCGTTGCCCCGCCCGGATACCGGGCGCATGGAAAACGACTGGGCCGTCCATCAGGTGGAAACTACGGTGGACTTTGCGCGACGCAGCCGGGTGGCGGCGTGGTTGCTCGGCGGATTGAACTATCAGGTGGAGCATCATCTGTTCCCCCGCATCTGCCATGTAAATTACCCCGCGATTTCGAAGGTGGTCGAAGCCACCTGCCGGGATTTCGGCGTGCAATATCTCGAGCACAAATCGCTCTGGTCTGGTTTGGCCTCACACTATCGCTGGCTGCGACGCATGGGTCTGCGGGACACATCCGGCTGACCGATCTGGCCTCGCTGCTTCACGCCCGACTTGTTCGGCCGATGCGGGGGCCGCGCAACAATCGACGATCATCCCGCGATAGATCGTGCAACGTTAACAAATATAGGGGAGGATACTCCGGTGAAAAAGAAAATCGTTAAGTCCAAGGCTACGAAATCCAAAGCTGCCAAGTCCAAGACCGTGAAAAAGGGAGCGAGCAAGAAAAAGTAGGTGCCGGTCGGAAAATGCGCTGATTAGCGGTGAACAGCTCCCGCTTTAACCCTGCGTTGCCGCCAGCAGGGCGTTGATCTTGCGCATGACCGCGAAGGCGTCCGCGACGTAGAGGACGTCGGCCTTGCCCTGCGCCCAACTGCAACTGGGGTTGAGGTTGATGGCACGGCGTTCGCTGATGAAACGCCAGCCGACCGTGTGCGGCTCTTCGCCATGACAACACGTCGCCAGGCCTTTCGGATGGCGCGGCGTTGAGCCGGTCTGGCCGACCTGGTTGAGGTGCGTCATGAACTTCAGCACCGCGTGGCCTTCGCCGCTGAGATCGACGAGCGACTTGGTGCTGCCGAGCGACGCTTTCGTTTTGCCGAGGAAACCGAGGATGAGTTTTCCCGCCTCGTCAGGATGCGCCTGGCCGTCGGCCTGTTTCTTCGTCCAGCCGGCGCCAGCGACAAAGAGGAGCTTCGCATCAGGGCGGATCGTTTGCTCGTCGGCCGGCGGCGCCTGCACGCCGGTGACCACAGTGCGCTTGTTGGCCTCGGTCAGAGATACCGCGACGGCTTCGACCGTGGCGGTGCCGGCGGCGCCGGCCCACGCGTCGGCACAGCCGGACTCGAGAAGAATGCACCACGGACGGCGCGTGCGCTGCACGACGGCTTCCATGCGCTGGCGGTAGTACCAACGCGTGAGGCTCAGCTTGCCATCGACCGCGGAGATGCCGGTGGTGTGTGCGTCGATGCGGCCGCCGAGGCGTTGCGTGGCGCCGGCGAGCACACGGTTCCAGCGCGAGGTGGCGGGCGCGACGATCACGGTGGCAGCGGCGGCCTTGGCGAGCGCTTCCACGGCGACGATGTCGGTCGAGTAGCGCGAGTGCGCGAAGTCCGCGCCGGCAACGCCGAGGATTTTGACGGCACCACAGCTCGCGATCTGATTGGCGGCGGGTTGCACGTCGCCGCCGACGAGGCCGGCGATCAAGGGCGATCCAGCGAGTCCGGCCGCGAGTGCCTTGGCGGACGTGAGCGCTTCGAGCGCGGCCTTGCCGAGCGAGCCGTCTGCTTCGGTGTGGGCGAGAAAGAGGATGGTTTCCATGGGAGGAGAGGGGGAGTTGGAAACCACTAATCCACACTAATAGGCACTAATTTCAGAGGGTTCGGAACCAAACGAGTTGGTCGAATCTTCCGGTCATTAGTGTCAATTAGTGTTCATTAGTGGTTAAAGGTCTTAATCTTTGCTGATCCACTCGACGATTTCTTGGGCGATGGCGTCGGGGGTCAGGTCTTTCACGATTCTCGTTTCGCGGCGCTGCTTCGGGAGCGACACGCTCGCGAAGGCGACGCCGTCGTTGGCGACTTTCACCGGCTTGGCGCGCTGGAGCGCGGGCATCACGGTGCGCATGTTGAGCATTCCGACCTGCGGATTATTCGGCGGTTCGGGGAGATTGCCAGTGGCCCAGCCGAGGAGCGCGGGAAGCGCCACGCAGGTGGAAACCTGGTGTTTGCCGCCCTCGATGCGCTCAAGCACGCGGAACGAACCGTCGGGCTGCACGGTGAGCTGATCGACGCCTTGGAACTGGTCGACGATGCCGAGGCGCTCGCCGACCATCTGCATGGTGGTGCCGGCGCCGCGCGAGGCGGATTCCCAGCCGCCGAAGACGAGCAGACGAGATTTGTCGAGGCCGGCGATGCCCTGGATGGCCTCGGCGAGCGCGGCGGCAATTTCGGCCGACTCGGCGAAACCGCTCGCGGGACCGTCGAGCGCGACGAGCTCGAACGGCACCTTTTGCGCGACGGTCATCATGACCTGCTGGAGCTTGGCCTTGGGGCCGATACTTACGAGCCACACCTTGCTGCCGGGGTTTTGTTTGGCGAGGTTGGCCGCTTCGAATAGGGCGTGGCCCGCCCACGGGTCGAGCACGGCGGGCAGCATCAATTCGTTTTTCAATGCCGGACCGGCGGGCGTGGCGACCGGTTCGAGCGTCTGCAACGGATCGGGCACGAGGCTGCCGCAGACGACGATTTGGTAGGCGATGGGCATGGGAGGGAAAAAGAAACCGCTAATGAACGCTAATGGTCGCCAATGAGAAGCCCGAAAGCCGGTGACGGAACGATGCATAATCCACCGAACCCACCCAGTTGAACCACGAATGAACGCGAATGAATACAGACCAAAGGTATCGGGTTTCGAAGTTCATGTTGTGGGGGATCGAGTTGCTCGATCTGGACCGCAAGACAGCACTCTCATCTTCGAGAGGTTTCGCTGCTTCGCGGTTTCCATCTACATAGTTCCGGATTAGCGAGGATTAGCGTCAATTAGCGGTTAAGATGATTGGGATCTCTCAATTCTCCGCCGAGTGCAGGTGGCGGCGCGGAAAGAGGAGTTGAGGCGCCAGTATACTTCTCCTTACCGGAATATTGACAGGTAAGGCAAACGAGCCGATGATGGAGCCATGACCACCTTGACCCTCACCGTAAAACGCCAGGCCACCTTTCCGAAGAAGACCTGCCAGTCGCTGGGCTTGAAACCGGGAGATGTCGTCGAACTCGAAGCCCGCGACGAAGCGAGCGGGCGGGTGTGGGTGCTGCGCCCACGGCCGGTTCGGGCGCGGCGTTGGATCGGTAGTCTCGAAACCTACGGTCGCCAGGCCGCCGATCATTCGCTGGAGGCCATCCGGAATAGCATTGCCACGGGCCGAAAGAAAGAGGGCGCGACATGAAGGTTGGGCTTGATACCTCGGTGGTTCTGCGCCTGCTGCTGGGCCAGCCGGCTGACCAATCTCAACGCGCGGTAGCTTTTCTGGAAGAGGCAGTCCGGCATGGCGACCAAGCCGTGGTTTCCGATCTGGTCGTGGCTGAGACATATTTTGCCCTGCAATACCACTACGGAGTGCCGAAGAAAGAAGCGCTTGCAGCCCTGCGGCGGATGTTCGCCGACGGGGAAATTGAATCACAGGGTGTGGCGGCCGAGATACTGGCTGCGGAAGGTTTGGCCTCGGCCAAACCCGGATTCGTGGACCGCCTGATTCAGGGTGCCTACGTCGTGTCTGGCGGTTCGATGGCGACCTTCGAGAAGGCGTCTGGAAAATTGAAATCCGTGCGAGTGCTGTGAGGTTTTTGGGGTGTTCGAGGCTTCGTCTGTGCGCACCTCACGTGGCCGGCTATTCCTCGCCGGCGAGCTCTTTGATGCGAGAATCTGACGTCTGACCCGGCCGGAGAGGGCTGGCGCGAGGCGGGGAAAACGACTGAACCCGGCATTGTAAGCTGGCTCACTTGTAGCGGCGGTCTATGACCGCCGAGGCACGCCACGACCCCTGGTCGGCGGTCATAGACCGCCGCTACAGGATACCGTATGGGGTTAGCGAGATTCCACCGGATCAGGATGTCCGAGCCTTCGCGACTTGGCGTGACCAATTCCGACTCCAACTGCTACTCCCACCTCAATTTTCCGCCGAGTGGAGGCCACCGGCGCCGGCGCGGAAATCGACATTGGTGCGCTCGGGATCAGTCGGGTGCGGCTGCGAGCAGTTCCACAAACACGCGCCACAATGCACGCATTTTTCTCGGTCGAACGCCGGCACACCGCCGGGGCCGGCAGTGATCGCCTGGCCGGAGCACGCGTCGATGCAAATTTTCACGCCGCACTTCGCGCAGGCGGCTTCGTCGAGGAACACGACGTGGTCGGCATAACCCGCGGGCGCCTGCACCTTGCCGCCCATGAGGAGTGCGTCCTGGTGCGAGATGAGCAGTTTACCATCGAGCGGCACGGCCGGCCAGCCGACCCGGTCCATGAGCGCGTCGCGTAGATGCTTGCCGCTGGCGGCGCACTCTTCGCGGAGCTTCGCGATTTCGGCGGCGGAGATTTTGCCGCGGTAATACGCTTCGAGACTTGGCACGCGCTGGTGCGGCGGCAGCGGTTTGCCGGGAAGATTGAGGCGTCCACCGGTGAGGCCGGTGAGGCCCATGCCGATGAGTCCGGTGACCACGCCACGCTGAAAGCCATCGCGAGCTTTTTCGGCGACGCGGCTTTCGTTATCGACCCAACTCGCGCGGCGGCGTGCAACGTAGGCTTGTTCGAGGTTTTCCTGGGTGAACGGTTTGCCCGCCTTCAGCAGTTCGACGACGCCCTCAGCGAGCGACGTGCCGGTGGCCCACGCTTCGTCCACACCGGAGCCGGTGAGGACGTTGGTGCTGCCGGAACCTTCGCCGATGCGCACGTAACCGTGGCCCGCCAGATGCGGTTCGCCCCGGCGCCCGGATTCTTGGAGCGACTTCGCGCCCCACGAACGAAGCGTGCCGCCTTCGAGGTAGCGCCACAGATACGGGTGCATCATCCAGTGCTGGAGGTAGCGGTACGCGGTGCGCACCGGGTTATCGAACCACGACGGCACGAAGATGCCGAGCGACGCGATGCGCCCCGGGTGTACGTACATGAAACCGAAGATCTCCGGCTCGGGATAGCCGAAGGTGTGGAAAACGGTGCCGGCCTCGAGGTCGACGTGCGGCGGCAGATCGACGACGGCCTTCATGCCGACCGCCCAGTCGTGTTGGTGATTCCCCTCGGGCAAGCCGAACTGCTCGTCGAGCTGACGGCCAATCGCGCCAACGGGGCCATCGCCGACGACGGTGAGCGCGGCGCGGATGTCCATGCCCGGCATGAAACCGTCGGCCGGCTGGCCTTTTTTGTCGGTGCCCTGATCGATCAGGCGCACGCCGACGACCTTGCCGTCCTCGACGAGCGGACTGGCGACGGGCGTCGAGGGCCACACCTGCACGGTGCCGGAGCCCATGACCTGCGCGCCGACCCACTGCATGAACTGGCCCAGCGAGAGCACGAGGCCGTCATGTTTCTGGAGAAACGGCGGCGTCCACGGCAGGTTGAGCGCGTGATGCTCGTAGGGCAGAGCCCATTTGCCGGCGCGGATCAACGCGTCGGCCATCCGCAACGGCGCTGAGCGGCGGCTCGCGCCGCCGGGATCGAGCAGGTACGCGATCTTCTCGTGCTTCACCGGCGCGGCCATCGGGATTTGCGTCGGATCGAGTTGCGGGAAACTCGCCTTGATGCTGCGGGCCGGCGTGACGACGCCGGATACGCCGAAACCGATGTCGTCGGCGCGCTCGTAACAGATCACCTGCGGCGGCATCCCGGGCGCGGCGGCGCTTTCGAGGGCGGGCGTGCCGTCCTCTTTCACGAGCTGGCGTGAGAGCGTGGTGAGAAATCCCCCCATCGCCGGCCCGAAGCCGACGCAGACGATGTCGACCGCCATGGATTGGCGGTCGGGGACGGGGGATTCAGTCGTTGTGCTCATGCGAAGACGGTGAAGTGAAAAGCGGAAAATGTCTCACGCAAAGATGCCAAGACGCAGAAAGGAGAAAGCCATCGGATTTCCGAAATGCAGTTTAGCGCCCTGGCCTTGAAGGTGGTGAAATCGCAACATTCAGTCGGCGGTCATAGACCGCCGCTACAGGGTAAACTTTTGGCGGCCAAGCGTGAGCGGCAAACTGCCGGCAGCGTTGCTCAAAAACTGGAGTGCGCCCCCGGATCAGCCGCTGAGGGCGGCTCCGAGGAAGCAGACCGTAACGGGACCTGGCTCAAGCCACCGCCTTCTCCAACCGGTCGTACCAGCGGAATTTCATGAAGCCCGTGGTAACGATGAGCAGCACGAAGATGCCGCCGGCCCAATTCCACTGCCGGAGCACGATGTAGATGGGCAGCGTGACGAGGCAGAGCTGCCACACGATGCCGACGGCGACATTGGTCAGATCGTGCACCGCATTACGATTGGGGGCGAAGGAGGGATCTTCCGCCATGACTTTCGCGCGGATCGGGCCCCACCCACCCCAAGGATTCACGGTTTTGTAGAATTTCTTCAGCACGGCTTCGTCCTCCGGCTTGGTCAGCAGCGTGCCGGCGATGCAGCCGATCACCGAGATGACGAAGAGCACCGGGAAGGTATAGATCATGTTGAAGCCGCCCTTGAACAGTTCGTGCACGGTCGGGTTATGCGCGATCAGGTAATTGGCGATCTCGGGCACCACCATGGCGCCGCCGATGCCGGCCACCATGCCGTAGAAGTAGCCGTATCCATTGAAGCGCCACCAATACCACTTGAGCACGTTGGCGACCACAAAGCCGCTGTAGAGCGCCCCGACGAGCCACATCATGACATCCGTGATGCGGTTCGTGAGCAGGCCGAAAACGATGCCCACGGCGAGAAACACGAGGGAAACGAGGCGGCTGAGCGCGACCTCTTTTTTGCCGCCGGCGTTCGGATTGATGAAACGTTTGTAGATATCGTTCACCACGTAGGCCGGCGCCGCGTTGAGGGTGGCGGCGAAATTCGACATGAACGCCGCCGCGAGTCCGGCCAGCAGAAAACCGAGCACGCCCGTCGGCACGTGTTCGCTCAGGACGAGCGGCAGGATTTTCTCGAAGTCGGGCGTGCCCTGCGATTGCAGTTGCGGCAGGGAGAAGGCGAGCGCGAGGACGGTGATGCCCGCGATCATCATATAGCGGGGGAACATCAACACGACGGTCACCATGCCGTTCATGAGTGAGGCCTCGCGGGGATTCCGCGTGGCGAGGATGCGCTGCATGTCGTAATTCGGCGCGGGGCCGGCGAGGCTGGCCAGCACGCCTTTGAAAAACATCAGCCCGATGACGATCGAAAAGAGATCGTTGCCGTCCTGCGCGATCGTCTTGTTGGCGGTGGCGAGGATGCCGTCCCAGTTAAGGCCGAGATTCCAGCCGAAGAAGGGATTCATCCAACCCGCCGGGATGCTGTGCGCGATCATCTCCGGCGTGACCTGCACAATGGCGATGGCGCCGATCGTCAACGCCGTCAGCGTGAGAATCGTAAACTGCATGACCTCGGTGATGACCACGCTCACCATGCCGCCCTTGATGGCATAGAGCGCGGTGAGGCCCATGAGGATCATCGCGTAAATATTCTCGTCGATGAACAGGCCGGAGGTGGCGCCGGTGAAGTGCCACGGCAGCATGACGACGGCGAATTTGCCGATGCCCTTGAACGCGTAGGCCAGCAGCCCGATGACATTGACGAGCGCAAAAACGACGACGCTCAGATGGGCGAGCGTGCCGCCGCGGTCGTTGCCGAAACGCGTCTGCATCCACTGCGCGCCGGTCAGCACGTTGGAGCGCCTCATCCATGCGCTCATGAACATCATCAGGAAGATCTGATTGAAGGTCGGCCACATCCACGGGAGCCAGATGCTTTTCAAGCCATACAGGAACAAAGCATAGACCAGCCACATGGTGCCGCTGATATCGAACATGCCCGAGGCGTCCGACACGCCGAGCACATACCACGGCAAGGTTTTCCCGCCGAGGAAGTAGCTGTCGAGATCCTTTGCTCCCCGGCGCGAAACCCAAAGTCCGATGAGGACGACAACCAGGAAATAGCCCACAATGATGCCGATATCGAGTGCGTGGAGATGCATGCGGGGGAGATGGGTTGGCGCGTCCGGCGGCAGTGATGGAGGGGGCGCGGATCGATAGGATAACCCGGAATTGTGAGGTGAGAGCAAACAAAACTTCCTCCGATACTGTCCGTGGGGCGCATCTCATTTTCTTGCACGATGACGGCCCGTCGGGGGCAGCCGCGCTTGAGCACCGCGAAAGCATGGCTGTCGGCCACGTTGTCGCTCCGCTCCAACGCGGCCACGTTCCGCCTCCATCGCTGTCCGCTGCGTCGCAGGTGCGAGGTAGGGCGGCTTATCCATAAGCCGCCGTTCGCGTAATTGACCATCCTGGCGTCTTAACGCAGGGTCTTTAGCCTGATGTGGCGGTACTCGATCGCCTGTTTGTCGGCTTCAAAGCCGATCTGACCGAGTTCGGCGATTTTCAGCGCCGCTTCCAGCAGCTCGCCGTTGCAGGTGCAGCGGGCCCGGCCGCCCTGCACGGTGACCTCGATGGCGTTCCAATCCTCCGGCTTGTAAGATTTGCACGTTTTGTAGGCGTAGTTGCTGTAGTCGCCGCATTGGAGCTGGGTGTTGTTGAAGAACAGGCCGCCATCGCACTTCTCGGCGGCACGGAACTCAAAGCGCAGAATGAAATCTCCCGTGTACTCCTGGGTCGTCCAGAGCAGCACCCGGCCCCTGGCGGAGTTGCCCGAGAGGGCGCCATCCTTGACCGTGTAACGGCCGTCGCTCGCATCGGTTTTGCCGTCAAGGGCGGGGCCGTCCTTGTGGTGCCAGCCGGTGAGATCCTTGCCGTTTAACAAAAGGGTGAAGCCGGGCTCAGGTGAAAAATCGGCGGCGTACAGCGAGGCGTTGAGCGCAAAAGCAATGAAGGTCAGGAGAGCGAAAAGGTGGGCTTTCATGTTTGGCGGCAGGCTACCAGACGGTGGCGACGATTGAGGAATCGGTAATGTTGGCGTCCTTGGTGATGAGCGGGAGCCGGTGGACTTTGGCCGTGGCGGTGATGATCCCGTCGAATTGGTCGCCGTGGGGCAAGGCGAGTGTGGGGGCGGCTAATGCGATTTCGAGGGTGATGGGCAAAACCGTGACGAACTTCAGCCGCGCCATCAGGGGGACGGTTTCCAACGGTCGTTGGAGAGCGTGGGCTGGGTCAGATCGCCGTGGAACGCGATCTTGCCCCTGGCCGCGCCGAGGAGCGATTTGCGCGGCCCGGCGGCGGAGAAGACCAACTCGCCCTCCTTGTCCTGCACCCGCACGGTTTCGCTTTTTCGGGCCTTGGCTTTTTTGAAGGTGGTGAAATCGCGGAGAAAAGTGCGGACATTGGTGATCACGGACGGAGCTTTGTCAGACAAAACTCGCGCGGTCAAACAGTCCGCCAATCGCTGGCCCGAAGCGGGGCGTATCTCCCGGTGGTTGGTACGCTCACGCCTGCCTGTAGCGGCGGTCTATGACCGCCGAAACCACACAGTGAAACCGCTGCGTTCAGTCGGCGGTCATAGACCGCCGCTACAGGGCGGATCGAACTGCCGCTTCGACTTGCTGGGGCGAATTCGCGAAGGACGGGCGGCATTCGGCGATGCCGCCGCTACAACGGAGGCGAAGCAATCACACCGGATAATCCAGCGCCTCGGGGATCATCACCTGGGTCAGGGCATCGGCGGCGCGGTCTTTGGCTAGACGCGAGCCGGAGAGGCTGGCGTCGACCTTGGCGCGCAGGCGGACGAATGACTCCAGTGCGGTGGCAACGGCGCCGGAGGCGTCGGCCTGGCCGCAGGTGCAGTTCTCATCGGGGCAGGCGGGCAGTTCGTTGTAGCCGTAAACGAGCTCGGCGCAAAGGCGGGCGGATTCGCCGGCGGCGCTGGCGGCTTGCACCGCGCAGAGGTCGCTGAAGAAGTTGACATAGCCGGCGAGCCCGTCGGCCACGGTGGCGCTGGCCGCGCCTTTCGTCTCAAGCTCGAGCACGTCGAGGATCTGGTAGCGCGCGGCCAGCAGCCAGCACAGCGCGTCGGCCAGGGGAAAATTCACACCCTGGCGGTTGCTCGAGTAGAGCTTGGCGCCGAGCGCGTCGGTGTTCTTTTGCAGGTGCTCGAGCGTCCACGTCCAGAGCTCCATCGCGGTCGCCAGCGTGCCGGCGCCCATGCCGGGGTGGGTGGCGCCGATGCCGCGCAGCGCGCGGGCCCAACTGCGGAAGGAGGCGAGAAAGACCTCGTTGGTCATCGTCACCGAAAGCTGGCGACGCTGCACCGCCTCGGGGCCCTCGTAGGTGGCTTCGAGCTGGGCATCCATCCACTTGTGGCCGAGGAATCCGGGGCAGTCCTCGGTGATGCCGTAGCCGCCGACCAGGCTGACGGCATCGCGCATGACGTTGGCGCCGTGGCCGGTATTCCAGAGCTTGGTGGCCGGGCAGAGGACGTTGGCCTGCGAGTCGAGGATGAGGAACTGCACGAGCACGTCGGCCTTCAGCGCATCGTAGCGGGCGGCGTCGCGCCCGGCGGCGGGTTTCGCGGCGAGCTCGATGAACTCCAGCGCCTGCTTGGCGATGGCGCGGAAGGCCTTCATCTGCGCCATGCCGGGCGCGATGCCCTGCTCGGCGAATTTCCGGTCCTTGATTTTTTCGAGCGGATCGAGCTCATCGAAAAGCCGGGCGGCGGCGAGACCGAGAGACGCGGCGGCTTCGCCGGTCGCCCAGATGTCCACGAGGCGTTGCAGGCAGTCTTCCTTTTGCTGCAGGCCCTGGTCGAAGCGCGGCGTGCCGGGATTGACGCTCGCCGCACCGCGAAAACGGCTGCGGTGGTA
>Ga0182027_10010795_pt1 | contig 12961 bp, 10 predicted proteins | sample 712E1DmetaG_FD_121300 | JGI IMG/M metagenome (GOLD analysis project Ga0182027, IMG submission 121300) | Permafrost microbial communities from Stordalen Mire, Sweden - 712E1D metaG (Illumina Assembly) | ecosystem: Environmental > Terrestrial > Soil > Wetlands > Permafrost | place: Sweden...
GAGCAAGTTAACTGGACAGTATAATGAAGATTGCACTGGTATCTCCGTATGATTTCTCCCATCCGGGTGGGGTTGGGCGCCATATCACCGCACTCTTTAATAACTTTACCTCGAAAGGGCATCAGGTCAAGGTTATTGCGCCTTCGTCACATCGTGTCGATGATTTCGGTGAGCATTTTGTCCGTATCGGCAGACCGTTCCCCATCCCGGCCAGTGATTCGGTAACCCGTATTCCTGTTTCTCTGCATCTCGCTCCGGCCATTAAGAAAGTGATGGCTGAAGAGAAGTTCGATGTGGTGCATCTTCATGAGCCTTTTATGCCGATGCTCTGCAGCGCGACACTTAAGTTTTCTAATACTGTCAATGTCGGTACTTTCCATGCCGCTCAGGGCAAACCGGGCTACGGATTCGGCCGTCCGGTCACCAAATGGATATTAGAGGCCCGCGCCAAAAAATTGCACGGCCACATCGCCGTCTCCAAACCGGCCATGGATTATGCCTGTCGTTTTGTTCCGGCCGAATACGAAATTATCCCCAACGGCGTCGATACCAAGTTTTTCCGTCCGGATGTTCCGCCGATTGAGCAATATAATGACGGTAAACTGAATATCGTGTTTATGGGCCGGCTGGAATTCCGCAAAGGGCTGAATTACCTTTTGAAAGCGTTTTACGATGTTAAAAGGGAAATGCCGAATACCCGCCTCATGATCTGCGGCCCCGGCACCAGATTGCGGAAACGCTACGAACAATGGGTCAAAGACAACCGTCTCCAGGATGTCGTTTTCACCGGCATGGTGAATTTTGAAGACCAGCCCGGTTACTACCGCACCGCCGATATTTTTTGCGCGCCGAATACCAGCCGCGAAAGTTTTGGTCTGGTTTTAATCGAAGCCATGGCCACCGGCAGGCCGGTCGTCGCCACCAATATCGAAGGCTTCGCCGCGGTTATTACCAACGGCAGGGAAGGACTCCTGGTCCCCCCGATGACGGTGCGCCCGTTAGCAGATACGCTGCTGAAACTTTTAAATGACAAGCAACTCCGCGCGCAGATGGGACAGCAGGCTCTCATTACCGCCCGCAAATACGACTGGGAGGGTATTTCTGAGAGGGTGCTGGCTTATTATCAGAAAACGATTGAAAAGACCCGCGCTCAAGGTCTGGTGAAGTAAAATGGCTAATTTAGAAGGTGCCCGCCGGACTTTAGGCAAGTATTTTGCCGACCCGGTGGTAACCGTGCTGGAAAAGACTCATATTACCCCGAACGGTCTGACGGTTATCGGCATGCTCATCACTTTCGTCGCCGCGGTGCTCGTAGCTGTCAGGCATCCCTTCGCCGCCGGTTGGGTGGTGCTGTTTGCCGGGTTGTTTGATATGCTGGACGGCGCGCTCGCCCGCCGCACCAATAAAGTGACCAAATTCGGCGGCGTGCTGGATTCAACCCTCGACAGGGTTTCCGAAGCCTCCGTTCTCATCGGGATTGCCGTATTTTTCGCTAACCGGCAATCTGTTTGGGGCGTGGCTGTCACCGGAATTACTTTAATCGCCTCACAGCTTCCCAGTTATATACGGGCCAAGGCTGAGAATTTGAATATTAATGGCGGAGTCGGACTCTTTACACGGCCCGAAAGAGTGGTTATACTTGCTCTGGGCTTGTTGCTCGCAGGTATCACCAATGTTTTACTTATTGCGTTGACTATCATCGCTGTCCTCAGCTTTTTCACCGCCGGGCAGCGGTTGGTTTATATCTGGAATAAAACAAAATCCGATTAATTGGGGGACAATATGCCGGTAATAGCTATTATTGGTGCGCAGTGGGGGGATGAGGGCAAAGGGCGGGTCGTGGATTTGATTACGGAAAAGGCAGACGTGGTTGTCCGCTATTCCGGCGGCGATAATGCCGGCCACACGGTCATTAATAATCTTGGTAAATTCGCCCTGCACCTGATACCCTCCGGTATCTTTTCCAAAGACGCTGTCTCCGTAATCGGCAACGGCGTGGTCGTTAACCCGAAGTCTCTTTTCACCGAAATGGACATGCTCACCTCTAGAGGTGTGGATGTCTCTCCTGCGCGTTTATCCATCAGCGACCGCGCACAGCTTATCATGCCTTACCATCTGCTTCTCGATAAACTGGAAGAACAATCCCTGGGTAACAGCGCCATCGGTACCACCCTCAAAGGCATCGGACCGGTCTATTCGGATAAAGTTGCCCGCCGCGGTATCCGCGTCGGTGATTTAATGGATAAAAAAGCCTTTAAAGTACAATTGAAAGCGGCCCTCGATCGCAAGAATCAGGTCCTCACTAAAATCTACGGCGTCGAACCCCTGGCACTGGAACCGATTTATGACGAGTATCTCGCTTACGGCCGGCGGCTTGCGCCCTACATTCAGGAAACGACTTTAACCTTGAATGAAGCTCTGGAGAAAGGTAAAACCATCCTGCTGGAAGGTGCTCAGGGCACTCTGCTCGACCCGGATTTCGGCACCTATCCCTACACCACATCTTCCTCCCCGATTGCCGGCGGCGCTTCCATCGGCACCGGCATCGGCCCCAATAAAATGAATGTTATTCTCGGTGTCTATAAAGCTTATTGCACCCGTGTCGGCGGCGGTCCTTTCCCCACCGAACTGAAAGATGCTGTTGGCGACCAAATCCGCGAACGCGCCCATGAATTCGGTACCACCACCGGACGGCCTCGCCGCTGCGGCTGGTTTGACGGTGTGGCTGCCCGGTTCAGCCAGCGAGTCAACGGTTTCACCTGTATGGTCATTACCCGTTTCGATATCCTGGACGTGCTCCCGGCTTTGAAAATCTGCACCGCTTATAAACTGGACGGTAAAGTCATTCACTACTTCCCGGCCAATATCGATGTCCTCGCCCGGTGCGAACCAGTCTATGAAGAACTTCCCGGCTGGATGAGCTCCACCGAAAATATCCGTAAATATAAAGATTTACCGGTCAATGCCAAGAATTATGTCAAGCGGATGGAAGAACTGTCCGGTTGCCCCGCCATCCTTATCGGCGTGGGTCCGGCCCGTGAACAGATTATCGAAAAATCCCCGATTATCTAGACTTGGTGTAGGGTCGAGTTTCGAACTCGACCGCCCTAATTGTCGGGTCAAGCCCGACAATGACAAAACGAAATTAGATTCCAGCTTACTGGAATCTAATTTTTTCCAATTGTCATTCCCGACCTGATCGGGAATCCATATAAATAGGCTACCCCAAAAACTCCGCGTCTTCCTCGCTCAGCCGCATATGTTCCTTACGCATGCACTTGTCCATCACCACCAGCAGCCCCGCCGATTCCGCTTTCTTGGCCGCGGCATTATTAATGACGCCTTCCTGCATCCAGACCGCTTTCGCCCCGATTTTAATCGCTTCGTCCACAATTGCCGGCACATCGTCGGATTTGCGGAAAACATCCACCACTTCTATTTTACCCGGAATCGCGCTCAGACTAGGATAACACTTCTGCCCGTATACTTCATCGATTGTCGGGTTTACCGGCACTACATTATAGCCGTGCACTGTCAGGTATCTGAATACCATATTGCTTGGTCTTTGCGGGTCGGCGGAAGCCCCTACCATCGCCACGTTGCGGAAACTTTTTAGTATTTTCACTTCAGACATTTTTTTGACTCCTGCTGCTATTTTCCTCTCTCCCTCTCAGGCCAAGGTCCCGGAGCCACGACGGGAGAGAGATTGAGAGAGAGTGATAATTTCTATCTGCCAAAAGCTGAACGTTTGCACTCAGTCCTCTCCCCCGCTTAATGATAACCCCCATTGCTTCGTTTCTCTTCTCCCTTGCAGGGAGAAGGCCGAAGGCACTTTGCTTCGGTAGACTTACATCGAAGCAAATGTGTCGGATGAGGGAGAAATCACAGCCATCGAACAAATATGGGGTTAAAAAAACTCCGCCATTAATTTCTCCGCTGTTTACTCTCCCTTTTGTAAAGGGAGATACAGAGGGATTTATATCTCTACCAAAAATCCTCCTAGATTAATCCTCTCGCCCCTTGCTGTAGCCGCAGCGGAAGTACTTCACGAAGTGAATGTAAGGGAGAGAGCCGAAGGTACTTGTATTTCGGTAGACTTACATCGAAACAAAAGTACAGAGGTGGAAGCCTAAAAACCCCTGTTGTTAATTTCCTCGCCCCTTGAGGGAGAGGATTAAGGTGAGGGGTAGCTCAACTATTTCCGGTATAATGCATCCTTACTTAAAAAAACTCCGCCAGCAGCTTCTCCACCTTCATCGGCTCAATCCCCTGCGAAACCAGCGTCCCTTTCTCCAGCGCCGGAAACTCGCTCTCATAAACCGGCTTCTCTTCCCGGTAAAAAACCCCGATGGGGATATGCTCGCCCCATTCCTGCGCTTTCTTGAACGCCGCGAATTTATCGGAGGGATTATAGCTTGCGTCAGCGTCCAGCTTGTAAACCCGCTCTTTATACCAGGCGTAAGTATTCTTGTGGTTGAAAGAAACGCACGGCTGTAAAATATCGATCAAAGCAAAACCTTTGTGGTTAATGCCTTCTTTAATCATTTGTGAAAGATGTTCGGTGTCCCCGGCGAAAGACCGAGCCACCAAAGTCGCCCCGGCTGCAATCGCGATTCCCAGCGGATTAAAGGGCGGCGGCGCCCCTTGCGGCGTCGTTTTCGTCACAAAACCGATATCGCTGGTCGGGGATGTCTGCCCTTTCGTCAGGCCGTAAATCTGGTTGTCATGCACCAGATAAGTGATGTCGTGGTTGCGCCTCGCGGCGTGAATAAAATGGTTTCCGCCTTCGCCGTAGCCGTCCCCGTCCCCACTGATGGCAATCACCTTCAGATCGCGGTTGCATATCTTGGCTGCCACCGCCGGCGGCATGGGCCGCCCGTGCAGCGAATTAAAGACGTTCCCCTTCGTATAATGCGGCAATTTCCCTGCCTGCCCGATGCCGGATACCAATAACAAATCATGCGGGTCGATGTTCAGTTCCACCAGCGCTTTTTTCACCGCAGCCAGGATCCCGAAATTCCCGCAGCCGGGACACCAGGCCGGCGTCAATCCGTTGTAATCTTCCATTTTTACTGTCATCGCTGCTTCCTCAATTCCGCCAGAATAATCTCCGGCGTAAACGGACGGCCGTCGTACTTCAGGATATTGCCCGCCGCCAATCCGGTCTGTTCGCGTATCAATCCTGCCAGTTGTCCGGTGAAATTATTTTCAATCACATAGGTGCGTTTGGTTTTTTTCATCGCCGTTGTCACCGCTTCAACAGGAAAAGGCCAGAGCTGGCTCAAATGCAGGTGACTGCAGCTGCCGCCGGTTTTATTCATTGTCTCCGCCGATTCTTTAATCACGCCGTAAGTGCTGCCCCAACCGATTAATAAAGTCTCGGCGGAATCCATACCGTAATATCTTGGCTGGACGATTTCTTGTTTCAGCCCTTCCATTTTCTTGAACCGCTTGTCCATCATTTTCGTGCGGGTTTCGCCATCTTCGATAATATGACCGTCTTCATTATGTTCGTCGGAATCGGCCACCACTAAAGCGTCCCGGTTGCCGGGGAAGGCCCGCGGCGAAATGCCCGATTCGGTATAGGCATATCTTTTATACGGTCCGGCGGTCTTATTTTTGTCAAATAAAAGTCCGCGGTCGATGGTAACTTTGCTCAGGTCGAATTTATCCGTGGTAAAATAGGAATTCGCCATATAATGGTCGGTTATCAGCAAAACCGGCAGCTGGTATCTTTCCGCGATGTTGAAAGCCTGAATCATCAGATTGAAGCAATCGTCGATGGTGGCGGGGGCGAACACCACCCGCGGAAATTCGCCGTGCGAGGCGTGCAGAATGAAATCCAGGTCGCCCTGCTCGGTGCGTGTCGGCAGTCCGATGGCCGGACCCGGCCGTGTCCCTTCAATCACGACAATTGGGGTTTCCGTTATTGCCGCCAAACCGAGGCCTTCTACCATTAGGCAGAACCCGCCGCCCGAAGTCGCCGTCATTGCCCGGACACCGGTATAACCGGCGCCGACGGTCATGTTTATCGCCGATATTTCATCCTCGGCGGGAACGACTACCAGCCCGAATTCCGTGCTGTGTGCGGCTAAATATTCCATGATCGAAGTAATTGGGGTCATCGGGTAAGCCGACATAAATTTGCAGCCCGCGGCAATTGCCCCGACGGCCATCGCTTCGTTACCGTTTAACAGCATCCGTTTTTCATCACCCGCGCAGGTCATTTTTTGCTGCGCGCCTTCGAATTCCAGCGCAATTTGATAACCGGCGTTGGCGGCTTTGACATTTTTCGCGCCGGACTCGCCGCTAAAAAATCCGGTCAATAATTCATTCATTAAATTGACATCGTAGCCGATCAGTCCCAGGGCCGCGCCGAAAGCTACGGTATTGGCCATTACCGCGTCGCCGGCTTCTTCTTTAGCCATACTGGCGAAAGGCACGTTTATCAGGTCGTTGCCCGCCAGACCCGGCAGCTTTTCGCCGTCATAGACAATCACGCCGCCCTTGGCCAGTTCGTGATGGTGCAGGTCGATACTTTCCTTGTTTAGTGCAATCAGGATATCTACAGATTCACGGATTGCTTCTACATGGGCATCGCTCGCCCTGATGCGGAAGAAGTTGTGGCCGCCGCGCACCCGCGATTCGTAGTCCTGATCGGCGAAGACATGGTAGCCCCAACGGGCCATCGCTTTCGCCAGCAGCAAACCCACCGACTGCACTCCCTGTCCGGCTTCCCCACCCACCATGAAGTTTATTTCAGCGGTCATATCATCTCCACTATTTCATCATTGCAGAGCGCATCATTTATCATGTCATCATTGCGAAGCAACATCTCGTTATCATTGCTTCGCAACATCATTTTATCACCCACAGGTTAGTTCGCCGTCCCTTGATGGTGCCGGCCGTAGCCGGAATACTTTACTGAGTCATTTCGAAGTAAATGTAGAGAGGATTAAGGTGAGGGTGAAATAGTTGGTTTCATCCAAAACTCCCCTCATTGCGCAGCAACATCATTTCATCGTCCGGGTGAACTCTATTTAATCCTCTTCTCGATGTTCTCCCAGTTGATATTCTTGAAGAAAGCAGCGATATAATCCGCCCGTTTCAGCTGGTAATCGAGCATATAAGCATGTTCGAAAACATCCATCACCAGCACGGGCGTACACCCGGCCAAATGCCCGGTCTCATGCTCATTGATCCACTGATTGAAAAGTTGGCCGTTCCAGTCCTGGTACAGCACTGCCCAGCCGATGCCGCGCATCGCGCCGACCGCTTTGAAATCCGCTTCCCAGGCTTCGTAGCTGCCGAAAGCCGCCGCGACTTTTTTGGTGAATTTACTCTCAACATTGGCTAAAGTTTTGCCCCCAAGGTTATCGAAATAAAGTTCGTGCAGGCGCATACCGTTAAACTCGAAGCCCATACGCCGCTTCAGTTCGGCATATTCCGGCGCCCCCGTCTTGCCCTCTTTGAGCATTGCGGTCAAAGCGTCTGTTAATTTGTTTGTGTTGGTAACGTATCCCTGGTAAAGCGTGAAATGATTTTTAATCATCGTGTCACTGAAACCCTGCATGCCGATGAGGGAATTGAAATCCTTCGCGGTATAAGACATTTTCATTCTCCTTATTTAAAATAGTTGTCTCTACTGTAGTACATCTTAATTGAAGGGTATGTGACAAAAGTCTCCGAAAACATCCAGATTTAGAAGAAAACTGCAGGTTCTTTTTAACGATACTTGAGGCTCCAACCCCAAGAATAATATAATCTTCCTCCCTTTCAGGGAGGAACAAAAGGAGAGTGACAATCTCTCCCTGGGAGGGAGAGGGGACTGACCGGGATTTTGGTTTTTAGTATTTGAAGTTTGTTTGGATTTTGTAATTTGCCGTTAGGCCATTTTCGGTACTTGACGCAGTCAATGTATACTCAGCTTTTAGCTGATGTAGAACTTGGAATTTTACAACCCAAGGCTTTCCGCCGCGTCCTGCATTGCTGTTAATCCGAGTGCAATAAAGTCATCCAGCTCCATCCCGATTTCGCTGCATTTGGAGATCTGTTCGCGGTTGGCGCCGGCGGCAAAGGTCTTTTCCTTGAACCGTTTGCGGATGGATTTTACTTCCACAAAACTCAGTTTCTTTTCCGGCCGGACCAATGCCGCGGCGGTGATGAGGCCGGTGAGCGGGTCGGCACAATACAGGGCTTTATCCATCAGCGTCTGAAAAGGCTCGGCATGGGCGCCGTTATGGCAGAGGATGGCATGGCAGACGGCACCGCTCGCGCCGAGCTGCTGGGCCATTTCCGCGCTGCGTTTGCTGTGGGTGGACATATCATCACCGATGAGTTCCAGATCAATATCATGCAGCAGTCCGGCCAGGCCCCACTCATCGGCATTCTCATTGAAGCGGACGGCGAGGGCGCGCATGATGGCTTCGGTGGACAGCATGTGGCGGACCAGGTTTTCATTTTTGATGTTTTGGCGGACTGATTGGAGCGCTGTTTCGCGGTTCATCGTATTTTAGCCTCCCATTGCTTTTTATAGAGGGACTCACCCCCTCACTCTAATCTCTCCTGCACTTGGGAGAGAAGATTACACTTCGTAGGTTTGGTATCTGGATTCCGGCCTTCGCCGGAATGGAGTCTCCCTACATCTGTCAGGGCGGGACCATCGGAGATTGATAAATTCGATTTCCTGATTTTGGGTTTTTAGATTTAAATTTTGTTTAAGATTTAGGGTTTCAATATTAGGATTTAATTGGATTTTGGAAGTTGGAATTAATCCCTACCCGATATGTTTCCCTGCCAGGATGTCCTTCAAATACCGTCCGGTAATGGACTCCGGCACTTCCGCCACTTCTTCCGGGGTCCCTTTGGCGACGACATATCCGCCGGCATCACCCGCTCCCGGCCCCAGGTCGATGATGTAATCGGCGTTCTTCATCACGTCCGGGTTATGCTCGATAACCACTACCGTATTGCCGGCATCCACCAGGCGCTGCATCACCCGCAGTAAAGCGGCCACATCGTCGAAAGAAAGTCCTGTCGTGGGTTCATCGAGGATGTATAAGGTTTTGCCGGTGGACCTCTTGGCGAGCTCGGTGGCGAGTTTGACGCGCTGGGCTTCACCGCCGGAAAGGGTGGGGGCGGGCTGACCCAGCCGGATATAGCCGAGGCCGACATCGTTGAGCGTTTCCAGTTTACGCTTGATGACGGGAAAATTCTTGAAAAATTCCAGCGCTTCTTCGACAGTCATATCCAGGACTTCGGCGATATTTTTATCTTTAAACTTGATTTCGAGGGCTTCGCGGTTGTAGCGTTTGCCTTTACAGACTTCGCAGGGAACAGTGACATCGGGCAGGAACTGCATTTCGATCTCGATATAGCCTTCGCCGCGGCAGGCTTCGCAGCGGCCGCCCTTAACATTGAAGGAGAACCTTCCGGCTTCATAGCCGCGGATCTTTGCATCGGGCACGGACGCAAAAAGCTCACGGATCGGCCCGAAGGTCGCAGTGTAAGTAGCGGGATTGCTGCGCGGCGTCCGTCCGATGGGCGACTGGTCGACATTGATGACCTTATCGATGTTCTCGATTCCGAGGATGCTGTCGCACTCCCCGACCGGTTCTTTAGCATTATACAAAACCTGGGCCAGCTTGCGGGAAAGGACGTCATCCACCAGGGTGCTTTTGCCGCTGCCGGAAACGCCGGTGATGCAGACAAATTTGCCGAGCGGGATTTTAACATCGACATCTTTGAGGTTGTTCTGACGGGCGCCTTTAATGGTGAGCGCGGTGCCGTTGCCTTTGCGCCGTTTGGCCGGCATCGGGATGGATTTGGCGCCGCTGAGGTATTGGCCGGTGAGCGATTCTTTGCAATCCATGATGTCCTGCATCGTGCCGGTGGCGATAACGTTGCCGCCGTGTTCGCCGGCGCGCGGGCCCATATCGATAATAAAATCGGCGGTGCGCATCACGCTTTCGTCATGCTCGACGACAAGGATGGTGTTGCCGATATCGCGCAGTCTTTTTAATGTTTCAATCAGGCGGTGGCTGTCCGCCAGGTGCAGGCCGACGGTGGGTTCGTCACAGATGTAGAGCACGCCCATCAGGCCGCTGCCGATCTGCGTAGCGAGGCGGATACGCTGGGCTTCGCCGCCGCTGAGCGTCATCGAGGGGCGTTCCAGCGCCAGATAATCCAGCCCGATATCGCATAAAAACCCGAGCCGGGAGAGGATTTCTTTGATAATTTGCCGGGCGATGATCTGCTCCCTTTCGGAAAGAATAGGCGATTCGCCGCTGTTCAGGGATTTAGCCCAGGCCAGTGTTTTGGCCACGGGCAGACCGCTGATTTCGTAAATGTTTTTTCCGCTGATGCTGACGGCCAATGCTTCGGGCTTGAGGCGCTTGCCGCCGCACTCCAGACAGGGCTTAGTCATCATATAGCGCTCGGTTTCCTGCCGGGAGTATTCGGACTGGGTTTCGCGGTAAAGGCGCTCCATACGCGGGACAACGCCCTCCCAGCCCTCGCTATGTTCGCGGACCATGCCGTATCGGGTGCGGTACTTTGTGCGTTCGAAATTTTCACCGTAAAGGATGATGTCCAACTGTTCTTTAGTGAGATCCTTAATCGGGGTGTTCAGGGAAAAACCGTGTTCCCGGGCGACATCTTCGAGACGGTAGAAATACCAATATTGCGTCTGATACGGTTTAATACCGCCCTGATTAATGGACAAATTTCGGTCCGGCATAATCAGGTCGGGGTCGATTTCCAATTTGAAACCGAGGCCGGTGCAGGCAGGACAGGCGCCGTGGGGACTGTTGAAACTGAAAGTGCGCGGTGCGATTTCGCCGAGACTGATTTCGCAGTGCACGCAGGCAAAATGCTCGGAGAAAAGGAGTTCTTCGCCGTCAACGATGGAGACGATGGCCACGCCTTCACCGAGTTTAAGGGCGGTTTCCACCGAATCGGCGATGCGGGTCTGACTGTCGCTCTGGCCGGTCACAAGACGGTCAATGACAACATCGATGTTATGTTTTTTATTTTTATCAAGGGTAATTGTTTCCGAAAGGTCGTAAATTTTCTTATCGACGCGGACGCGGACATAACCCTGTTTACGCAGGTCGTCGAAGATGGCCTGGTATTCGCCTTTGCGGTCTTTGACCAGCGGCGAGAGAATCAGGATGCGCTTATCGGCCGGAAGGTTTTTAATGGCGTCAACAATCTGCTCAACTGTCTGGCTGGTAATTTCCCGGCCGCATTTGGGACAATGGGGATGGCCAACACGCGCAAAGAGCAAACGGAGATAATCGTAAATCTCGGTGATGGTGCCCATAGTGGAGCGGGGGTTTTTGCCCACGCCTTTCTGGTCGATGGAGATGGCCGGACTGAGCCCTTCGATATAATCCACATCCGGTTTTTCCATGCGGCCTAAAAACTGACGGGCATAAGCCGAGAGCGACTCCATATAACGCCTTTGCCCTTCGGCATAAATAGTATCGAACGCCAGCGAACTTTTACCGGAACCCGAGACGCCGGTAATCACGACCAGCTTATCGCGGGGGATGGTGACATCGATATTTTTAAGGTTGTGCTCGCGGGCACCTTTTACAACAATTGAATCCAGAGGCATGTTTTGTTTCCTTCCGAAATTATTCTAACATTTGTTCTAGTTTTCTGACAAGGCCTCGAAGAAAGAAGTGGCAAGTTCGAAACCCATCCATGCGATAAGGCCGATGACACACAATAAGGGAGCCGATGCTGGGACTCCCTTATTTATTGTACAACTTGCGGGGATGAAGCTGCAGGAGGTAGATTAAATCGATACATTATCACGTATTGAAATGCATTATGGAAACCATGTGAAATTGCCAATGCTTTAGATTTGGCAAAAATATGGGCGGGCGAGTTCGAAACTCGCCCCTACAGAAGACTCATTTATTATTAACGGGATTATCTGCGGACGGTGAGGACCGGGATGGCGGAATGATGCACCACATAGTCGGCGGTGGAACCGAGGGCAAAACGGCGGAAGCCGCCGTGGCCGTGCGTGGCAATCGCGATCAGGGTGCAGTCATTTTCCTGAGCGTATTTAACAATTGTCTCGCCGGGGGAACCGGATAATGCCACATAATCCACTTCCAACTTTTTTTCGGCCAGAAGCTGCGCCTGAGCGGCGAGGTAGGATTCCGCGGCGGTCTCTTCGGTGAAAGTGCGTTTTGCCGCGCCCGAAGTGCTCATCGGGACAGCAGGCGAACCGGGGATATTGATCGAGACCAGCGATTCCGGCGTTTCTATGACGTGCAGAAGGACCAGTTTGCTGTGCCGGGCGACGGCTTCCGGGATAATATAAGGCAAAATCCGTTCGGCTGGAGTTGAACCATCAAGGCAGACCAGAATTTTTTCTAACATTGTCTTCACCTCTAAAAAATCAGTCCGGGGGAATCTTTGCTTAATTATAGCATTGTTAAGTTGCGGAGCATTCCACGCTTTTCTATACTGTTAAATACCGGTTCACTATCATATCCGGTCAATTTCTCAGCCATTTTCTTGAAAAGATGGTAAGATGGGGATAATATGGATTATTGAAATATCGGGGAGGGATAAAATGACCAATTGTCCGGTTTGTAATACCAAAGTTGATGCCAAAGCGAAGTTCTGTTCGGAGTGCGGCGTAAAACTGTCCAAAGCGCCCTCGGACCGTGCCTGGATTATAGCAATGCAGGAAAAAATCAGAAGTGCCAGAAACAATAATAATATTTTCACCACTATCGCCGCAGTCGGCATTGTGATTGCGGTTGTTGTGCCGTATTACACGCATTTTATCCGCCTGAATAATATGGACAGCGTAAGCTGGGGGCTGACCGGTTTCGGGGCGCTGCTCATTATCGGCTGCGCCTTCGGTATCTGGTGGGAAAATATGAGTATCAATGATATTATCGACGACCTGAAACTGGGACAGGAAGAAGCGGAA
>Ga0182027_10010796_pt1 | contig 12961 bp, 10 predicted proteins | sample 712E1DmetaG_FD_121300 | JGI IMG/M metagenome (GOLD analysis project Ga0182027, IMG submission 121300) | Permafrost microbial communities from Stordalen Mire, Sweden - 712E1D metaG (Illumina Assembly) | ecosystem: Environmental > Terrestrial > Soil > Wetlands > Permafrost | place: Sweden...
CCCCAAAATCAACCCCCAATTGTACCTTAAGAGGATTATCTATCTTTGTTTTTAAAATATAGAATAATATACTTGATTAATTATAATCTTTATGCTTATATATATGCATGGCATTACACCGTCGAAGACACGAAACAATAACTACCGATGAAGCTCTGCAAAGAATAGATGAAGCTGACACTCATGCTGAAGTTACGGCTGCTACTACAGGCTTAGTCAGAACTCTCAGCTCGGCTGATAGCCTACCTAATGTTGAAGCTTGGAGACAAGCTAAAAGTGATATTAGAACAGTTACCGCCGCCGGTGCATCTAGGCACGGTGATTTATTAAACCGGTCAGTCCAAGCGATTCCAGTCGAACGGTTAGGTCTTAGACCTGTCCCTAATGGTAAAGATGGCAAACTTGAACCAATCAAGCAGCCTTTTGTAGATACTTCTGCTGATGTAGCAGAATTTGAAGAAGATTTAACTACAAATAGAAAACACTTGACGAGGGAATTAAAAAGGGCTGTTAAAAGCCACCGTCGAACTGTTGGCACTGTTAAAACAGTCGTCGGACGCATACTGCCAGAGAGTTTAGGTACCCAGTCTGCCCGACAAGACAGAGTCTTAAAGCGAGCAGTAAAGGGCTTGGGCGTATTAGCTAATCGTTCTGACGATAAGCGAGTAAGTGAACTCACGGGCGAACAAAGATTAATAGTCGACGAAGATACAAGTTTTGAGAATCAAAAAGCTTTAAATAACATGCGTTTTATGGATCAAGCCGCCCGCCCAATGTCGGCCCAAGATCAAGCTATTGTTGATCAATTCCGGGCTACTCATACTCCTAGACCTAGCACTGCACCAGCAATTAAAAACCCGACACTCCCTTCAAACGATCCCGGTAATCCCTACTAATTAAGCTCTTAAATATTAAGCTAACCCAAGCCAATAAGATCTTAATATTATTAGGATTTTATCTAAATTCTGTTTCTCATATTATTTGTTAGAACTGGAATAACATTAGCGATGTAGTTTATACTATTCGGTAATGGCTACTTATAAAGTAATTCAAGATATTGAAGCCGAGGACAAACTTATCGGCGCACTAACTTTAAGGCAATTTATTTATGCCGTGGTAGCTATTTTCTTTGCCTATCTAAGTTTCATGATGATATTAAAAAAAGTATACATAGGGGCCGTCCTCTTTATGCCAATTACGGCTGTGGCCGGTTTTCTATGTTGGCCATGGAGCTTAAACCAACCAACTGAAGTTTGGGCGCTTTCCAAAATACGCTTCATCTTAAAACCCCATCGGCGAATATGGGATCAAAGCGGGACTAAACAACTGGTTACAATTACTGCACCTAAGAAAAACGAAAGAGTTAGAACCAGCGGGTTATCGCAGACAGAAGTTAGAAGCCGTTTAAAGGCTTTGGCGGATGTAATCGATAGTCGTGGTTGGGCAATAAAAAATGTCAACCTCAACCTATATCCTCAGCCGCTGCCACTTGTGCCATCAGAAGATTCTGACCGGTTAATCGATATTGCCAGTTTGCCACAAGAAGTACCAATCATAGACATCCAATCGTCTGATGATATTATGGATGAAAATAATCCGGTGTCTCAGCATTTTGATCAAATGATTTCAGCGACCAACACAACGCATCATGACCAAATTGTTAAGCAACTTCAAGAAGAACTTAGCCGGCAGCAAAGCCCATCAGGCACTAAGACAATATCAACACAGCTCAAAACCGATGAGCCGCCGGCTGATTATTGGTTCATGGGCAATGGCGCTAAACCAGCCCAAATACCAGCCGACAATACTGTGTTTGATCAACAGATAGTTGCTCCTTCGCCGATAAATTCGGCAATTGGTAATAAAGATGACGCTGATTACAAAGCTAGCCTGATAAAACTGAAAGAAAACAAAGCGCCTGAACCGGTTTTTGCCAGGATGCGCCATCTTTCACTGCAATCGCCAACCCCCAAACAGTCGAATATTGTCCCCTCCCAGCCAACCATGACACCCCAGCCGAACCCTGCTATACTGGAAAATGTCGGTAATAATGACCTGAGTGTCGCGGTTATTGAACGGCTCGCCAACAAGCAACAACCTGAGCAGCCGCCGGATGAAGTTATTGTACCGTTGCATCATTAATTCCAATTAACCGATATGTTTTAAGCAAGGGTGGTTTTATCATGGATCCGAACACACTATATCCGAACCCGAATGTACTGGATATGCCCGCTAATCCGTCTCAGGCTCAGCCTGGTATACCGGCTATTGACCCTTTGTCAACCCAGGCACAATCCATGCCGGGCGGCCAGATAGCACCTGGACAAGCGGTCACTGGCAACCCCATGCAGTCGCCGATGCCCGGCCAATTACCAACTCCGGCAGTCCATGCTCCTTCCAACCCTAACAGCACTCAAAATACTCTGGAAATTGCCGAGATCCGTGACGGTATTGTGATTATTAATGATGGCTCATTCCGCTCAGTGGTAATGGTAAAATCTATAAACTTTGACCTTATGAGTACAAACGAGCAGGAATCGGTTGAGTTCGTTTATCAACGGTTTCTTAATTCTTTAGTTTTCCCGATTCAAATATTTATTCGCAGCGAGAAAATCGATTTGCGCCCTTATATTGATAAGCTAGATCGGATTCGCGTCCAGCACGATAATATGCTACTGGCGATGCTGATGGACGACTATATCAACTTTATTGACAACCTCAGCCAACAAGCCAATATTATGGACAAACGTTTTTACATTGTCGCCCCATATTTTCCAGTGATTAACGTTGAAAAAGCCTTTGACCAAAGTAAGAATTTATTTAAGGGAATTGGTAATCTTTTCAGCAAAAAGGAACATCATGTTACGGTTAATGAAGCTGATCTGGAGGTCGCTAAAAACGAGCTGCGCAACCGTGTTCAAACTATCTTAGCTGGTCTCCAGCAATGTGGAATCCAGGGTTTGCCGCTCGATACCCAAGAACTTATAGAGTTGTACTACGATACATATAACCCGGATACTGCCACTCGACAGCAGTTAAAAAACTTTAATGACCTGACAGCTGATGTCGTAACTAAAGGCCAGGGTTATGCGCCACAAACTCATTTACAACAGGAAATTCAATAATGGCTCGAAGATTTAAAAAAACATCCGTCGATCCAGTTTCAGCCGCCCAAACGCAACAGCATCGTGAGCGTCGAGAAGTTAGTGAAGCTTTCCAAAAAGGAATAACTGCCTTAAGGGATTTCATTGCTCCCAGCTCAATTGAATTTAATTCAACTTATTTCCAAATTGGCACTCGTTTTGCCCGAACTTTTTATGTTTACGGCTATCCAAGGCAAGTATTTACCGGTTGGATGAGCGGACTGGTTAATATTGACGAAGTGATTGATATTTCAATGGTAATTTATCCGGTAGAGAGTCAAGTCGTGCTGGAAAACTTACGTAAAAAAGTTACCCAACTGGAAGCTGGTATTATGTTAGATACTGAAAAAGGCAGGGTCCGTGATCCTGGCAAGGAAGCTGCCGTTATTGATGCAGAGGAAATTAGAGACAAGTTGCAAGTTGGCGAAGAGTTATTTTTCCGTTTAAGTATTTATTTTACCGTTTACGGCTTATCGGTTGAGGAACTAGAGTTTGTTTCGCATAAAGTAGAATCGATGCTCGGCCAACAATTGGTTTACTCTAAACCGGCCACGTCCCAACAAGAACAAGGCTTAAACAGCACGGTCCCGCAATTTACCGACCAATTGCAAATCCGCCGTAATATGAGCACCGGTGCCCTAAGTACCAGTTTTCCATTTACCAGCGCTGACCTAACAGATGACCATGGCATACTCTATGGCGTTAATATGCATAACTCAGGTTTAGTTATATTTGATCGCTTCAGTCTTGAAAACGGCAATTCGGTAGTATTTGCCAAGTCTGGCGCTGGTAAAAGTTTTAGTGTCAAACTGGAAGCGCTGCGCAGTATGATGATGGGGACAGAGATATTTGTGATCGACCCAGAAAACGAGTATCAGCGACTATGTGATGCGGTAGCTGGAGCCTATGTGCGCTTAAGTCTAAATTCAAATACGAGGATTAATCCGTTTGACCTACCCAAAGTTGTTGACACCGAAGAAGCCGACAACGCTCTGCGCAGTAATTTGATAACTCTTCATGGGTTATTCCGATTGATGATGGGTGGAGCCCAAGCTCAGCTGATCGGTGGCAACACAACCATGATGCCCGCTCTCAGCCCGGCAGAAGAAGCTGATCTAGACACCGCGCTGATTGATACATATGCCAAAGCCGGCATTACCAACGACCCTCTAACACATACCGCGCCGCCACCTACCATAACTGAATTTTATGACACACTACTGCACATGGGGGGCAATGGGCCGCAATTAGCCCAAAGAATTCGCAAGTATACTACTGGTACGTTTGCTGGTATATTCAGCACGCAGTCAAATATTGAGATTACAAACCCGTTTGTGGTATTTAATGTCCGCGATTTGGAAGACGAACTCCGGCCGGTCGCTATGTATATTGTTCTTAATTACATTTGGAATCAGACAAAAATGGATCAGAAGCGCCGCATATTGATTGTTGATGAAGCTTGGCAGCTGATGCGCTATGAAGATTCCGCCAATTTCCTGTTTAGCCTGGCCAAGCGAGCCAGAAAATATAACCTTGGCATTACGACAGTTACCCAGGACGTCGAGGACTTTATGGGTTCGCGTATGGGTCGGGCAATCGTAGCCAATGCGTCAATGCAATTTTTATTAAAACAATCGCCAACCGCGATTGATATGTTAAGCGATGTTTTCAAACTGACCGAAGAAGAGAAGAAACGCCTCAGCCAATTCCCGGTCGGACAAGGATTATTTTTCGCCGGCCAAAATCATGTCCATATTCAGGTTATAGCCAGCCCAACTGAAACCGGACTAATTACAACTAACCCCACGCCAGTTCAACCTAACACTCAAGTCGGTGAGATTAATCAACCCCAAGGCACAATTGATCTAAACAATCGGCTTAGCCCAGGCACCGCTGGAGTGCCAGTGTAGAATTAATATATGCCTGCAGTCTACGACGATCAGAAACCTAAAACCGAAGATATCCGCGGTGGTATTACTCCCGAAGAAGAAGCCGAAATGGAACAAAGGGCCATCAAAGGAGCCGAAGAAGATCGTCACAAACAACTTGCTAAGGAAAAGGAAGAAATCAAGATTTCTTCTAAAGTTGATAGCAATGATGTATTGGGCAACAAAGAAGCTTCGGTGGCTGGAACAGAAGATGACAATGGCCAGGCAGATTCCGAGTTTGGCTATCATGATGAAGGCAAGTCCCATAAATTAACTAGTAAACTCAAAAAGAAACGCAATAAATATGCTATAGGCCTAGTTGGTGGAGGCTTACTTGGTATGGCTGCAATTATTGCGGTCATTGTCAGTATAATTGGCACCCTGTTAATTCCCCAACTGGCACAGCATATTGCAGAATATGAATTTGCTCGAGTTACAAGACAGTTCGCAGAGAGCGCAGAAGAAGTGACTGATGAAAAAATGGCTATGGATGGTTTGACTAATAGTGCCTATACCTCTTTACGAGATAAATTAGATGTAACCCCTGGTAGCTTAACAGATAAATTGATTGCTACCATGGACAAATTTAGTACAGCGAACGCGATAAAAAAACTCGAAGTCAATAATGGCTTTAATCTTACCTATGCAACCGACAACTCTGGAAGGTCAGTGTTGAAGAGCATGACGCTTGACGGTGTTGAATATTCCATCAAAGAACAAAGTTTGCTGACTAAATATATCCCCTATATTGGTACGATAATTGACTTTAAAAACGGGGTCTCATTTGCTAAAGATGCCGCTCCGGCGCTTAGGCAGGCTTTGCGTCTCAATGATGCTGGTGCTCTGATCCGCAGCTCCGCAGTAAAAGACATCCGGGAAGAGCTTGGCATTAATTTGGCGGCATTTAAAATTGGTGAATTTTTAGGAAAGGATCCTGCCCAGGCTAGGTTAGTCGAAGAGAAAGCTAAAGTAAATGCCATTGACCAATCGGTGGCACCAGATAATGCCGTAACCCAAGATATTAAATCTGGTGATGCCGCTGCTGAAGAAGCTGAAACTAAAGCCGTAAGCAGCCCAGCTCAATTAGAAGATGCCATCCAAAATGGGGGTTTCATTCAAAATATCATTACTTCCATTGAAAATGCCATAAAAGGCTCTTCTTTAAAATCTGTTATAAGCGCTATTAACCCGGCGTATGCAGTCGCTATGCCGGTATGTATCATTTATGACGGATCCTTGGATAATTCTGGTGGTACTATTGATAATCAAACAAGGCAGCAACAGGCAGCTTATTACTATATAGAGTCGGTTGCTGACCAACAGAAAGATGGTAGTACTTCCGCTGAGGCAATTGGGGCAATTAATGATGATGTGGATCCGCAAGATATCAGCCAATCAATCCCTGAAGAAAGGGCAGCTGGGCAAGTTGTCGACACATCAGACGAGGAAAGTGCAGAAGCTTCAGCTGGTGGGCAATATACACTATTAAGCTCGACTTTAGGCGAAGCCGGTTTCCCTGGCGCCTCCGCAATTGCGGCCGCAATTGATGCAGTCGCCAACAATGTTTGCCCAATACTAACTAATCTTTGGGCGTCAGCGGCACTTGGAATTGGCAATATAGCCATTGGCATACTTACCTTCGGTTCCTCAGATGCAGAAGAGGCCTCTGCCGAGGGGGCAGCCAAGGTAGTCACCGACGAAGTTGAAAGTAGTTTAGTTTCCCGGTTCATTAGTCGGGCAGTTATAGTTACTAGCCGAGTTGGAAAGCTATTAAGTGATTCTTGGAAAGGAGCAGCTAAATCAGCGGTTGAAATATCAGGTTTAACTATGATGGCAAAATTAATTGTGTTAGATCGCGCCATGCAAACTGATAGTGGGTTTGCTCAAGGCATCAATCTGGCGAATGAAGCTGATTCTGGCGGCAATATTCAAGCTGGAATGATATCTCAGCAGGTAAATTATGGCCGGCCGATGACTTCGACCGAAGTATCCGAAAATAATCAGATCGACCAACAAGACATATCTTATCAGAACAGCCAGAAGAGTATGTATCAACGTTACTTGGCTTTTAGTAATGCCGATTCATTAGCTTCCAAAATCGGGATGACAATCTATGCCGATGCCAATAGTAGTTTTTTTACAAAAATGTTTGCTGATCTCGGGAAAATAATTATGCCCTTGAATCTCATCTCCAAAATTTTTGGTTCATTCGACAACCATGTGGCAATGGCTGACGCCGCTGCTAATGCTACAGACTATGGCAATGTTCAATTTGGTTGGTCAACTGCCGAGGAGGCTCTCATAACTAGTGATCCCAGTTATCAGCCAGTAGAAAATCAGCAAGTACTTGATTCGGCTTCACCAATCAACGGCCAATCTGCCGAAGATTATATTTCCAGTACCTATGGACAATGTTTTACAGATTCAATCGGCACTCTATTGTCTTCTGGTTTAATCCAGCGTGATGATAATGGCGATATAATCGCCAACCAGGGAACCTGCTCGCCAGACAACTTGGGTCCAGGCAATTTAAATGGTTTAGTTTTCCGGTGGCGACTGTCGATGTCATATAATAATGCACTTACTCTCCTTACTCAGGAAGCTAATGTGTCAAGTGGAACATAAAATGGAAGGGTTAAGATAATAATGCTGCGTCAGTTTGTGTGTATATTTTGCGCATTATTCTTAGCCAGTTTAGTTATACAAACCTCCCCAGTGTTTGCTCAAGCTTTTAATCAGAACGATTTGAACAGTCTTATAACTAATACCCCTTATTATGATCCTACTGACACTACTTCAACCGGAACCTGTTCCACCTCAACTACAACTAGCGGCGACACGACGTCAAGTTCAACCCTTACTTCTGGACAAGACATATATATTCTTGGTGATTCGATCACCGAGCGGTCATCATCAACCTATGTAGCTGATTTCCGACAAAAAGGCATTACAGCTTACGTTGATGCATCGTCAGGCAGAAGCTTAGGTGGAGGCGGCACTGATGGCAATCAATTAAGTGGTATGGCGGCCATAACTGCCGACCAAGCTCAAATTCAAAAAGCCCAAGCAGTAGTTATTGCTTTGGGAACCAATGGTGGCGATACAGACTCAAGTGTCGATCAGGCAATTTCGGCACTTAATACCAAGGCAGCAGTTTATTGGGTTGATACGATTGCGGTAGGCAGAACAGCTTCGCCCGGAGAAGTTGCATGGGACCAGGAAGAAGTCGAGCCAAACAATCAAGCCATCTATAGCCAATCAGCGCCTGAAAAATATTCAGTAATACCTTGGTACAATACGGTCGACCCGAGCGGTAATCCACAAAGCCCCAATGGCGCCGAAACCGACGCTAATGGCTATATTGATAATAGTGACGGTCTTGGTGTACATCCCTCCCTAGCCGGAATTGATGCGCTGGTTAATTTAGTAATTAACAGTGTTACTGGAAATGGTTTTGTAGTAACTCCCCAAAGTAACTCTTGCTGTAGTGTGACTGCTTTGCCAACTAGCTCTTCGGACTCTAATCTGGATTATGCTGGCCGGCCGATGTTAAACTCAACCCAATTGCAAACTATTGCCCAGAATGAGCCGGTTTATCAACAGGCTGCCGCCAAGGCGGGCATTCCATGGCAAATGTTAGCAACTATACACTTGTTAGAAAGTGGCCTGTCCTTAACTAATCCAACCTATAACGCCAATGGTGTTTACCAAATTCTCAATACCAACTACACAGAAGGACAACAATTAGACAATGCTGATTTCCAGGCCGAATCAGATACCGCTGCGATGTTTATCAAAAGTAAAGTCAGTTATAATTATTCATCTAACCGGAACTTGACAGAAGGCACAACTGATCCTGACACTATTAAAGACACGTTCTATAGTTATAACGGACGCGGTTATTCTGCCCAAGCCCAACAAAATGGCTTTAATCCCGATACTCAAGCTTTTGAGGGCTCGCCATACGTTATGAATACGGCTGACGCCCAGCGCGATGTCACTGCTTTGCCTAAGAACGAGACAACTTGGGGACAATACAAGACCAATGGCGTATTTTTATACCCGGCTGATTATTTTCATGGCGCTTACTTAATCTTTGAGGATATTTCCGGTGACACAACTACTGCTTGTGGGCCAAGCGGTACCAGTTCATTGGTGGCCCAAGAAGTCGTTCAATATACTAAAGCAGAGTATGCACTATGGCAGCCACCAAACCCAACCATGGTACCGGGCACTGATTTTGGGAAATATACTGGCGGGGCAGTTGGCCCGGATGATTTTTGGTGTGCTTACTTTGTGAGTTGGATCTATAACAAAGCAGATTACCCGCTTCAACCAAATGGCGCCCCGGTAACAGTAGTTACTGATTTCGTTCCAGCCAGTGTCCAGCAGCAAAATGGCTATGATCCTTCAGGTTTCTTTAGTATTGAGACAGGCGGTAAATTCACATGGCATGCCGTAAGCAGTGGTTACACGCCACAACCCGGCGATATAGTGATCCACAATTATCCAGGTTATAATCCATTAACTCATGTTAATCTTGTGGTTGGAGTAAGTGGCTCAACAATTACACTTATTGGCGGCGACGAGCATGGCGGCGGCACTGTTTATACCAACATTGTAAATGAGAATGTTGACAGTGGCCCTGCCGGATGGCAAGGTGATGGAATTATTGGATTTGTATCACCAAATTAGGAGGAAAGATGAGAAAAAAAATTAAATCAATTGTCATTTTGGTGATTATTGTCGGCTGTGCGTGGTTAGGTTACGCAATTTATAAAAATTCACAATTCCATGTGGTTAGTGTCAATCCAAGCCTATCCAACATCAGCATACTAACGCCTTATATAGATGTAAACTTTAATGATCCGGTGGCTTCAAAAGTTGTAGCTACGGGCGATTTATTTATTAATAGCGTCCAAATGACAAGTTCTAAATCAGTTAGGATTGGATTTGATACACCCTTAAACTTAAAACAAAAATACAGTATCAACTTAGGCACACTGACTGCTACTAATCACCAACAGATTAAAAATTTAGTTTTAGTTTTTAGGGCCGGCGACATTAATTTTAATAATTTGAGTAAAGCTCAACAACAACAAATATTAGACAAAACAGATACTCTGCCACCGGCTTTAAACGACCCCATAATTAGTCATTTGCCATATGGGACGCTTGACTTTAACTTAACTTCTTCACCAACATATTCAAACGGAAAAACATCGCTAGTTTTGAACGCCCAACTATTGATACCTTATGCTTACCTATCTGACCCAACGGCCGAACAAGCACTAATCACCCAATACAAACAGGAAGTTCTCCAATATATAACCTCACTAGGACTTAATCCAAGCAACTATAATATTCAATACACCATTTCTTAGGCAATTATTATTTTAATTACTGGTATTTACTGGAATTATTTTGCAGGTTTGAGAGAAGTGTTGGATGACAATGTCGGCGTCGGTAGTAGTAATAAATGTCTGATATGGCTTTAAAAATTTAGTCAGGGCTTGCCGGCGGGCGCCATCCAATTCGCTGAATACGTCATCCAACAAGAGAATTGGTTTCTTGTTGTGGGCAGCTTCAATTAATTGGGTTTGGATAATATCAAAAACCAGCATTAGGGTACGGATTTCACCCCTCGAAGCCTTGGTTTGAACATCAAAGCCATTAAGCAGAATCTGCAGATCGTCGCGATGTGGCCCGTGGCTGGTAAAACCGCGTTCGATGTCCCGATTGACAGAAGCTTCTAGCTGGTGCAGCAATTGAGAGCCATATTGTTCAATTGTTAGGTTGCAGTTGTATTTGAGCTGAAGCGATAATTTGCCGCCAGATAACTTCCGGTACAAAGTTTCAGCTGATTTATTCATGGCTTCCACTAATTCGTGGCGGAACAGGGCAATTTGTTCACCCAGTTCGCTTAATCGGATGTTCCAGACAAATAATTGTTGGCTGGCAACCTGTTCACCTTGCCTTAATAAATTGTTGCGCTGGGTCAGGGCCCGTTTGTATTGCCGGCGCAATGTGCCGTAGCCAGGTTTCAGTTGTTCCAACAAATCATCCAAAAAATTACGGCGCAGTTCCGGCGAGCCGGTAATAATCAGCACGTTATTGGGTTCAAATAAGACAATCGGCAGGCGCTTGGCAAAACTTAACCGCCGAAAAGGCTGGTCATTAATTTTAAACTGTTTGCTGGCGCTATCACCCTGGCGCTCTAAATAGGCTACCCGGATATCATTTTTGTCGCCATGAGTTTCCAGTCGGGCAGTATCGGCTTTATTATTAATAATCTCGGCTAGGCTATGCGTCCGGTAAGAGTCACCAATCGAGATGAACAATATCGCTTCCAATAGATTGGTTTTGCCGCTGGCGTTGGGGCCGACAACTATATTAATGCCAGGTGAAAATTCAAACGATTCGTTATTGTAAGAACGAAATTTTTCCAGGTGGATGTCGGTAATCATAGCCACTCATTTTAACTTTTGAGCGGCATAATTATATGGAGATAATTATCGTCTGCCGGGTCTCTTAAGAGTGATGGCTCCAGCTTGCCGTTAAAACAAAAACTAATCTGTTCGCCATCAAAGGCATGCAGACCGTCAAGCAAGTAGCGCGAGTTCAAAGTAATACTGCCGCTACCACTAATAGTGGCGCTGGCGCTGGCGGTGTTTTCGCCCAGCTGTGAGGCTACCGAATGGATATTGACGGACTGCGTCGCTTCATCAACCTTCAAGGTTATGCTGCCGGCGGTTTCCCGGGCGAACAAGCTTGAAACTTTCGTAATGTTTAAGAATTCTTCCCGGGCTAGGGTAGCTGTAACTGAGAATTTCTTAGGAATCAACCGGCGGTAATCCGGGTACTTGCCTTCAATTAAACGGGCAACCAATTCAATGTCGCCGGCCTGGAATAAAACCTGCTGGTCGTCATGGGTTATTTGCACGTCTTCTTCTATGTCGCTTAAAACTCTCAGTAGATCGTGCAGGGCACTGGCCGGAATCAGCAAAGAAGTTTCTTTCATACCGCTAGCCAGCTTGGTTTCAGCTAAACGGTAACTGTCGGTAGCAGCCAAATACAGCGTTTTGTCGACACTGTGAAAATACAGCCCGGTCAGTACCGGTCGGGCACTGTCGTTACTGGCGGCAAAGATAATCTGCTGCAAGGCTTTTTTCAAGTCGGCAGCCGGCAGTTTCCAAGTCTTACCGCCACTGATTGCCGGCATCACCGGGAATTCATCAGCTGCAATCCCGTTAATGACTGACTTGTATTGGTCAGTCGTAATGTGTAGTTTGTTGTTGTCTAGCTCCAGCTCGATTACGCCACTGGGCATACTACTGACAAAATCCTGGGTCAGTCGGGCGGGGATAGTCACGGCGCCTTCGTCACTTATTTTTGAACCAATAAAATGGGTAATCGCAATATCCAGGTTAGTGGCGGAAATACTTAACCGGTTATTAACAGTTTTGATTAAAATGTTGGCTAAAATCGGCAACGTACTTCGGCTACTAGCTACTCGCGCCACGCTGGTTAGGGCTTTATTGAGATTCTCCTGAGTAACTTGTAGTTTCATAAGTAAACTCCAATGTTTTTAGTATTAATAATAAATAATAATATATTTAACTTAGTAGTTCTTATAGTTAGTACAGTGGATAATGTGGAAAAGACATCTTTTATAGAAGTTAAATTACTAAAATTGATAGTGGAAAGTAAGCGCTTAAAAGGTGAGTGGAGTGTGTTTAAAACAGACTTTCTACACACATTGTAGATGCACTTTGTTGGAAGAAAAATCGGGCAGTGAATAAACCGTGGGTTTATCCGCATGTTTGTCGCCACTAACCCGCTATTATTAAGCATATAGTCGCTCCTTAATCTCAGTTATCGCCCGGCGGA
>Ga0182027_10010797_pt1 | contig 12961 bp, 17 predicted proteins | sample 712E1DmetaG_FD_121300 | JGI IMG/M metagenome (GOLD analysis project Ga0182027, IMG submission 121300) | Permafrost microbial communities from Stordalen Mire, Sweden - 712E1D metaG (Illumina Assembly) | ecosystem: Environmental > Terrestrial > Soil > Wetlands > Permafrost | place: Sweden...
CTTCATTTATTAATCTTTTTTTCTGAGCTCTTTTTTCGCCAAACGCGTATCCGTCAGCCAATGTCCCATCCACTTTGACTACTCTGTGGCAGGGAACTTTTTTTGGATGTTTATTCTTGTTTAAGGCATAACCGATTACCCGGATATCTTTTATTCCGGCAATTTCAGCAATCTTTTTATATGTTATAACTTTGCCTTTGGGTACAAAAGACACAAGTTTATAAACTTTTTCAAACGGTGTCATGTTAATTATTTAATAACGATTAGATAAAACAGAATAGAGGCAATTACTCTGTATGCACCAAAGATAATAAAGTTGTTTCTCTGCACGTATTTTAAAAAGAGCTTAACGGAAATTAAGGCAACTACAAAAGCGCCGAAAAATCCAACTACCAGCATGAACCATTCAGTTGGAGTATAAACAAATTTGGTTTTAATTAAATCCAAACCGGTTGCCGCTAGCATTGTCGGAACAGCCAGAATAAAAGAAAATTCGGCGGCTGCTTTTCTTTTGGTCCCTAAAAATAACGCTCCGACAATTGTTGCCGCCGATCTGGAAACTCCGGGAATTATGGCAATTGATTGGAAAAGACCGATGACAAAAGCTTTAGGAAAACTTAATTTTGCAATATCTTCCAAGTGATGTTCTTTTTCTTTATAAATCAACTCCAAAACGATCAAAGCAACACCACCGATAAAAAGCGAAACAAGTGTTACATACAAATTCCCAAGCAGATAGTTTTTTACAATTTTAAAAAGCAGTAAGCCGATGATTCCGGTGGGAATAAAAGCAACAATAATTCTTTTCCAAACCTCAACACTTTTGAAAAGACTACTCCAATATAAAACGACAATTGCCAAAATTGCCCCAAGCTGAATAATGATTTCAAAGTCTTTAACAAAGTTACTCTGGGAGATTTTTAAAATATCTGCCGCTAAAATCATGTGGCCGGTAGAGGAGATTGGTAGGAATTCCGATATTCCTTCAACTGCCGAAAGTATTAAAGCTTGCAAGAGATTCATAAGCCAAATAATTATATCATCAAAAAAGATTGCAAAACACCCCTTAAGTAATCTACAATTACCTCATGAAAGAGCGCCAAGAAAAGATTGAATGGGATAAGAAAAAAATTATTTTGTTTACAGTTGGAATAATTACTTTATTGGCAATTGGATTAGTGGTTAAGGAAATGATGTTTGCGGGCGCAGAGACACAAACTACCCCATTAGTTACAACGAGTGTTAAGGGGCTAAATACTGAAACCGTAAATCCACTGCCCGATATCAAACAGGGAATTCAAAACCAAATAGACTCTTTAAAAAATGAAGCGCAAAATATAAACTTAGTTGATATTGCAACCTCTTCACCACAGGTGCAAAAAGTGATTAATGATTTAAAATCGATTCAGGATTATCCCAAAAGCCAGTTAAAAGCAACCTGCGAAAAAATATGCAGTGGTTTATAAATTATGGATGACATCAAAATAAGAATAGAAAAGGCCTTGGAAAAGTTTGATATTGAATCAAAGCGGAAAAAAGTTAGAGAAATTGAAGCGGAAAGCACGCATCCTGATTTTTGGAAAGACCACAAAACCGCATCTTCAAAAATGAAAGAGCTTTCCGGTCTTCAAGGAGAAATACAAAAAGCAGAAAAACTGACAGAACTTGCTAAAACCGGAGAGCAGGCTAAAGCAGAAGCTATTTTAAATGATTTTGAATTGTTGCTTTATTTTTCCGGTCCCTACGATAGTTCACCGGCAATATTGGCTTTGCATTCGGGGCAGGGTGGAGTTGAAGCAATGGATTGGACTAATATGCTTTATCGAATGTATTCAAGATATTTTGAGAAAAAGGGTTGGAACTATCAAACGCTTGAGGAAACTCCGGGAGAAGAGGCAGGTTTAAAAAGTATAATTATTGAGGTTAACGGAGAATATGCTTACGGATTTTTAAAAGGAGAGGCGGGGGTTCATCGATTAGTTAGACAATCTCCTTTTAATGCTGATAAGTTGAGGCAGACTTCATTTGCTCTGGTTGAAGTTATGCCGGATGTTGAAGAGATAGCGGATATTGTAATAAAAGATGAAGATTTGGAGTGGGATTTTTTTCGAAGCGGTGGCCATGGAGGACAAAATGTAAATAAGGTTTCAACAGCAGTCAGACTTACACATAAACCATCTGGTATTATCATTACCGCTCAGGGGCAGCGTTATCAGGGACAAAATAGGGAATACGCGCTTAAAATGTTAAAGGCAAAACTGTGGCTTTTGCAAGAAGATGCACGTAAAAAAGAAGAAGCAACGCTTAAAGGCGGATATAAAATGCCTGGTTGGGGAAATCAAATCAGGTCTTACGTTTTGCACCCCTACAAAATGGTTAAGGATTTAAGAACGAATTACGAAACTGCAAACGCTGAGAGCGTGTTGAACGGGAATTTGGACGAATTTATAGAGGAAGAATTAAGAAAATTGTAGCTAGGGTGGTTGCCAAAAGAAGCGAAATATGGTTTACTTAATAAAGGAGGTGAATAGTAAATAATGGAAAAAGAAGTTAAAGAAAATAATACTCAAATTAAGCCTTTGATCCACGATTTTAATAAAGAAAGCGTAAAAAACGCCTTTACTCCTAAAGTTATTGCTTTATTAATTGCGGTAATTGTGGTTGGGGTTGTTAGCGGGTATTTAATCTCGGGAAAGAATAGTTCCCCTTCGACTACTGAAAAAAATGGGACAGTAAATACATCATCAGCGACAAAAGGAACAATTGTCGGATCAAACGATACAACAACATTTAAGGATACAGTTTCCGGAACTCTTAAAGAAGGAGGGATTGATGGTGAAGGAGCTTTTCATTTGGTAAGGCCGGGTGGAGACAGCCAAAATGTTTACCTCACGTCTTCAAGTGTGGACCTATCTAAATTTATCAATAAAAATATTAAAGTTTGGGGACAAACCCAAAAAGCCCAACATGCAGGATGGTTAATGGATGTTGGTAGGATTGAGGTTTTGTAATGATAAAGCTTGATAAAGTCTCAAAAAAATTTGGAACGGGTGTATTTGGACTTTCTGATGTTTCTTTTTTGATTGAGAAAGGCGAATTCGTTTTTCTAGTCGGTTCTACCGGTGCCGGTAAGACAACCATTTTCCGGCTTTTAATAAGAGACATTTTGCCTAGCGAAGGAAGCGTAGTCGTAAACGATTGGAATATCGTAACCTTGCCAAAGAATAAAATTCCTCATTTAAGAAAAAAAATCGGAGTTGTATTTCAAGACCTAAAACTTCTTTTAGATAGAACAATTTTTGAAAATATTGCGTTGCCTTTGGAAGTTGCCGGGGTAAAGACAGAAGAAGCGTTGAAAATTGTGGAAGATATTTTAGTTCAAGTAGGGCTTAAAGAGCATAGGGATAAATTCCCCGTACAGCTTTCGGGAGGAGAATTACAGAGAACCGCAATTGCCAGAGCTTTAGTTTTGTCTCCGGAAATACTTTTAGCGGATGAACCAACCGGTAATTTGGATGCTGCGACATCGTGGGAAATAGTGAAGCTTTTATCGGACATTAATAAAAAAGGAACAACGGTTGTAATGGCAACTCATAATAGAGATATAGTGAAAAGCTTGGGGAAAAGGACAATTCACATAGAAAAGGGTAAAATAGTTGATGGTGAGAAAACAAAAAAAGAAGTAAAAGAAGAGGAAGAAAAGAAAGAGAAAACAGAGAAGGAGGAAAAGAAAAAATGAGTTTTGCAAAAACCGCTTGGAAAAACATTAGAAGGTCACCGTATCAAGCTTTAGCTGCAATTTTAATAATGACTTTAACCTTTTTGGTAATTTCTTTTTTCACATTCCTTTTGGTAGGATCTTCGAAAGTAATTACCTACTTTGAATCAAAACCACAAGTTACGGCTTTTTTCAAAAATGAAGCGAAACAATCAGATATTAGCGCGTTAGAAAATCAATTACAGGCAACGGGTAAAATTGCATCAATAAAATTTGTTTCTAAAGACGAGGCTCTAAAAATCTATCGTGAACAAAACAAAAACGATCCCTTGCTTTTGGATTTAGTGACTGCGGATGTTTTGCCATCTTCGTTTGAGATATCAACAGTACAAATTGAAGACATGGGAGCAATTTCCGACATGCTTAATAAATCATCATTTGTTTCAGACGTGATTTATCAAAAGGATGTTGTCTCAACGCTAAGCACCTGGACAAGTGCGATTAGAAAGTTAGGAATTGCCCTAATTGTTTTATTATCTTTGGTTTCGGTCTTCATTATGGCAACAATAATCGGTATAAAGATTTCCCAGAAAAAAGCAGACATCGAAATAATGAAATTGATTGGGGCAACAAATTGGTATGTCCGCTGGCCGTTTTTAACAGAGGGAGTCGTATATGGAATTATCGGCGCAATTGTCGGATGGACTTTTGCAACAGCGGGACTTTTATACGCCACGCCATTTTTGGAGTCATTCTTAAAAGGAATTCCTGTTTTACCGGCATCATATTTAGGATTGTTTGCGCTTTTAGGTCTAGAAATATTATTCGCGGCATTCTTGGGAATTGTGTCAAGTTTCTTGGCAGTTTTAAGATATTCAAAATAGAATTTATTAGATTACAAATGTATGATTTATGAAGTTTGGAATAAAAAAAATAGTTCTTTTGTTTTTCGTAACTCTTCTTTTGTTCTTTAGCAAAGGGATTGTTTATTCTCAAACAGACACACCTACTCCGACTCCATCTCCGGATAATTCTCAAGCAGAACAAGATCTGCAAAATAAAATAAATACTCTGCAGAGTCAAAAGCAGACATTATCTTCGGAAATAGAGTTAATAGGTAATAAAATCAAATTAACAGAGTATAAAATAGAAGCTACTCAGGAGCAAATAACCAGCGTTACTTTGGACATTGACACAACTTCTAAAAAAATATCCAGTCTTCAGAGTTCATTAAATAATTCAATAACGGTTTTGTTAAACAGAATCGTAGCAACCTACGAAGTTGGAACAATACAGCCGATTCAAATATTATTAACATCAAATAATGCTTCGGATTTTTTTACAAGACTTAATTACTTAAAACGGGTGCAAGCTCACGATAAGCAGTTGGTATACGATACCCAACAGTCGAAAGTTGATTACTCAAATCAAAAAAATATTTTTGAGGACAAAAAAAAGCAACTAGCGGATTTGCAGCAGCAATTACAGGTTCAAACTGATCAGCTGAATCAAGAAAAACAAGTGCAACAGCAGCTTTTAGCAACAACAGAAGCACAAATCGTCCAATATCAAGCTCAATTAGTCGCTTTGCAGAATTTTGCCCGTTCTCGAGTTGGACCCGGAGGTCAAAGTATTCCTCATCAGGATTTATCTGACGGATGGGGAAAATATTATAACCAACGTGATGCAAATTGGGGAAATAACTTTATAGGTTTATCAAATATGCAAATATGGGAGGTTGGTTGTTTAATGACTTCTTACGCAATGGTAGTGACTCACTATGGTGGTTCAGTAACGCCTGCTGATGTTGCTGCTAATATAGGAAATTTTTCAGGTGCCAGCGCGTATTTCAATTTGCCTGGACCTTCTGCAAACGGTCATTCAGCTGGCGATGTTTTGATGCCATCCGTGGGTGATTTATCAAATGATCTCAAATCAGGAGAATCTGTGATTGCAGGATTATCTTATGACGGCGGGCCAATTGCCGACCACTGGGTAGTATTAAGATCGGCAAATGACGATGGAACTTTTATGATTAACGACCCTCTATATCAGGGCGCAATGAACGTACCGTTGAATGATCATTATTCTGGACTAAAAATTGTAGAAGCAAGAGTCTATAATTAAATTTAAGAATAAACAGACCCATGAATGAAGAACATATAACCAACTCCAGCAAAGAAACGCAAAAATTAGGCGAAAGCTTTTCCCAAAAATTAAGCTCGGGAGATTTTATTGCCTTTTATGGAGATTTAGGCAGTGGTAAGACAACGTTTATACAGGGTTTAGCAAGGGGCCTCGGAATAACCAGAAGAATTATTTCGCCTACATTCATAATTGCCCGTCACTATGAAATAAAGAACGGAAGCTTTTACCATGTTGATTTGTATAGAACAGGAAGTAAACATGATCTTTTGGGGATAGGGTTGGATCAAATAGCCGAAGATAAAAGCAATATTGTTGCTTTGGAATGGGCGGAAAAAATGGAAGACATGTTACCAAAGCAAAGAATTGATATTAATTTTGAATACTTAGAAGATAACAAAAGAAAAATAATTATTAAAAGGTATGAATAATCAAATAACCGAAGCAGTTAAGGTTTTAAACCAAGGAGGAATTGTAATTTTCCCAACAGACACGGCTTTTGGGATTGGTTGCCGGATAGATAATCTGAATGCAGTTCAAAAACTATTCAAAATAAGAAAAAGGCCTGAGTCGCAGGCTGTTCCGGTTCTCGTATCGGATTTGGAAATGGTAAAAAAATACGTTAAAGAAATTCCGGAAAACGTTGTCCAGGATTTGGTAAAGTCTTATTGGCCGGGGGCTTTAACAATGGTTTTAAAAGCAAACAAAAAAACAGTTTCTAGTTTTGTTCGTGGAAATGGAGAAACAGTTGGTCTAAGAATGCCAGACCAGCCGACAATTTTAGAGATTATCAAAAAAGTGGGAGTACCTATTCTAGGTCCATCGGCAAATTTTCATGGAGAAAATACGCCTTACGAGTTTGAAGATTTAAATCCAAAACTCGTTTCATTGGTTGACTATATTGTCAAAGGTGAATGTTCAATTAAAAAAGCATCAACGGTAATTGATTGTACGAAAGTCCCATGGAGAATTTTACGTCAAGGCGCAATAAGCGTTAATATTTAGTATGGCTAAAATTTTAATAATAGATACTTCAAATAACAAAAAAATATCCGTTGGTCTTGAAATTGATGGCAAAAAAAGTGAAATTACCGAAGATTCTACGGTTCTTCGTTCGGAGGCAGCGTTGCCCGTCGTTGAAAGACTTCTTCAAAAAAACAATTTAGAAATAAATCAAATAGATGAAATTAAAATAAATAAAGGTCCCGGCTCATTTACCGGTTTAAGAGTTGGGGTAGCAATAGCTAATGTCTTAGGTTCTTTTCTTAAAATTCCCGTGAATGGTAAAAAAGTTGGCGAATTAGAAGAACCAGTATATAATGAATAATAGGTATGATAAACTTTCTGTACCACTTTTTTTTACCTAAAGAGACGAATAATTACAGATCAGGATTTTTACATCACAAAGTAATACTCTTGCTAATTATATTTTTTGTCTCCGCCGGATTTTTTACCTCTTTTGTAAAAACTAACTTTCCTTCCGTTTTGGGTTTGTCTTCAAATATTTCAAATCAAGAGCTTTTGATTCTTACAAATCAACAAAGGCAAGACAATAATTTAGCTGCTTTAACCGATAATCCTGAACTTGATCAGGCAGCTGCAAATAAAGCAGCGGATATGTTTAGTAAAGATTATTGGGCACATAATGCTCCGGATGGAACAACGCCATGGGTTTTTATAAAATCAGCGGGATACAACTATATATATGCCGGCGAAAATCTTGCCAGAGGATTTAATAATGCTTCCGATGTTATTAACGCTTGGATGAATAGTCCTGAGCATCGAAAAAATGTCTTATCGCAATATTATCAAAATGTAGGATTTGCGGTTGCTACGGGAAAACTCGGTGGAGAGGATACGGTTTTGGTTGTAGAAGAGCTTGGTAGTACGAATTTTGCCCCCGCACCAGTTGCTAATGGCGAATTGAAAAAACCGGTGGTAGGGGCTATAGCTTCCGGTTCACCTGCTGTCAATACAGCTACCGAAACTAATGTTAAACAAGCAACTAATTTGAATCTTAATACTCAATTGCTGGGAGCAAATTCCTTGTCGATAATTAAGCCTTTAATAAACAGCCAAACATTCTCTTTAACGCTTGCAAGTATTATTATGTTTACATTTATTTCCGTTCTTTTCTTAGATATGATAGTAATTGAAAGAAGAAAAATCGTCCGGTTTGTCGGACACAATTTTGACCATATCTTATTTTTTAGTTTGATAATTATTATTGTTTTACTCTTTATGAAAGGATCAGTAGTCTAATGTTTAAAAAATTTAAAAAACATTTAGGGTATTACATCTCTTTGATAGCGATATTATGTTTTGGCTTAATTTCGGTATTGATAACAAGCCCTAATGTCAAAGCGCAAGTGGTTATGATTTCTCTGACAGTTTTTTTCTATGTTTTATGGGGAATTCTGCATCATTTGATAAATCATAAATTAACTCTTCGAATTGTGATAGAATATGTGCTTATCGGAGCATTGGGAATATCAATTTTATTCTTTATGCTGATGGGAGGAATTTTATGAAAGGAATGATTTTAGCTGGAGGACTTGCGACAAGACTTCGCCCCTTAACTGCAGTTACAAACAAGCACTTATTACCAATTTATAATAAGCCGATGATTTATTATCCAATCGAAGCAATGGCAAGGGCGGGAATAAAAGAGGTTCTGTTAACAAGCTCACGGGACCATGCGGGGCATTTTGAGAATTTACTAGGAACAGGGGAAGAGTTCGGGCTTAAAATATTTTATGCCGTTCAAGAAAATCCAAAAGGAGGAATCTCGGATGCGATAATGCTGGCTGAAGAATTTGCCAAAGACGAAAAAATATTAGTAGTTTTGGGCGATAATATTTTCGGATTCGATTTAAAAAAAGAAGCCGAAAAATTTGAAAAAAAAGATAAGGGAGCGATGGTATTTGGAATAAAAATGCCAACGGAATCGGGACAATACGGTGTTATAGAGATGAATAAAGATGGAAGAGTAATCTCGATTGAGGAAAAACCTGAATATCCGAAATCAGACATCGCCCAAACAGGAATATATATGTATGATAATCAGGTTTTTAAATTTATTAAGAATCTTACGCCTTCCGCAAGGGGAGAATTGGAAGTAACAGATTTAAATAATTTTTACGTTAAAGAAGGGACAATGTTATGTTCTCTTATAGATTGGTGGATTGATGCCGGAACATCTTTTGATGAATTACTTAGAGCAAATAATTTAGTTGCAGAAAAAGTGCGACAGGGGGAATTAAGTAAATGAAACTTTTAGTAACAGGTGGGGCGGGATTTATCGGCTCAAATTTTATCCTCTACTGGCTTAAAAAATATCCTCAAGATTCTATTATTAATTTAGATAAGTTAACCTACGCCGGAAATTTAGAGAATCTAACCAGTATTCAAGATAACCCGAATTACAAATTTATTCAGGGAGACATTTGTGATCCAAAAGTTGCAAGTGAAGTAATGCAAGGAGTTGATACCGTAGTCCACTTTGCAGCAGAGAGCCACGTTGATAGAAGCATTACGGATCCAAGCGGTTTTGTAAAAACTAATGTTTTAGGAACACAAGTTCTTTTAGAGGCAGCGCTAGAAAATAAAATAAAAAGGTTTCATCACATATCAACGGATGAGGTATACGGAAGCCTCAGCTTGAATGATAAGAACATTTTTAATGAACGAACAACTTATAATCCCAGAAGTCCTTATTCGGCAAGTAAGGCTGGCTCAGACCATTTAGTTAATGCTTATTATCATACATATAATTTACCCATTACAGTTTCCAATTGTTCAAATAATTTTGGACCCTACCAGTTCCCGGAAAAATTAATTGCGCTTGCCATAACGAATCTTTTGGAAGATAAAAAAATTCCGGTTTATGGAGATGGATTATATGTTAGAGATTGGTTATATGTTGAAGATCATTGCCGCGCGATAGATTTAATTTTGCAAAAAGGCAGAGTTGGAGAAACATATTGCATAGGTGGATTAACAGAAGATTTAAGCAATATCTCAATTTTGCAAAAGATAATAAAGTTGCTTGGAAAAACAGAAGATACATTGGAATATGTTAAAGACAGGCCAGGTCACGACAGGAGATATGCATTGGATTGGTCAAAAATAAAAAATGAATTGGGTTGGGAGCCGTTGCATAATTTCGATGAGTGGTTGGGGAAAACAGTCAAATGGTATCAGGAAAATGATACATGGTGGAAGAACGTTAAAAATGGCGAGTACAAAGAATACTACAAAAAACAATACAGCAAATGATTAAATGCATCTTGGAGAATGGTCACGAAGTATCCTTTAGACACGTAACAGCGGATGTAATTGTTATTAACGAAAAAAATGAAATACTCTTGGTAAAGAGAGCGAGTAATTTGGTTAATGGTGGGAAGTATGCTATTCCCGGTGGTTTTGTTGATAGAGGCGAAACGGTAAGAGAGGCTGGAGTCAGGGAAATTATGGAAGAAACAGGATACGAGGTAGAACCGTTTTTACTGTTGCGTATAGCAGATAATCCGGATAGGCCGCAAGAGGACAGGCAAAATATCGGGTTTTTTTACATTGCGAAAGTTAAGGGAGGAAAAAGGATGCTAAATAATGAAGTAAGCGAAATAAGCTGGTTTAATTTAAATAAACTTCCAAGTAAAGATCAATTTGCTTTTGATCATTACGAAACAATCCAGTTATATGCAAACTATCTTAGTGAAAAATTTGCTGTACCAGTTTTTGGAAAAATATGAAAACAAAAATTTTAGCAACAGGATTAACCGGTTTAATTGGTTCAAGATTTGCGGAGCTATTGGATGGGGTTTATGAATTTGAACATATAAGCACAAGCAATGGAATAAACATTTTAGATAAAAGCGCAGTTCTCGATAAGATTGTATCTTCAGATGCAAATACGGTTATTCATATGGCTGCAAAAACAAATGTCGATGGATGCGAGGAGGATAAGGAACGAGACAAAGAACTATTGAGCTTTGGAAATACAGAGGAAAAAGAAGATGCATGGAGAAAGGAGAAAACCGCCTGGGCAGTTAATGTCTTTGGGACGCAAAACGTAATTGATGCTTGTCAAAAAACAAATAAAAAAATAGTTTATATTTCTACCGATTTTGTCTTTGATGGGACTAAAAGATCGTACACAGAAGACGAAAAACCTAATCCAATCAATTGGTATGCAAAAACAAAGTACGAAGCGGAAAAACTCATTCAAAATTCAGGATTAGATTATATTATCGTGAGGATAGCTTACCCATATAGAGCATTGTTTGAAAGAAACGATTTTGTTAGGGGTTTAATAGATCGATTGGAAAAAAGTCAAAAACTAAGCATGGTTTGGGATCACATTATGGTGCCGACTTTTATTGATGACATTGTTAATGCTTTAGATGTTTTAATTAGAATGGAGCAAAAAGGAATATTTCATGTAGTTGGAAGTCAAAAACTGAGTCCGTATGAAGCGGCAATAAAGATTGCTAGGGCATTTGATTTAGATGAATCTGTTATTTTAAAAACCACTCGTAGAGAGTATTTTGCAGGAAAAGCGCCAAGACCCTTTTGTCTTTATCTTAAAAATGATAAAATAAGTAAATTAGGAATTGAGATGTCCACTTTTGATAAGGGGCTCATCGAAATCAAAAACCAAATAGATAGGATACATATATGACAATTACTTTTGTAGGACATGGATACGTAGGATTAGTAACGGCAGCAGTATTTGCGGATTTAGGGAATACAGTTTGGGTAATAGGGCATACCGAAGAGAAAATTAACAACCTCAAAAAGGGTGCAATTCCAATTTATGAACCGGGCCTTGCTGAAATGGTTCAGCGAAACGTAAAAGCAGGAAGGCTTCTTTTTACATTGGAATATGATGAAGCGATAAAATCATCAAGTGTTGTCTTTATTGCGGTAGGAACTCCTCCTAAAGAGAGCGGAGAAGCTGATTTGTCGGTGGTTTTTCAAGTTGCGGAAGAAATTGGCAAAAAGCTTGATGGATATACGGTGGTGGTTACCAAGAGTACTGTTCCTGTTGGCACGAATAAAAAAACAAAAGCAATAATTGAAAAAGTTAAACCCGAAAAAGCGGTTTTTGATTTAGCTTCAGTTCCTGAATTTTTGAGAGAAGGACAAGCTATCTCGGATACTCTTCATCCAGACAGAATCGTAATCGGGACAGAATCCAAGAAGGCAGAAGAAGCATTGCTTGAATTACATGAGCCAATTGATGGGAATCACGTTTTAACTAATATTGAAACAGCGGAGATGATTAAATATGCCGCTAACGCATTCTTGGCCACTAAAATCTCTTTTGCGAATGCAATTGCTCACATGAGTGAGTTAACAAATGCTGATGGTATAAAAGTATTAGAGGGAATTGGCTATGACAAAAGAATTGGAATGCAATTTTTGTCTCCAGGTGCGGGTTATGGTGGAAGTTGTTTCCCAAAAGATGTAAAAGCTTTAATTGCGATTGCTAATCAATACGGATATGATTTTTCTCTTCTAAAAGATGTTGATAAGGTTAATCAGGAGGCAAAGGTTGACATGATAACAAAAGCAAAGAAATTACTGGGTAACAAGGTTAATGGTAAAACAGTCGGAATTCTAGGGCTCTCATTTAAGCCGGATACGGATGATATGAGAGATGCCTCTTCAATAACGATTATTAACGGGCTACAAAAAGACGGTGCCATTGTAAAAGTATATGATCCGGTAGCAATGAAAGCTTCGGAGAAAAAGCTCTCAGGAGTTAAATATTGTGAAGATTCTTACGCAGTGGCTGAGGATGCAGACATTTTGATTATCGTTACGGAATGGAATGAATTTAAAAAACTTGATTTAGAGAGGATTAAAAAATTAATGAAGAACCCGATTATTCTTGACGGGAGAAATATTTATAATCCTCCAGAGGTAAAAAGATTAGGTTTTGTTTACCAAGGAGTTGGTAGAGCTTAGTGTAATATGATGGGTAAAAAAATACTTATAACGGGAGCTTCCGGGTTTGTTGGCAGCCACCTTGTAGACCATCTCGCACAAGACACAAATAATATTCTTTTTGGCACTCATTTTTCAAAAAAC
>Ga0182027_10010798_pt1 | contig 12960 bp, 13 predicted proteins | sample 712E1DmetaG_FD_121300 | JGI IMG/M metagenome (GOLD analysis project Ga0182027, IMG submission 121300) | Permafrost microbial communities from Stordalen Mire, Sweden - 712E1D metaG (Illumina Assembly) | ecosystem: Environmental > Terrestrial > Soil > Wetlands > Permafrost | place: Sweden...
CGGCCGATCATTTCATTCAGCGTCGAAGCTAACCGGCCCAGTTCGTCGTCGGATTTAACGTCGATGCGCTGACTCAGGTCGCTGCCTTCGATATTTTGGGCGGTTTTGGTAATCTGCTGCACCGGTTTCAGCGCCCGTTCCGCCAGGAACAATCCTCCGAGCCCTGCCAGAACAATCACGCCTACCATTGCAAAGACAATGACATAGATAAATGTGTGCAGCACGTCAGTGATTTCCGTGGTTGTTTGACCGACGACAATGACCACCGGCTGACCATTAAATGGATTAAAAAAAGCGGTCGCATATAACCGGACCTGCTGATTTTCAGTGCCCGTGGCAGTGAGGTAAGTATTTTGGCCGGCGACGGCCTTTGTAATCAGGCCGGTCAATTTGGATGCATCAACCGTTACCCCGCCGATTTGCTGCGTCATCGTACCATTGGCATCAAAGGACATCAGCAGTTCGTTTGATCTTGGTATGACCATAGTTGCACCCGATAAAGAATTTGCCCGGTTCTGCAAAGAATTGTCAAGGTTGTTGTAAAGGTTGTAATACAGCATAAAATAGGCAACGGAACTGAACATCAACAACAAAATGACAATGATGGCCAGATACCAGAGGGTCAACCGCGTGCGGATGCTTTTAAAAAATTTCATGTTGTTTTGAGACGGTAGCCTGCACCCCTGACGGTTTGAATCAGGCTGTCGTCCACGTCTCCATCGATTTTACGGCGGAGCCGGCGGATATAAACATCGATGATATTGGACATGCTGTCATATTCATAATCCCAGGCGTTCTCTTCCAGCATGGTCCTGGTGATGACCATATTAGGATGGGACATAAAATATTCCAATATCGAGTATTCTTTAGTAGTCAGCTCAATTTTACGGTCGCCGCGCCAGGCTTCCCGGGTCAGCGTGTCCAGTATCAGTTCCCCGACCTGCAGCCTGGGAGTTTTGGATATAGTTTCACGGCGCAGCAAAGCGCGGATGCGGGCTAATAATTCGCTGAAAGCGAAGGGCTTGATCATATAATCGTCGGCGCCGGAATCGAGTCCCTTGACACGGTCTTCGACGCTGTCACGGGCGGTTAACATCAGGATGGGAGTATTAATTTTTTTGGCACGTAATTCCTTGCAGACGGCGATACCGTCTTTTTTCGGCAGCATGATATCGAGGATAATAATGTCATAGGAGGTTGTTTCTCCCATGTATTGCGCTTCTTCGCCGTCATAGACGGTATCGACGGCGTATCCCTCTTCGATCAGGCCGCGCTTGATGATACCGGCGAGCCGCCTTTCATCTTCCACCACAAGCACACGCATGGCTGCCTCCTTATCAAGGTTTCACTGTACCTACATTATACAGAAAAAAGATGAACGGAACATGAAAGGAACATGAATGAGAGATGACCGCGCGCTGCGGCCGGGTGACACTGAATGTCAGGCCCAACAGCGATATAATTAAGTTAAGCGGCGGAAATAACAGGTTTCATTAATTTATGCGGTTGGAGGGTACAAAGATGACGGCCAAAGAAAAAACCTGGAGCCTGATTTCAATCGGTATTGCCATCGTCATATTCTGGGCGATGCTGTCGATGATCTTTGAATCGGTGGTTTACAGGCTGAACAGCGGATGGACTTTTCTGCCATGGTATTTTTGCGATATATTCGCCACTATCGGCGGTATCGCAACATTCGTCTTCGTCTATATCCAGATTAAGAAGAAATAACACAAAATTCCCAAACGACGACCGGCGGTGAAACAGCACAACCAGATATCCGGAACCTATTGAAATATCAATAAGTTCCGGTTCATTTCAGGTGTTCAGCCGTACGCAACCAAAGATAACCGTACTTTTGCCGGTCAGACATAGTCAACCAATGGACCCTGAATTTCAGTTTTTTCCATAATAAGTTCATATCAAGCCTCCTTTGTTAAAGGACGGCTAAGCCCTTCGGAATACAGCACGAATCAGCCAGATGACGATTAAAATTACGGCTACGACCAGCGCGACGTAAATAATCGATCCCCAACTGAAAACGAAGAGACCCAGCGCCCATAAAATCAAGAGAACGATGCCGATGCCTAATATCAGTCCCATATTCCACCCCTTTTTACTCTTCTGTTCTTATCAATGTGTCCCTAATTATATCGGCCGAATAATAACAAAGTCATAAATAATTGAGGCGTAATATAACGAATTCATGACGGTTTATGGATTCAGGAAAATCCTGTTTTGGCAATCGCGGCAGAATTTAAAAAGCCGTTTTGTCCTGTTTTAGCGCAAAGTCATGGTATAATTTATAAAATGATGACCAATAAAAATATGAATAAAGCCGGGCGTGCAGGAGATGAAATCGACCTCCACGGTTTGACCGTCGATGAAGCGATTCCCAAGCTGGAAGAATTCATTTACCGGGCATTTCAAGCGGGACATTACCGGGTATGGGTGGTTCACGGAAAAGGCACGGGCGTTTTGCGTCAGGAAATGCGGCGTTATTTATCGAAGCACGCACTGGTCCGGTCGCAAAGGCCGGCCGACCCGCAGCACGGCGGCGCTGGGGCGACCCAGGTTGAACTGAGCGATTAACACATTTCGGTAAAAATATTCAGGAGCTAAAAGTGAAGAAGATTCTGTATTTTGTTCTGGCGATATCCTTGCTGTCCGGAATTGTATTAACGGCGGCCGGTTGTTCCAAAACAGCAACAACGACCACAACAACCCCGCTGCCGCCGGGAACGCCCACCGCAATGGGCGGCGATACCGTCAATGTGGATTACACCTTAAAACTTTCCAACGGCACTGTCTATCAGACAACGGTAGGCACCGGTTCACCATTCCAGTTTGAATTGGGAGTAAGCCAGGTGATTGCCGGTTTTGACGCCGCGGTTAACGGCATGGCGGTAGGACAAACCAAAACGGTGAAAATCGCGGCAAAAGATGCCTACGGCACACAGAAAAGCGCCAGCAACCCGTTAGCCGGTCAGAATCTGACATTTATCATTACACTCCTACAAATACAACCGACCATTGCGCGCGCCGGGTTTAATGTTCAGGTAGATTACACGCTCAAACTGGCTGACGGTGCGGTGTACCAGACAACCGTGGACACCGGCAAGCCTTTCACGTTTACGCTCGGCACCGGCCAGGTTATTGAGGGTTTTGATAACGCCGTCACCGGGATGAATGTGGGCGAGACCAAAACTGTAACGATTCCGGCCGCACAGGCTTACGGAGCTACCCCGAGTGCCAGTAATCCGCTAGCGGGGCAGGATTTAACTTTTGTAATTACAATGTTGGCGATTAACCCTGCACAATAGCCGGCAAAAACCGGATTTCGATTGAAAAGTATTCAATTTACCTGCAGGGACTGATATGAAAGAAATCGTACTGGCATCGGCATCGCCGCGGCGCAAGGAATTGCTCCAGAAAATCGGGCTCAAATTTGAGGTCGATGCCAGCAACTGCGCGGAAGAAATAGACCTGGCGCTGAAACCTGACGAAATAATGTGCCGGATATCAATCGAAAAAGCCCGCGCGATCGCTTCCAGACATAAAGATGCCGTGATTATCGCGGCGGATACCATCGGGGTCATTGGCAAGAAAATGCTGGGCAAACCGCACACCGCCGGCGAAGCCCGCAAAATGCTGGCGCAAATCAGCGGCAAATCCCATGATGTCATCACCGGTTTTACGGTTTTAGATACTGCCACGGATAAAATTATTTCCGCCACGGTCAACACTAAAGTTTACATTAAAAAATTGACTCAGCAGGAAATAGACGCTTATGTGCAGACCGGCGAACCGCTGGATAAGGCGGGGGCTTACGGCATCCAGGGGCTGGGGGCGGTGATTGTGGAAAAAATCGAGGGCGATTACTACAATGTGGTTGGGCTGCCGTTAAGCGCTTTGGCGGAAGTTTTGCAGGAATTCGGGATTAGTGTGCTGGGTGGGAATCTAACCCAATAATCCGGATTGAGTTGGTGATATTAAAATAATTACCACTGCGCGAACATCGGGATGTTTGCCATTTCATGAGTACATTAACGCCCAAAAGTTTGAGGTAAAATAGGGCAAATAATATCTTTATAGAATGGACGACGTATAAAGATTTGATGTTTGCCGTCATGAGTGGAGAAACGGACAAAATTCGGCAAAGTATCGCTGCCGATAAAAATGTAGTGACTCTTCGAGACAAATTAGGGCGTACGCTGCTAATGGAAGCTGCGATTTTCAAGCGGGAAGATATTGCCAAATTACTAATTGAAAATGGGGCGGATGTTAACACCAAAGAAGTCAAGGGGTGGACGGCGTTGCATTTTGCTATTCAATCTTACCTGCCTGATTTGGTTAAATTGTTGATATCAAAAGGGGCTGATGTCAATGCACGAACCCATTATGATAACACCCCCCTTCATGAAGCAACAATGACTATACCTAAGGATACCAAGATAAACAAAGTATTTCCTGATATCATATCTATCTTATTGTTTTACCAATTTTTTGTAATTTTTTATCGAATAAATAACTGGGATTATCCAAGGATTATATCAGAAATGAAAGGATAGTAAAACCATCATAGTTTGATGTTACAATAACAGAACACATGACAACTTCAGATTATCCAGAAACAAATGAAAACGAAGTAGATTCAGAATGGTTCGGTGATTCTGCCCATTATTGGACGGATGAATCTTTACGGTTCGCATATGTTTTAGTGTGGAGATTCCTCGCAATGAATGGGACTAGATTCTTCGGTACTTCGTATCTCAGAATGACAAGGCTAGCTGACGGCGGTTAACGGGGCGGTCGGGTTACAAACCCGACAGGAGTTAAGGTTTCCTTTCTGAGGCGGACGAAGAATGACATCGGGGTTGTGGAGTCTGGATTCCCGATCAGGTCGGGAATGACAAAAGAGAGGGTGAAACCTTCCGGCTTGTTATTCCACAGTCTAACCCTTGGGTTTATCCATCATTTTGAGGGCGCTTTGGGCGTCGGCGATAAATTCCTTGACGGTGACCCGGGTATATTTGTGGTCGGCGATTTTGTCCAGATATTGCGGTGGGACGGTAATAATATGCGCCCCAGCTAAAGCCGCGCTGATAACATCGCCTGCGGAGCGGATGCTGCCGACAATCAGTTCGCTCTTGAAATCCCAGTCGTCCAGCCAGGCTACGGAGTTGGCGATAACTTCGGCGGCATTGCCGCCTTCATCATTGATGCGGCCGGCAAAGAGGCTGACATAGGTCGCCCCGGCCTTGGCCGCGAACATCAACTGTCCAAAAGACATGATGGCGGTGGCATTGACCTTGATGCCGGATTTCTCAAGCTGACTGATGACCCCCAAACAGGGCGCCCCGAATTCATTTTCTACCGGTATCTTAATGACGACGTTGTGGGCTAAAGAAGCCAGCCATTTTGCCTGTTCCATCATTTCTTTCAGGTCGTTGGTGGTAACCTCCGCGCTGAGTGGCAGGGGAGCAATTAATTTGGCCAGTTTGATAACCCCTTCTTCGATATTGTAAATGCCGTCTTTCAGCATAATTGAGGGATTCGTGGTGACGCCGTCAACAATGCCGTAGCAGAGCCATTTTTCAATTTCTTTAACATTGGCAGAATCAAGAAAGATTTTCATTTCATTCTCCTTCCAAGATAAAATCAGCCGCTTCCGGCAGGTCTGATTTGACGGCTTCGGGTTTGACGCCCTCATTATACATCAAAGTGCAGAGTTGGCAATGCATTTTCCCGATAAGCTGGGTATGGCAGCCGGCGCTCCTCCCGGCCTGCAGGTTTGTCAGGTTATCGCCGATAAACCAGGATTCGGCAATATCGATGTCCATATCCCGGGCGGCTTTAGTCCGGTTAATCAGACTCATTTAACCGATTCCCACTTCATTTCAGATATACGCATCAGCGGGTCGGAAACGATAAGGTGCCAGATGACGCTTTGAAAGGCCTCGGTATGCGGGGTGACGGTGCCGGCATTTACCACCGGAATGATGATGCAGCTATCCGCGACCTCAGCAGTATAACCGCCGTCCCGGCCGACGATACCCAGTATTCCGGCGCCGGTTTCCCGGGCATATTCCAGCGCTTTGACCAGATTGACACTGACGTTCTTTTTCCGGTTGCCGCCTCCGACCGATAGGACAAAAACACCGTCTTTAGCGGTGAGATTACTGCCTTTCAGCCAGGCCGCGAAACTGGTTTCCCAGCCGTCATCATTGATGCGGGCGGTGAGTTCGGAAACATTATCGGTGGGGGCATAGGATTCGATGCCGGCGATTTTCCGGAAATCGTTCACCGCGTGGGAAGCATTACCCGCGCTTCCGCCAACGCCGAGGAAGAACAGCCGCCCTTTTCTCTCGCGGATATCGATCAGGATGTTGATTGTCTTTTCAATCGCGGAGCGGTTTATCAGTGAGGTAATAGCTTTTACCTCGTGTAGATAATCGTCAATATAGGGCATAATGATTCCTTTATCTATGAATAACTAGAGAAATAATCACATTAATGAGACTCATAATAGCATAGTAGAAAACAGATTTCAATTGATGTAAAAGAATATTTTATTATAAGACACAAATAGATATAAGCGTTTAGCTTTCAGCGGTCAGTTTACGGGCAGAACTTTAGTATTCTGATAACGATAAGGCAGACACAACGCCCCCATTGATCCTTTAGACTAGCTAAAGGACCTACGGTCTTCGATTTCCGGCATTCCTTCGCTCAGTACTATAGTTTTAATGGAGCTGTCCGAAAATGGGTTGTTGAAGTGATTTTTATGGATTCCCGCCTGCGCGGGAATGACAAGCCGACGATGATAGATTCAAGCTTCAACTTGAATCTATCATCCTTACTCGTCATTGTCGGACTTGATCCGACAACCCAGAAGATATTAATAAGACAAATAAAAAGAACATAATTCCATGGCCTGTTTTATTTGACAAGGCTAATGGGCACTGCTAAAATATCGCTAATCTTTACGCTGAAAATGATTTAGAAACAGGAAGAAAATATTGACCGGTTTGGGCCGGTTATTCCGATAATTAAGCAGCCTCCACAAATGAATTCTTTGGTATGACAGGTCCCCGGATTTAAAGGAGATATTATGGAAAACAATGCCGCACGGTGGTGGGATAAACTCGGCACGCCTCAATATGGAGGAGAACTGACGGTGCGCGCCAGCCGGAATATTGTCAATTTCGACCCGTATTTCGGGGAATCCACCGGGATTTACGGGGCATGGATGGAGAGGCTGGTAGTGCCGGACTGGACATTAGACCCTTCGGTCAAGGATACCAAAGTCGGGGGCAACCGTTTCCAGAGCTGGAAAGGCAACCTGTGCGAAAGCTGGGAGTTCCCTGACCCCAAAACACATGTCGTCCACCTGCGCAAGGGGATACACTGGCAGAACCGGCCGCCGGCCAACGGGCGGGAATTCACAGCCGAGGATGTTGTTTTTCATTACGACCGTTTCTACGGCCTGGGCGGCGGTTTCGATAAACCCAGCCCTTACCGTTCGACGGATGTGCGGATACAGGACATCGCATCGGTCACGGCCGCGGACAAATACACCGTGGTCTTTAAATTCAAAACACTAAACCCGGATTTAATCATGGAAGCGCTGCACAATATCAGCCAGGCGCAGTGCCTGGAGAACCCCGATGCCGTCAGAATGTGGGGCGACGTGCGGGATTGGCACCATGCCGTCGGCACCGGGCCGTTTATGCTGCAGGACTTTGTTCCCGGCAATTCGGCAACACTGGTGCGGAACCCCGATTACTGGGCAACCGACGAGCGGCACCCGGAGAATAAACTGCCTTATGTCGATGGAATCAAATATTTAATTATCCCCGATGAAACCGAAGCGGCCGCGGCGATGCGCGCCGGCAAAATCGATATTATTCACTCGATTTCGTATAAACAGGCCCAGGCCATTCAACAATCGAACCCGGAAATACAGATGATCGTCACTTCCGGCGACCCGGCGACGACCGTCCAGATGAGAAACGACAAAGCGCCGTTTAACGACATCCGCGTGAGAAAGGCAATGCAGATGGCGGTCGACCTGCCGACCATCGCTAAATCATATTACGGCGGCACGGTCGAACCTTACCCTTCGACGTTGACCAACAGGGAGATGAAGGGGTGGGGTTACCCATATGAGGAATGGCCGCAGGAATTGAAGGATGAATATGCTTATAATCCGGCGACAGCGAAGAAGCTTTTAGCCCAGGCCGGTTTCCCGAAAGGGTTTAAAACGCATATCGTCGCGGCCAGCGACGGCGATTTGAACCTGCTGAATGTAGTGAAGTCTTACTTTGCGGATATCGGCATCGACATGGAAATACAGGTGATGGAACCCGCCGACTGGGTTAATTTTGTGGAAATCGAACAGAAACACGATGCGCTGATGTACCGGCCTTACGGGCCGCTGGGACATAATAAACCGCCGCTGCGGGTTGTAACGCAATTCCAGACGGGCTATGCGGCGAACTTCGCACATGTCAGCAACCCGGTGTTCGACTCTTTTTATCCGCGGGCGACGACTGCCAAAAACGACGATGAACTGAAAAAGGTCATCCGGGACGCCAACGAGCATGTGGCACGGCAGCATTACGCCGTGTCACTGTTATTGCCGCTGCAGTATTCACTCTACCAGCCGTGGGTCAAGGCTTACGCGGCGCAGGGGCATTCGGTGTGGATGGGTTCCGGCGGCCCCAGCCTGTTGAGTTATTTCGGGGCGCGGTACTGGATCGACCGGGACGTGAAAAAGAGTTTCGGAAAATAACAGGTAGAATTACGCTATAATTGATTCCATTCCGGGATTGTTTCGTCGTTTTTGTTATAGTTAACATAATATATTTATCCAACAGAATGTGCATTGGTATTTCAGGAGGTTTAAAATGGCCAAGATTGTAATTATCGGGGCGGGGAGCCATGTCTTTTCCAGCCGTTTCATCACCGATATCGTCTCTTATCCCGAGTTGAGAGAGGGCACGATTACGCTGATGGACATCGCGCAGGGGCCGCTGGATTTAGCGACGGCCTTCGCCAGGAGGCTGGTAGAACAGAACAAATTCAACACGAAAATCGAATCGACGACTGACCGGCGGAAAGCGCTGGCAGGCGCGGATTACGTGCTGATTACGCTGAAAGTGGGGGGCGTTCACCATCTGGACATAGAAAGGTCGATTGCGCTGAAGTACGGCGTCGACCAGGGGGATATGGCCTGCATCGGGTCGGGGGGAGCGTTCGATTCCATCCGGCACGTACCGCCAATTCTGCAAATCTGCCACGATATGGAAGAACTTTGCCCGAACGCACTGCTGTTAAACTATACCAACCCGATGGCGACCATCACCTGGTCGGTCAACGATTACACCAAAATCAAAAGTATCGGGCTGTGCCACAGTGTTTACGGCACGGCGAAAACACTCTCGAAATACATCGACAAACCGTTTGAGGAAATCTCCTATTGGGTGGCAGGAATAAATCATTTTGCCTGGTTCCTGGAAATTAACTGGAAAGGGAAAGACGCCTATCCGCTGCTGCGGGAGAAATTTAAAAACCCGGCGGTATATTCCGGCGCGGACGCGCATTATGCCGGAGCGGATATCGTCCGGGCGGAGATGTTCAAGACTTTCGGCTACTATGTGACCGAATCGAGCGGGCACTGCGCCTCCTATGTGCCTTATTTCCGCAAGAGGCCGGAAACCATTGAACAGTATAAAATATCCAGCGGTGCCAAATACCAGAGCAACATCGCCACCAACCAGGCGCGGGATAAAGAACAGGATGAGCTGCTCAAGAAAAAACTGGCGGACAATTTCAAATTCCCGGTTGACCACAGCGGCGAGTACGGCTCCATTATCATCCATTCCATCGAGACCGGCCAGGCGGCGGTGATTTACGGCAACGTCGAGAACAAAGGCCTGATTACCAACCTGCCGGAAGGCTGCTGCGTCGAGGTGCCGTGCCTGGTGGACGGAGAAGGCATCCATCCCTGCCATGTCGGGGATTTGCCGCCGCAAGTGGCGGCTTTGAACATCAATAATGTCGGCATGCAGGAACTGATTGTGCGGGGCGTCGCGGAAAAAGATAAGACGAAAATTTTCCAGGCGATTTTACTGGACCCGATTACGGCGGCGATGCTGACCCTTGACGAGACCAAAAAGATGGTCGATGAGATGTTCGCGGCGGAAACTAAATATGTGCAGGGCTACAAATAACTTTGTGTTGAGCAATTAAAAATTGAGGAGACAAAAAATGGCAAAGATCGTACTTATCGGCGCAGGCAGCCACACTTTTTCGAAACATCTGATTACGGATGTCATCTCGTACCCGGAGATGAGGGACAGCACGATTTGTCTGATGGACATCGCACAGGAACCGTTGGATTTGATTGCGGCATTCGCGAACAAAATCGTGAAGCAAAATAAATACAAGACTAAAATCGAAGCGACCACAGACCGGAAAGAAGCGCTGGACGGCGCCGATTACGTGCTGACGACAATCAAAGTGGGGCAGCGGACACCGGTCCAGGACCCGTCGCCGACCGCATTTCACGGCATCGAATTGGGGCGCGGCGATACAATCAATGCCGGCGGCGTTTTTTACGGAGCGCGGCATGTGCCGGCGATGCTGGATATCTGCCGCGATATGGAAAAGCTCTGCCCGGACGCCTGGCTGATGAACTACACTAACCCGATGGCGATTATCACCTGGGCGATCAACGATTACACCAAAATCAAGACGGTCGGGCTGTGCCACAGCGTGCAGAGCACGGCGGCGAACCTGGCGAAATATATGGGCGTCCCGGCCAATGAAGTTTCCTACTGGGTGGCGGGCATCAACCATATGGCCTGGTTTCTGGAATTGAAATGGAAGGGCGAGGACGCTTATCCGCTGCTGCGCAAGAAGCTGGAAGACCCGGCGGTTTATTCGGCGGCGGACGCGCACTGGGCGGGGCCGGACGTGGTGCGGGCGGAAGTGATGAAAGCATTCGGGTATTTCGTCACCGAGTCCAGCATGCACATGTCGATTTACGTGCCGTATTTCCAGAAGCGGCCGGAGCTGATGGAAAAATACCTGTTAAACCGGAAGGTTGTGCGGCCGAAATATGAAGAGGCGGACAAGGAATTAAGGGACCAGATTGCGGGCGATTTCAAATTCCCGACGGCGCACAGCGGCGAGTACGGTTCGACGATTATCCGTTCCCTGGAGACGGGTATACCTTTGCGGATTAATGCCAACGTGATGAACAAAGGCCTGATTACCAACCTGCCGGACGGCTGCTGCGTCGAAGTGCCGTGTCTGGTGGACAAAGAGGGTATCAACCCCTGTTATGTCGGGGATCTGCCGGCGCAGCTGGCGGCCCTGAACCGCTCGAATATCAGCGTGCAGGAACTGGCCGTACGCGGCATCATGGAAAAGGACAAGACCAAAATCTTCCAGTCCATTTTGCTGGACCCGCTGACAAGCGCCGTCTGCACCATCGATGAGACCAAACAACTGGTGGACGAAATGTTTAAAGCGGAAAAGAAATACACCCGGGGATATAAATAGACCGGGGACGGTGCCCGAGAAGAATGATAGAAAGAGGAGTGCGAAAGCGCTCCTCTTTCTTGTTAGCTGCTTATCCGGGTGCGCTCTTCACCAAATAATGGAATGGGAAGATTAAATAAAAAACATAAACTGTTTTTGTAGATAAATCCAACCTTTACTAGGCAACAGTGAAATGCAGAATAACTAAATTGCCCCATTCATCACCTGCGACAACGGTGTAAATCCCGGGCTCAAAATTGTGTTTAATCTCATTCGAGGAGCTACCGGTCCAGTAAAATGCTGTCGTAATCGTGTTGTTCATTGCGTAAGATTTTTGATCAGGGTTGGATTTATCAATTACGGAAGCGATATCAATGGACGGCATAAAATCATACGCATTAATATTACCGGGATAAGGAACACACAACCAAGGGTCATTTGGGTCGTAAATATTAAGCGGCATTGCGTTTGAAATATTTGCAGGGGTATAATCCCCCTGGAAAATAGCTATTCCGTATGAATAACCGGCAGCTTTACTGGTTCCACAAGGATTTAAACTCAATCCGTCTATCAGCCATTTGTCAGCTATTGGAACAACATTTTCTGTGGAAAATGTATTCTTTTCATCGATGGTGATCGAAATCTCCTGACCGGGTGAATATGCGGCCGATTTAAGTGAAAGTGACAGGCTTAGCCCGTTTGCAGAGGCAGATGACGCTGAGGTAACTCCATTCAAATTTGTTACGGGGGGTGATGTAGTTATTTCAGCGCCAACTGATGATGTTGGGGGAGACGTCGACGTAATAGTTGACGTAACCGTGAAATGAACCACTACCAAATCACCCCACTCATCCCCGGCGACAATGGTATAAACACCCGGCTCAAAGTTTTGCTGAACCGCATTTGGGCTTCCCGCCCAATATCCTGATATCGGGATTTCCGCGCTCGTATTGAAAGTTGCACTTCCCTTGATAACTTCACCATCAAGTGTAGCAATATCGCTTAAGGGCTTATAATTATAGGCATTAACATTCAATATATCCGGTACACACCCCTGAATTACAATATTGGGGTTATAAAGAATTAGCGGTGTCGCTGTCGAAATATATTTAACAGTTTCTTCTCCGCGTAATATCGCTATTCCAAATGGATAGTTATAAGTCCCGCACTGTCCTACGGTTAATCCATCAATCGGCCATTTATCAGATGCAGTGACTTTATTAGTTTTTGACCGTATATTTGTTTCATCAACCACGATTGAGATTTGCTGACCAGATTGATATGTTTTCGAGTTATCTGTTACCATAAAAGTTACGAATGCCGGATTTGTTGTAATCATCGGCGTACCTGAAATAACACCGGTAGTGGGGTTAAGCTGTAACCCTATTGGTAGTTTTCCTCCAGTAA
>Ga0182027_10010799_pt1 | contig 12960 bp, 11 predicted proteins | sample 712E1DmetaG_FD_121300 | JGI IMG/M metagenome (GOLD analysis project Ga0182027, IMG submission 121300) | Permafrost microbial communities from Stordalen Mire, Sweden - 712E1D metaG (Illumina Assembly) | ecosystem: Environmental > Terrestrial > Soil > Wetlands > Permafrost | place: Sweden...
ACGATATGCACCAACGGGCCGCCCTGCTGGCCGGGAAAGACGGCCTTATCCACGGCCACAGCCAGATCCTTTCCGCAGAGAATCAGCCCCGAACGAGGACCGCGCAGCGTCTTATGGGTGGTGGTGGTGGTAATGTGCGCGTGAGGAACGGGCGAAGGGTGCACGCCGCCTGCCACCAGCCCGGCAATGTGCGCCATATCGAAGATATAAACCGCGCCCACCTTGTCGGCAATCTGCCGCATGCGGACAAAGTCCCACAGCCGCGGATAAGCGCTGCCGCCGCCGATAATCGCCTTGGGCTTTTCGCGCACCGCAATTGCTTCCAACTCGTCGTAATCGATCAGCTCCGTATCGCGCCGCACCTGGTAAAACGTGGGCCGGTAGAGTTTGCCGCTGAAGCTGAGCCTGTGGCCATGGGTCAGGTGGCCGCCGTGCGCCAAGTCCAGTCCTAGAATCGTATCGCCCGTCTGCAAGACCGCCGCGTAGGCCGAGGCGTTGGCCTGCGAGCCGGAGTGCGGCTGCACGTTCACGTGTTCGCCGCCGAAAAGCTGCTTTGCCCGGTCGCGCGCCAGGTTTTCTACCACATCGGCATACTCACAGCCGCCGTAGTAGCGCCGCCCAGGGTAGCCTTCAGCGTATTTGTTGGTAAAAACGGAGCCGGCCGCCTCAAGCACCGCCTCAGAGACAAAGTTTTCGCTGGCAATCATCTCCAGCCCCTCGTGCTGGCGGAGGGTTTCCTGGTCAATTGCAGCGGCTACAACGGGGTCGGCCTGGGCGAGGGAGAGAGAGATGCGGTCGGTCATATAAAGATTTTAGACCCTTCCGAGGCTTCGTTGGCAGGCGGAAGGAGTCGTCGATTGCAGTCCGAGACAGATTCCAGAGGCAACGGTTCATTCCGATCCGCGGGGTGATCCATGTCACCGCGTGCGTCAGAGCAAGGAATCTACGATCACTCTAGGCAATAGGTCGAACACGATGAAAATGCGGTGGAATTACCTTATGTGGGCGGCGGTCTTTGCATCGACGCTGACTCCGGGATGTGCGCAGACTCCGGGCCCGCGGAACGCAGGTATAGACGCGTCTCTGCTGGCCAAAGCCAACGCCAGCGATGCCGCGGCGCAGGTACGGATTGGAGATGCCTACGCAACTGGGAGCGGCGTTGCGCGAGATTACAAGCAGGCCGCGGCGTGGTACGGCAAGGCTGCCGAGCAACGCAACATGAGTAGCGAGCTTCGCCTGGCCGGCCTATACCGCGATGGAGCCAAGGGCTTTCCACGCGATATGCAGCAGGCGGCCGCCTGGTATCGCAAAGCTGCAGAGCAGGGAGACGTGGGCGCGCAAGGCATCCTCGGCGTGCTTTACTCCATGGGTCAGGGCGTTCCCCGCAGTGATGTGGAAGCCTACTACTGGTTCGACCTTGCAGCAGCGGTGAAAGGGCCTGATCAGGAAAAGTACGCGGCAAACCGCCAGTTGATGGGCGCCAGAATCACCGCCGATGAACTGGAGGTTGTGCAGGAACGGGTAGCTCAGTGGATCGCCGCACATCCACGGTAGGCGCGTACGCAAATTAGGCCTTTTGGCGCGTATTTAAAAGCTTAGCCAAGGATATTGAGCTTTGAGTGCGCCCGTGTAAGCCTCGTAGTATTCAACAAGCTGTTGCGCGATATAGCCGGCAAATCCCTCTGTCGTCCACTTGGCAGCACTCTGTTTCTGCGCCCAATAGAAGATGCCCTTTGCCGCTTCCAGACTCAATTGCCAAGTTCTTGCGGAAATTGGTTCATCATCCACCCACATTTCGTTTGCGCGGAGGGGACGCCGCGCGAAGACGATACGGAAGTTTTGGGCAGTGTTTCCCGCTGCCATTGTCGCAATGAAGGTCGCCGCAACATCTTTCAGCTTGAGAAAGTCTGGATAGGGCGCCGGATAGGGCGCCCATTCAAACTTCTCCACGCCCAAAGATTTGCCTTCGGTTATCTCGCAAACCCGATCCTTCAAGCGTTGCCATTCTTTCCCGGCTTCAGCAAAGAGCAGTATCGTGTCTCTCGCTTTCATTGATTCTGCTGCATTGCGCTTCTGTAGAAACTCATCAAAGTCCGTCATAGCACCTCCTTTCCTGCCTGATCTATGCCAATTGCCGCTTCGATTGCCGCAATCTCTTCATCGGCGAGTTCTTGGAATTGGACTCGTTTCGCCTTGGAAAGCCGCCCATGGTTCTGTAAAATCAGCCGCACCAGCAGCGAAGCATGCTGGTCTGGCATATCCACCACATCTTTAACCGCAAGCATCGCCCGATCATATCTCTCCAGGAATCCAAGCTCCATGCGCATATCCGTGTCGATGGTGTCGGCAACCACACTGTAGAGGTACTCTGCCTGCACGGTCAGGTCGGGATAACGGTAAAAGGAAGCCGTCTCTCCTGCGACTGTCATTCGCCCCGCATCATCCAGCCTGTAATCGACAAAGAGCTGTATCTTTCGTGACTGAAACTCCAGGACTTGGTCGTACACAGCTCTGTTTCGCAGCATGGCGGCGGAAACTGGGAACAGCACGTCTTTGGGTGTAAAACCGAGCTTAGCTAGACTGTGATGAATCAGGAAGCGGTGCAAACGTCCGTTGCCGTCCTCAAACGGATGCAAATAAACAAAGCCAAACCCGGCAATTGTTGCAACGCAAACTGGATTCACTTCTCCGCTTCCGATCCGCGCCAAAGAATCCATCCAGCCTTCCATGAGCGAGGGCAAATCGCCCGGCTTAGGACATACGTAATGCACAATCTGTGAGTAGTCCGGCGCAACCGACCCAACGTAATTCTGCACGTCGCGCCAGTCTTTCAGCGCAAATCGCGCATCGACGATCATCTTTTGTAACTGGATATACGCTTCTTTGCTGGTTGTGTCGAAGCTGCCAGCATTCTGCAAAGCTTGTACAAAGCGCCGTGCCCGGTCAGGGCTTGGCGCCTCCCCTTCGATGGCAAAGGATGATTGTGTCTCTTTGGTAAACAGATACTGCACAGCCCGTTCCAGTACGCCAGGCGCAACACCACTCACAATCCCTTGAAACATCTGCCGAAAGTCCTGCTGCATCCACCCTTCCAGATTGCTGGTCCTGCGGATCAAGGGGCAATATTCGCGATCACCAAGCAGATTGTCTACGATCTTTTGCCGCTGGACGCGAATCCCCTTGGCCGTGATCTGCGCTTCCGGGCGCAACAGGGGCGCATAGCCCGTGGGCGGCACGTCCGGCAAATCCAGCGTTTGGCCGGTTAGCAACTCAAAGAGATACCATGCCCGCCGGGCAAAGATTCCTGTGGATTCGCTGCGCACCCAGGTTTCCAGTTCGTTTTGGTCGATTGCCTGAAAGAAGGCTGCCAGCACCCCGAGGTCGATGGGCTCATAACGCAAGGCAAAACGCAGATTCCCCCAAATGTCCTTTGGGGCGTACGATGCGGGGTACTGTTCGAGAACTGTGGTGTGCGTTTCGTGGGTTTTCCTCGCCCCAGCAACCGCCTCTGAGCGCACGGCGGGCAGGGGAATGCGCAGATCCATCTCTTCCACAAGGCGATGCAATCCAATGGCCTTAGTAGAACTGCGGAGAGGTGGATTTACGTCTGTTTTCATGAAAATCTATCCTCATTGTCGATAATATGGCTTGAATTGTTATTGTGTCAATAGAAATCTTATTTATAGCTATAATATGTTTATAAATCGTATTACTATGGCGATATTGAATACTTGCTCCTTTTTTGCCTGAGAATCGTTATCCTTCTGCACCATTGGCTCGAATTTGCATGCCGCATGGACTCGATTATCACCGTCGTTTCTCCGTATGCTATCCCCATGCAACTTCGTCAACTCGCTTTGGGGCTTTCAGCTTTTCTCGCCATCCTCTCGTGTACTGCCTACGCGCAGTCCACCGCGGTCATGCTCACGCCCACGGTGGTGGAATCCGGCTCGCCGGAGCTGATTCGCGTTGATGCGCCGGCTACAGCGAAGCTGGATGGCGATTGGCTGGGCCGAAAGCTCGATTTCTTTCGCGGGCGCGATGGGCAGGCGTGGTTTGCGCTCGCCGGGGTGGACGTTGAGGCTCCTGCCGGTCCCTCCACGCTGCGGATCGTCGTACACACCGGCGGCGACGCACTCGACCTCAGCCGCACGGTAGAGATTCATCCCGCCCATTACCGCACCGGCTCGCTCTCCGTAGCGCCCAAATTCGTCGAACCCGGCCCCGAGACGCTCCAGCAGATCGAGGCCGAGCGTCAACTGAAAGATGGCGTCTTTGCCGCGAGCTCTCCTGAGCCGCTGTGGACGGGCAGTTTTCACAGGCCCGTCTCCGCCCCGCCCACGGCCAGCTTTGGCGTCCGCCGCATCTTCAACGGCAAGCTGGCCAGCATTCATAAAGGGATGGATTTTCGCGCCGCCACAGGGACGCCGGTGCGGGCCGGCAATAGCGGAGTGGTGGTGCTGGCCCGCCCGCTCTACTACGAAGGCAACTGCGTGGTCATCGACCACGGCCTTGGCCTGTTCACTCTCTCAATGCACCTCAGCCGTATTGACGTTCAGGTGGGTCAGCGCGTAGCCTCTGGCGACCGCATTGGCCTGAGCGGCGCAACCGGCCGCGTCACTGGCCCGCACCTGCACTGGGCCGTCCGCTGGCAGGACGCTTATCTCGACCCCGCCAAACTGCTCCAGTTGGACCTGAGCGCGGTGCGCTAACGAGAGAGGGCTTCCTCTTCCGCCTTGCCCAACTCGGCCGCAGGTACGGCTTCCACGCTCAAACCGGCGGCCTTTTCTTCGCGCAGGGCCTTGAACGCGCGGTAGACAAACCAGCCCAGGTACCATCCGTCGATGAATTTGTAGGGGGTTTCGCCCGTGGTGTAGTGGCCGCAGGGCAGCACGCGCAACTCGAAGTTGAGGCCATAGCGCCGGAACGCCTCGACCACCTGGAGCGAGTACTCCTTGGGGAAGGTCAGGTCGTAATTGGCGTAGATCAGCAGTACCTTTTTCCCCGGCCCGCCCGCAGCGGGGCTGGCGATTTTTTCGTAATAGCTGCACGGGCTAATGGCCGACCACAGGTCCCGCAGGCGGTCCTGGGTAAGGCCGGCTTCCTCCAGCGCCTGCTTCACGTGGCGAGTGCTCTGGCCGGACCAGGTCACGTCGCCGAAGGCCGTCGAGGCATGGTTGAAGGCGTTCACCCGCAAGCGCGGGTCGTGCGTGCTGGCCAGAAAGGCGTAGCAGGAGCCCAGGCTGGTTCCCAGCGCGCCGAAGTGCTCGTAGCCCTGCTCCTCCAGCCAATCCAGGCAACACCGGACATCGACCACCGCCTGCCTGCAGGCCATGATCGTCCGCCCGATGTTGGCGCTCCCCGAGTAGTCTGACCGTTCCAGTTCCGCTGGGCGGCGAATGTCGTGGTAGGGCATGGAGAGCCGCAGCGCCGAGATGCCCATGCGGTTGAAGATGGTGCATAGGGAGTTGTGGCTGAAGCCGTCGGCATTCCACTGCGGCAGTACCACGATGGCCTGCTTGGGACGCTTGGGATCTTTGTGCTCCGGAGCCGGAAACCAGCGGGCATTCACCTGGTCGTTTTCGGGGTAGGGCGTCCGCTCCGGCGAGGTGAAGCGCAGAAATTGCGCCGGCCGAATTTTTCCCTCGGCGGCCTGTTGGCGGATCGCGGCCTCCTGGGCCAGCGTCTCCGGGCGCACATTGGTGGGGAACAATTCCGGATGCCGTTCTTCCAGCCGGAAGTCGGTGGGCCGCTGGTAACTGAAGAACGTATCGCTGTGGCGGATGAGGAGCTGGTTGATGCGCACCATGGCCGCTTCGGCAGCCGCATCGTCGCGCATAACCTCCGCGCTTGGCGCCGCGTCCCCAAAGCCGTGAGCCTCAAGAAACGGCACAATCCACTCGAAGCCCCACTCCAGCGGCCGCACCACGCGGTTTTCGTCGCGCATGGTCAGCCGCGTCTCCCACTCATACATCCAGCGCGCATATTTTTCTTTGAACATTTGTCTAGTTCAAGTTTACCAGCGCGGGGCGAACGGCCCAGTAAATGGAGGATGAAGTCGCGGCGGGCTACGTCTGGCGGATCGCCCGCTTCAAAGCGATATACTCTGCCGCCAGCCATCCCAGGCTAAGCAGCGTGATCAGAGCGATGACGGCCTGCGAGATAACGCAGTAGAGGCACCACACCTGCAAGGCGTATTCTTCGATGAAAGTGAGTCGAAGGGCAAAGCCGAGGCCGACCAAAGCGGCCAAAAACAGTAAGAAACGCCTCCGCGCCAGCGCCAGACCGGCCAGCCCCAGGTAGCCCGCAATCCCGATCGCCGCCACCGGAATGTGCGCGACCTCGGCGAACTGGCTGTGGTTTACGATGCCGCAATCCCATTTCTCGTTGATCGAGCAGGGCTGGGTATCGGTGCAGTAGTGAACGTGCAAAGCCAGCGCGGATACCACCACGCCCGCCAGGGCCAGGATTGCAATCAGATAACGGATCATCGTGAGTCTGATGCTACCAGAGCTCACGCGCGCTACCATGAACGCATGGAGCAGCTACCGCGCGGCCGTCGCGTCGCCTTCTTCGGCGGCAGTTTTGACCCGCCTCATCTGGGTCATTTGGCAGTGGCGCGCGCTGCCCGTGCCGCGCTCCATCTGGATACCGTAATTTTTGCCCCGGTCGGAGCGCAGCCGCTCAAACCGCATGGATCCTCCGCCGGCTTTGAAGACCGCCTGGCCATGACCCGCCTGGCCATCGCCGGCGAGCCGGGCTTCGCCGTTTCGCTTGCCGATGCGCCAATGCCCTCCAGCGCTCCCAACTTCACCCTTGAGACGCTGCTCGGCCTGCGCGCCGGGCTTCCACCGGACAGCGTTCTCTTTTGCCTCATGGGCGCCGACTCGTTTTTTTCGCTGCGCCGCTGGCATCGGGCGGCGGAGATCCCCTTTGCAGCTCCATTGATCGTGGCCTCGCGGCCCGGCCAGCAGCTTGACGATTTGAGAGCCGCGCTGCCCGAGGGTTTAACTATGGATTCCGCGCCCGGCACGGAGCCGGCCAGCTCCGAGCTTGCGATCCGAACCTGCTGGCTCCAAAATCCCGCCGGAGATAGCGCACCCTTCTACCTTCTCCCCGGACTGAACGTCGAGATCAGCGCCTCCCAGGTTCGGGATTCGATTCGCGAGCAGGCTCGCGCGGCTTCTGGCACTCCGATAGCCGGATTTGAGCTGCTCCCCGAAGCTGTCCTCGATTACATACGCGCCCATGACCTATATAGGTGATTTGCCGCACCCGTGGCCAGGGTCTACGATTGAGGCTGGAGAACTTTCCCACCGAATGACAACAGCGCAAGCACGCCAGCAAATCCGCATCCTCGTTCAAGCCGCAGCCGCGGTTTGTGAAGACAAAAAAGGCGAAGACACCCGCATTCTCGAACTCGACCCCATCGACGCGGGCCTGTCCGACTTCTTCCTCGTTACCTCCGCCACCAACGACCGCCAGGCCGTCGCCATCGCCGACGAAATCGAGCACAAGCTCAAAAAGGAGTTCGGCGTCTTTCCCAACTCCGTCGAGGGCCGCCGCCACGGCGAATGGATTCTCCTCGACTATGTGGACTTTGTCGTCCACGTCTTTCTCACCGAGCGCCGCGCCTTCTACGACATTGAAAGGCTGCGCAAATCCGCCCGCCCAGTTACTCCGGCCGAGTTTGACGCCGAGCTGAAAGCCGCCCTCGCCGCTAGAACCCTCGCCGCCCGCAGCAAGGTCGCCGCAAAAGCCAAACCAGCAGCCAAGGCTAGGCCGAAGGCCGCCAGGCCCAAGGCCACGCTCAGGCCGAAGAAGGCCGCCAAGCCTGCCGCTAAGAAAACAGCGACCAAAAAAGCACCTCCCCGCAAGACCGCACCAAAAAAGAAGAAGCCATAGTGTGATGATTAGTTGTCATCCTGAGCGACCCTGACCATGAGCTTTGCGAAGGGAAGGGGAGTCGAAGGACCTGCATTTCGGGCGATTCAATTCATGCGATTTTGTTTCAATATCTAAGTCAACACACGCAAGAAAGGCCGCGGCATGGTGCCGCGGCCTTTCTTGCGTGTGAGTACAATGTTTAGAAAACAATCTTCGTTGCCAGCTGCGTCTGACGTGCGGACGCTGCCGACGTGATCTGGCCGAAGGTCGTGTCTATGACCGCGCCGTCCGGATTGCTGAACTGCGTATGGTTGAAGACGTTGTCGCTTTCCATGCGAATCTGCAAGTACCGGCTGCGATTCGCGCCCAATGCGAAGTTCTTGGCGATAATCGCGTTGGTGTTGTTGATGCCGGGGCCGTGGTAGGGATCACGGCGGACATTACCGAATGATCCGAGTACCTCTGGGATGAACGCGCCCGAGGGGGGGACGGCCGCGGAACTGTATACGTTCGAGAACCATTGGCCGTAGCCGGAGCCATTCCGGATACGCGGATTCCCGAGCACCAGGGCTCCCGTCTGATTGGGAGCGTCCGGGCATACATAGAAGCCCGATGAGGCATCGCACCACAGCGACTTTGATGTGCCGCCGTTAAAGGAGATGTCATACGGGAAGCCGGTCGCCATCGTCATAATCCCGCTGATCTGCCATCCCGAAACTGCCAGGTTGTACGGCGAGAATGCGCTGCTGCCATGCTTGAAGGGGACGATATAAACCGGGCTGAAGACGAGGCGTTGACGAGCATCGAAGAGCGAGTCGCCTTTGTTGAGCGACGGTTGATACTGGTTGTAGCCGCGCGAGCCAGCTCCGCCCCAGCCGGTGTTTTCCAGGCTGGAGCCGCTATCTATGGCGTGCGACCAGGTGTAGCTCAATTGAAAGAGGAGACCGTGTGTCTCGCCCTTGGTTACGCTGACCTGAAACGAGTTGTAGCTCGAATTCGCTCCGGAACCGATCATGCCCATTGAGGCAATATTCGCGCTGTTCGCCACCTTGTTTTCCGGGTGAATTATTCCCTGATTATTGCGATTCGGACTGCTGTAGCAGGTCGAGTCTGCCAAGCAGGCAGCGTGTCCTGCTGCCGTCTCGTAGTTCGCCTCATAGGCAATCTGGTTGTGCCGCCCCTCAGAGCCAACATAGCTGAGGCGGGTGACGATCTTGGATGGCAGCTCGCGCTCCACCGAAAGTTGGAAGTTTTCCGCATAGGGCGCGCGGAAGCTGGGCCCAAAGCCGCTGATGTACTTGATCGGCTCGTATTGTGTAAAGCTCACGGGAGAGCCCGCTACCGGTTCGGTATACGGGAAACGGTTGGTTTCCGATGCAAGATTGCCGGGGGTCGTCAGGCCGCCGTTGATGTCTGCGAACGGATTGACCAATTGGGGCACGCCGCCGAAGTCGCCTGCACCGCCGCTGGTAAAGCCGTAGGGTGGCGTTCCCAGAGTCTCCAGCGCACTCTCTTCCTCGGTACGATTGTAGTAGATACCGAAACCTCCACGGATGGAGAACTTGCCCTGGCCGCCGGAGATCTTGCCCAGATCCGGCGCCCACGCGAAGCCAAAGCGCGGTCCGATTTCGGTATGGCGTGTAGTAGCCTGACCGCTGTTCTTGCATCCGGGGTCTCCAGGGAATACCATATCCTGCGGCGAGTTTGGGAAAACAGTGGATGTTTCGCCGAGAATGAAGCAGGCTAGCCCCTCACCATTATACTGGTGGTTGCGCAGTGGGGTATCGATGGAGTATCCGACACCGTAGTTGAGAGTTAAATCTTTGGTGAACTTCCAGGTATCCTGCCCATAGAAGTAGGTCAAAAAGGCATCCGCCTGAATGATGGAGCCGGTCCCCTGTGCATAGGTCGCCGGAATGCCCAATAAAAAATCGAGGGACGGATCGCCGGTGCTGTAGGGACTGGCCGAGTTGTTGAACCCGTAAACGCCGCTGTTGCTGTTATCGAAGATATTCCGAACACTAAATTTGCGGCCGTCAAAGCCGAACTTCAGCGCGTGGCGGCCCAAAACCTTCGAGAAGTTGTCTTCGATCTGGTAGTTCTGGTCGATGCGCGGCTGAGGTCCGTTGCTGGTGCCGCCCAAGGTAAAGAAGCCGGTCACGGCGAGCTGAGGAACGGTTGAAGCCGATGTATCCTGAGGCGTAATGCCGAAGCCTACGCTGGACGGCTGTACGATCTGCTGTGGGAAACTCGCCTTGTAGTTGAAACGCGTCCAGTGAACGCCGAAATCGTTCACTGCTGTTGAGCTGAGTTGGCGGATGTAGTCGGAGGTGTACTGCTGGATGTGCTCGACGCTGCCATCTCCGAAGCCCGGCAGAGATGCGCCTGTGAATGGGAGCGTGTTGGCTACGTTGGTGAAGTCATAGATTCCAATAAAACTCAGCTGGTTCTTGGTATTCGGGTTAAAATCGACGCGCCCGGCTTCCTGGTAGATCGTACTGGTGGTTGTCTCATTGAAGACGTAGCCGGTGGTGCCACTGTTGGGTGCGGGCACATACTGAGTCACCAGCGCCTGTGCGACGCTATTGAACGTGGTGGTCGGCGTCGGAATAAGACCGTTCGTCCCGGTCGCGCCGAGGCAGTCAACCCAAGTCTCACCGGTCGTGCAACCCGGAATGCTGATCGTACTGGGAATGGGGTTGCTGCTGAATGTCAGTCCCCCGGGTCCGGTGCCTGTAAGGTCCGTTGTGAAGTTTCCGAGAAGATTGTCGGCCGTATACACGGTGGCAGAACCGGCGCCCTGCGGCACGCGCGCCGGAGCTGCCTGGAATGCGCCGAAAATGAAAAGCTTGTTCTTCAAGCTCTTCACGAAGGGGGCGACCGGGCCGCCCACCGTGCCGCCCACGATGTTCTGATGGTAGGGGCTGACAGGGGTAGGCGAACCGGTGGAGCTCTTCTGGAAGAAGTTATTGGTGTTCAGGAAGGTGTCGCGATAGAACTCGAAAGCATCGCCATGGTACGTTATGGTTCCTGACTTGATGGACGCGCTGACAATACCGCCTGAGTTGCGGTCATATTCTGCATTCAGCGGACCGTCAATCAGGTTGAACTCCCCGATCGAATCCAGAATAGGAGCGATAATCATGGTGTTGATAGCGATGTCATTGTCGTCGGCGCCGTTAATCAGGAACTCCGACTGTTGCGACTGAGAGCCGCTGACAGAGTAACCGCCGAAGCGATCGCTGCCCGCCTGTACGCCGGGAAGGGTCAACTCCAGGCCGGTAAAGTTGCGGCCGATCAGGGGCAGCTCCACCATCTGTGTGGAGTCCACGATATTGCTGAACTGCATATCGGTTGTATCCACCTGGACTGACGACGCGCTAACCTCCACTACCGTTGATACGGAACCAATCGACAGCGTGATTGGCTGCACATATTCCTGGTCGATGTTGAGCACAATGCCGGTGGCGGTGAAACTCTTGAAGCCTGTCTGCGTCGCGGTGATAGAGTATTTTCCAATCGGGAGTTCGGGGAACAGATAACCGCCATCGGACCTCGAAACCGTTTCGTACTTGACTCCGGTTGCAATGTTCGTGGCTGTGATATGGACGCCGGGAACCACAGCACTTTGGGAGTCGGTGACAACGCCCGTGATGCGGCCGTTGACGTTTGCGGCGTAGGCGAAAAGACACGCAACTAAGAGGGTTGATACGAGGACGACGCTGCGCCAGAAAAACCTGGTTGGCGTCAGCATAGAGGTCGTACTTTGCAACTGGATAAATTTCATTGACTTCCTCCAAAAGTTCTGTGGGGGCCGAAGACTCCTGGTGGAAACTCTTCGATCCGCTTATTCTTCTTCGCATCTCGGGTGGAGAGATGACCGATCTGCAAGTGAAATACAAGAAGATTGAAATCGTAATAAAAAGAAGAGATGAGGTACAAACTTCATCTTATGCGTGATACAAATGCGCCATCCCATGAGAGACAGGGGGGGTGGATTTCTTATTAAAGAGTGCATGACGAGTGCCATTCTGCGTCAATGGCTGAAAATATTTGTAAATATTTGTAAATAAAGGGTCTACTGCCATGGCGTTCACTGTGTATAAATGGACATAATATGAAAATATGTAGAAATATACCTCAATATCCCAAAAATGGGCAGCACCTCTTGTTTTTGGGGAGTCCTCCGGATAACCTCTGCTGCATGAATTCGTTCCATTAAGGTATTCTCCTTCCCATGCACCTTACGCTGGCCCATATCGGCGACCGGCCCGCTTCGCCATCCAAATCTCCAGCCAAATCCAAGGCCGGATTCGACGCCCTCACACAGGTCTATCTCGAACGCTGCTCGGCCTTCGCGCGCTGCCGGTCTGAGGCATTCCGCAGCGAGGAAGCCCTGCTCGAGTGGCTCGCCCGCCAGCAGGGCCGAACGGCTGCCGTGGCTGTGCTGCTGGATAGCCGCGGCCGGCAGATGACCTCAGAGGCCTTCGCCGCCTGGCTGGGCGCGCGCCGCGACCAGGGCGCCCAGCACATCGTCTTCGCCATCGGTCCGGCCAGCGGATGGTCCCCGGCCGCTCTTGAACGGGCTCATTTGCAGCTCTCTCTGGGACCCATGACGCTGGCCCACGCCCTGGCCCGCCTCGTCGTCGCCGAACAGCTCTACCGGGCATTTACAATTCTCACTGGCCACCCCTATCACTCCGGACACTGAACAGTGGTCAGTGATCAGTTGTCAGTTGTCAGTAAAGTCCGGTTGGCCTTTTTGCCAGGCACAAACGACCACCGTAGACTGTAGACTCATGCTTCTAAAACTGACAACTGACAACTGACAACTGACAACTGACAACTGATATGACCGATTCCCGGCGAGGACTGATCCTGATCAACACCGGCCCCGGCAAGGGCAAGACCACCGCTGCCATGGGCACGGCCCTGCGCGCCGTGGGCAACGGCATGAGGGTGCTCATGCTCCAGTTCATCAAAGGCTCCTGGCACTACGGCGAGCTGGATGCGGCCCTGGCCCTGGGCCCCAACTTCATCCTCAAACAGATGGGCCGGGGCTTTGTGAAGGTG
>Ga0182027_10010800_pt1 | contig 12960 bp, 13 predicted proteins | sample 712E1DmetaG_FD_121300 | JGI IMG/M metagenome (GOLD analysis project Ga0182027, IMG submission 121300) | Permafrost microbial communities from Stordalen Mire, Sweden - 712E1D metaG (Illumina Assembly) | ecosystem: Environmental > Terrestrial > Soil > Wetlands > Permafrost | place: Sweden...
CCTTCCCTGAACGACTCAAGAATGTTCCAGATGGTATTGCTCCGATATAACCAAAGTCAGCATCTCGTGAAAAACCATAAATTCTCTTGATGGATGCTTGGATCTCTTTGTGAGGATTCAGTAAAGAATGTTTCATTGATCTCCTCTGGACGAAAGTCTTCATAAAAGTCAGGCAGTGATGTGATCTGATCAATTGATTCATCAGCCCGTCCCTTGTTTTTTTCAGGGTTATTCATCGTGTGATTTGCCTTTCTCCTTCAGCGATTCATATATCATACAGCAATGAAAAAGCCATGATCCACTTGCTCCATAAACACTGAGAGGAGAGCCATTGTTTTTTCAAACCACCCACCAACAATATATACGCAGCAAAAGATCTCCTTCTCTGGACAACCCAAGAAGGTTCCAGATGGTATTGTTCATAATCTTCAAATAATCTCATCAGTTTCCGAAGATCTCGTTTTATAAGGGATTGTCTTTCAGATGGTTAGTGGGATTGAAGATGGTTCAGGTGGGATAAATGTCTTGATTTTTTATGCAGAAATTCTGATAGTGGCCAAGCATATCGGTCATATCTGACGACTCTATGGATGGATATAGAATATGTGGTATTATGAATATACTGCGCAAAATAAATAATATGTTGAAAAAAAGCTTTTCATTTTGATGATGGAGATAACAAAATTAGAACTTTTGAAGAAAATGACATCGATCATTGGCACAAAGAAATTGATCCATTAGACAACACAAAAACAAGCCCCCCCAAAGATGAAAAAATTAGGATACCCGCTCTATGGGTATTCGAAGTTTATACACCTAGTTATATTGCAAACTTTCATGATGGTGTAAACAAGCTCGGTTGGTCCAAAGATGATCAGACTCATGGCTCTGACTTTCAAGACTCTTTAAATAAATTGCGTTATAGGGCATCAGGATCAGGGTGGATAAATCTTGGATACATTGTTGACGAGACTAATGAAAGATGTTTACCTAGAACAAAAAAGGCCAAATTACCTGACGGTGTTGAATCAATTAGAGCGTCTATTCTCCAATTTTTACCGAGCACAACTATCCTTGCATGCATGTTCATACTTAAAGATGATGTAGCCAATTCGATAGAGAATCCTCTCAGAGATATTTATTCATCGTATACCGAGAAAACAAAGAATGGATATAAGATAATTGGGCTATTACATCAAAAAAAAGATGCTGTAATGCTCACAAGGGAATATTTGAAGAACTTGTGCGCTTCATGGATTTCTGAAAATTTTCCTGGTCTTTTTTCTTCAAGATATCTAGATGGAAATTTTCCAGTATGCGAACTTATAACTTTTGAGAAGAATGCCCCCTATCAAAAAATTAATGAAAATTTTCATGACAACTTTTTCTTCATGCTTAATCTAGCCCATAATTTCGATGCATATCAAAGCGATGGATTCGAAGGATTATTTTTACAACTATCAGAAGGTGGAAATAACAAAATAAGCAACATTGTTTTATCCGGCAATATTAACAATATATTGGCCAATACAGATTTGAACATGTATGGAGGCACTACAAAAACGGATAAAATTCTTAATTATTTGACTTATATCGACAAATCTCTTGGGATTTGGGTGCTGTTTGTTATAGCTAAGACATTCGAGACACGGCTTACTAAACTGAGAGACTCATATGGTGAAAATGATATAGATAATTTGAACAACGATGCTTCAACTTTAATGAATCTTGATAGACAAATTTTAGATATTCAAAAAAATGCTATTCCCTTTATATATGAATTGGCGGATTTCTGTAAGGATGAAAAATATTTCATGCATGACGTATATGAGTTTAAGGCAATTCATGAAGCGCGTAAAAGAGATGATGGCCTTTTTAATTCAATTAGGAAAAGCCTTTTATTCTATGCAGATTTACTCAATAGAAATGAGAAGCTATTAAGAAACACGGCAGATGCTCATAGACAAATATCAATGGCAAAATCATCCAGTTTTCTAGCCCAAACAAATATTAGTTTGCAAAAACGTATGAACTGCATGACTTTGGTGATATTAGTGTTAACTGTAGTGTCAGCTGTTTCTGCGATTCTTGAAATCAAGAAAATATTTGATTTAAAAATTATATTTGAATGGTTCGTTGGGCTATTTAAATAAGCCGCATAACAACCGGTTAAAGCGGGCCTCGCAGGGGTCTGACGCCTAAGTATCTCAGCGGTGGAGATGGAAATCGGAGTAGATTAAGCAGATATTATCGAAATCTTAGCGGAGGTCTGGGGAAACAAAATTTCATGAGTGATGATGTCGTTATGTATTTAATACAAATTTTACAAAAATATCAGGCTAGAGATTTGATTAATCATTCTGTTGCATTATCTCAGCTAAAAACTAATCTTCAGACATGGGCGAGTTCTTGTTTTGTTGAAATAAAAAATTCGGGGTCAAGGGCAAAAGGTACAGCCATCTCTTTGGCTTCAGATATGGATTATTTGGTTTCTCTTACTAATGGATGCAATCAAAGCCATGGGGGCTTGGAATATACTTTTAATGAACTTTATCAATATTTAAAGAATAAGGGTTATCAGAATGTAAGAAAACAAAACGTCTCATCAAGGATTACTCTATATGGTCTCGAAATAGATATTACACCTGCAACAAAACAACCTGGCAATACTAACGATCACAGTATTTGGAAGTCTAAAAATAATACTTGGCAAAAAACTAATATCCAAAGGCATATAACGGATATTTCTCAATCTGGAAGAACAAATGAAATAAAACTTCTTAAAATATGGCGGGAATTAAATAAGCTTGAATTTTCATCAATTTATCTCGAGTATCTTCTGATAAATAACATTCTACTAAACAGGTCTAAAGACGCAACAAACTTGGGAGATAATGTCTGGCATGCTTTAAATGAGCTATCAAAAGATTCCGGCAATCCATTATCTGCCAGAATAGTTGATCCAGCGAACTCTAATAATATTCTTTCTGATTTATTAAACCAAGCAGAAAAGAATAAAATTATAAATGCTGCCAAAATAGCTTCAGGTCAATCTAATTGGGGTCAGATCGTCTGGTAACCATATATTTATGAATAAGAAAATTAACATTCAAAAACTATTTTCAGCTCTTGATGAGGAGATGCGCTTAAAGTTATCGAGTAAGATTGATGAGATTTATCATCCAACAGCCAAAGGAGATGAATCGGAACTAAACTGGATAGGTTTATTGAGAACATATTTGCCTGAAAGATATACTGTTGATAACGGTTTTGTTGTAGATCATAAAGGCAATATAAGTGAGCAGATAGATATTATTATTTATGACAGACATTTTACCCCGTTTATTTTTCGAGGAGAGAATGTTGTCTATATCCCGGCTGAGGGTGTATACGCGGTTTTTGAGGTTAAGCCACATTTTGATAAAAAATATTATAATTACGCAATTAAGAAGCTTAAGAGCGTAAAGGTTTTAAAAAGAACATCTGCTGTTTTTACTCATGTTCAGGGCAAAAGCACAAAAGAATTGCATAACATTATTGGGGGAATTCTAACGAAAGAAAATAAAAGCAAGGCATTTTTTAATAAGGTAAAAATTGGCTCTGATCTGTCATTTTTATTATCACTTGATTCTGGAATAAAAGTAATAAATGACGAGACGATTGAAGAACAGGATAAACAACCAATATTAGCTTTTTTTCTTTTGAAATTGATTGAAAAATTACGCGCATTAGGTTCAGTCCCTGCATTGGAAGTAGACAAGTATTTGGAGTTTATTAAGAAATAAAAAGAATCTGCCGGCTAGCCAAGCGAGGCTTAGAGCTCTGCCAAAAGCGGAATAAGAAACTCAAACTGGTCCTATACAATAAGACGACCCAGGAAGTCCTCAGTTAGCCTTATTCAAATATAACCAGAAGAAGCAGCCACCGACCACATCCTTCTTCTTACCATTTTATTTTTGTTTTTTAGTGATCCATTTCCACAAGTAGAATGTGGTCGTAATAGGTTAACTCTCTAAAAAACATTATCGATTTTTACCAATGCCTTAAATGACTCATGATTGGCCAGCGCCCTTTCTGATTCAAAAGGAGTGTTGATGGAAAATTCAATCATTTTCCGGATGACTCTCCAGTTGAGATCATGCTGCGAGCAATAGTCTTTGAAGTTCTTCCATAAATCAGCATCAGGATTATTCCAGGATTCAATCTCTGTGAATCTCGTTTCCAGATAATCAACTATTTCAAGAACCATGTAGTTCCATTCATAGCTGTACATATAGGTTCTCGGGCTCTTTTTGTTTGTGTCGGTATTCTTCACTTTGTCTTTATTTTCCTTTTTCAACATGATGATTATTCCTTTCTTTATGATTAGATGTTTCTTTTTATCGATCAGAAAACCTGTGAAGAACCGTTCCCGATCCCTGCCGCTGCGCGAAACATGATTATTACATCCCTTTGAATCCGTGTTTTCTTCATGACCTTGATCCCTGAATTTCCCTTGTGCTTATTCCCTTTCTCTGTTTGGAAAAAGAAACGGGCTCTCTTCCATTTGAATCGATTGCTGACTATCAGAGGACTTTTCCTTTGAATTCCTCCGGTTTCTTTTAGTTGAAATCATCGACCATCCCTTGAATAGGTGCTTTCTCCTCTGGAAGTATCCCTTATGTTACCTCTCAGATTAGAAGATCTTTTCTCTTTTTAAGGGGGAGAGAATGGACATGCTTTAGCATTGTCCATTTCTCTCAACCTTAATTAAATTATATTAATTTAATAGGAGAATTCCTCATTACTTCCAATAAGATAAAGTCCATTTTTCAAATGAAATCCCGAGTTTTTCTCGAAAATACCAAATGAGATCGTGAGATTCACCAAATCAGTTCGCGAGTTCATCCAAATCAGAAACCTCGGTTTCCTCTTTCCCGGTGATGTCCTTCCAGCTGTTTTTCCGGTAGCTGTAAGCGTATTGGCCATAATTATTCTCTTCTTTCCAACTGCTGATGAACCGGTTATCTTCCAATTCCTTCAGTATCCTTTTGACCACCTTCCTGACCATGAAGCTATCCGGTGTTTTTAAACAAAGCCTCTTGCGTATCTCTTCAAGGGAGACGGGATTCTTTGGGCTCCTGCCACTCTTTTTATTCTGGAAATAGGTCAGGATGAATATCCGGTAGAAGAGCTGGGCATAATCGGACATCTCATAGAACTTCCCAGGCAGCAAATCCATATAGCAGGAAAGAATATTTTGCATAAAGAAATACCCAAGGATGGGGTTCAGCCGAATGTGGTATTCCCGTACGAGGACATGGTTGTCTTTCGACAGCTTGGCGTCCTTCACTTCTTCAAGGGTGAAAAGTTTCGATGGGTGGGCATAATTGTTGAACGGAAAGGTCTGATACGCTTTTCCGTTGAAGAATTGGATCGGGAAGTTCATTCTCAGGGTGCATTCCGATGTCTGCCGGATCATCTCCTGAATCTGGGTGGATGAGTATTTTCGCAGGAAGGGCAGTTCCTTCCGTAGCATCCCGTCATTCAACTTGATCCCGGCCGCAATCTTTATCCTACAATTCGCTTTGTCGACGTCGTGCAATCTCCCGTCCGTGCTGTACCAGGCTTCCGGAATTTTCCCTTCATCAAAAGGTGAAAAATGTTCCGTCACATGCTTCAGCAGCTTATGGGACATGAATTTACCGGAGACCTCTCGCACCCGAATATCTTTCGGGGTTGGGATTCTGTCGGAAAAGCTCGTGTGTTTGTAATTGATATGGATCAGGGCCATTCCGATGATATCCATTACGGTCATTTGCCTTGGACCCAGAATTCCTTCATCACACCGGAAACCAAAAGTCTTGTGCTTCACGACAAGCGGGTATTTCACCGTTTTCCCTTTGATGTTCATTACCGGGCATATCCCCCGGTTGAAGCTTTTTTCAGATGCCAGTTTCATCATTCTTTTTCCCTTCCTCCTGATCCAATCAATTTAGTGATGGAAGGGGCATATTGATCCATGGCGTTCAGGAGCTGTTTCAGAACATTTTGAAATATCTCCTTTTTGAATTCCAGAACGCCAATGTGCATACCCGACAACAAGGCTATTTGACCCGTTTCAGGAACTATGGCGAAATGATGTCCATAGAGATCCGTATTTATGTCATTCAGGTAATTGAGTACAACCGCAACCCGTTCAAGCGGGACCGTCATGAAACGCATCATGACTTTAACTTTTTGCAGGATCGGGGATATGTGAACGACACATTCCACGGATAGGCCTTCATGCGTGAATAGGGAATCGAAAAAGCTCTGCATCCCGATCCGGTGAACCGTGTTAATGGGAAGACCCATCTCCCGATAGCAGACCTGCAAATCATCAAACATCTTTGCTACATCATTCTGCACCTCCTCCATTAGATCCCTTAGCATATCCTCGTCTGGCTCATTATTATCTATGACATCGCCTATGATGTCATGTTCCGCCAAACAATCCTCAACCCCAATTACTGTACTTCTGTGGTTTGCTTTGGTGCTGGTTAAATGGTTTCCCCCTTCCTCCGGAATGGTGACGTTGCTATTGACCACCCGGTCCCTTTCCGCGCCTTTTTGTTTTTTCTTCATCTTCACATCTCCTGAAAAAAGTATTCGCGTTGCCGCGTGACTCGTTTATAGTACGCGAATCGGAGATTGAGATAGACAAAACGTTGTAACGATTATACAGATTATATATACAATTACCGTTACAACATATCATGTTGGGAAATAATAGGGTGGGGGATGGAGCGATGATATCTCAACGTGTGGGAGTGCGTCGGGACCTGTCGAATTCTAATCCTTGAATGCGTCTTGCCCTTGGGTGGTCCTTATCTTTCTCCAGTGCGGCGAACAGTTTCTTATTATAATAAGGCAAAGCGGGACACAATCCTCCCTTGGCAACCGGACCATTGCACCGTTGACAATCATCCCTGTATATGGTGCCGGGAACACGGGGGAGAGGATACCTGCTTATAATCTCAGGTGTCATTTTCCTTCTGATCCAGACGTTCTGCTTTTCCCTACAAAGGCGCTTATCATTGTCTTGTAGAGCGTCATGGAACCTTTTTCTGCAGAGGTCGCTGCAGAAACGTCGTCTGCCGCTGCGTATGTCAAAAATCAATTTCTTGCATGGTTCATATTCACACTGCGTTATCCGGTCGAACGATTCGAAAACAACGATGTATTTGGCAAAATAATACCGGATAAGGCCAAGGAAAGTACTATTCCCCCAGGAATAATAAGGAGATGCGGAATTCATGTAAAATGAAGTGCGGTATAACGTATCTGAAATTGCACCTTCTTTGACCCGAGAGCGATATAATGTCTCTGCAAAAACGGATTTTTGATTAGTCTGATACTGGATTTTCTCGTGATAAGGGGGATAATCACCCAGGCCCGGATAATCTTCTAATCCCGGTCGATATTCTGCAAAATCCCGGGATACCATTGAAAGATGCTTGCTATCGCGGTACTCTATTGGGGGCAGTATCCACTTCTTTTTGTCTACCGATTTGCACTGCTCGCCAAATTTCGTGAACCCATAGTTGATCCCCAATATGGATATAGCTTCGATTCCAGGTTTAACCGAGAAGGCGTCCATTGCGTCAAGAAATCGTTGATAATCCATTTTCATCAACCTTAGCATGGGAGCACCCGTAAAATATTTCAGTCTGTTCCTGTTGTCAGAGCTCTTCAGATATAAACATGTTGTGAATCCCGGTATCACCTTGTAGACAATCTCGGCAGTAAGTCTGGCGATCGAGTCAGACAACCATTCCTTCTTATCCGTTTCTTTCAGGCGATAATAAAGCTTGATGAGGATCTCCATCCCTTCCGCAAGATTCCTTTGTTCATCTGTATACCGCATGAATTGACCCTCCCTTTGCTAAACCATAATCGTTGTTACGATAAATGTCAACTCATTGCTATTAAACGTAATGACATATTGTCTATCTCAAGTATTCCGGGCGTGAGAGAACGGTACCATGAAAACGGAAATCTCAACAACAGCGGGACATCCAGGAGTCCCATCGGAACATCATGGCAAGTGCAGCTCTGATGTTTCCACCGCGGAATTGCTCCCCAGGTCGCAGCGGGAAGAGCGTCGGACAGAGATAATAAATAAATGCACGAAAACAGTTTATTTGACACAATCGGAAGTCGCTGATAAATTCAGGGTAACCCAATCGACCGTCAAGAATTGGCGCGAGAAGGGTCTGCTCCAGTATCTTCGGGTACCGGGATCCACCAGGGTCCTTTATCCGATCAACACGGTGGAGGAGCTCGAACATCAATCGCTTCATCAAGAGAAGGAGGTGGCCAAACCTAAGGAAATTAAACGGGAAAGATCTGAAATATCCCCCAAACAGCAGAAAGTATGGAGGATATGATGGTCAAGGACAAGAATCACCACATGAGTTTGCGAGGCAACACCTGGTACTTCGAGACCAAGGTAAACGGACGAAGGACCAGAAAAGCTCTTTCACAATCAGTCACGGAAGCAAGACGGATCAGGGATGAATTTCTCAGAGACATAAAACTTCATGGCGATATACGGACCGTCAAGCAGACGGATGGCCCGGGACCCCTGTTTGGGGAAATGGCCAAGGAATGGGTAAAAATCATCGAGAAGGAGATCAAGCTGTCCACCCTGACCGACTACAAATATTCCATGAATCGCTATGTCCTTCCCGAATTTGGGAATATCCCGATCAGGGGAATCAACTACCTGGACATCAAGAAGTTCGCCAGCACATTAAGCTGCTCCCATAAGCGGAAGAATAATGTCCTGATCCCCATGAGATCGGTCTTCAAAATGGCATACCTCTCCGAGATCATCGAGAAAAACCCAATGGACCGAGTCAGGAACGTCAAGACGGACAAACCGGATATCCAACCTTTATCCATGGATGAGGTTCGGTTGTTCCTGGCAAATGTCAGTTCACGGTTTCGGGATTTCTTTGCGGTCGCATTCTTCACAGGAATGAGATTTGGGGAAATGGCGGCTCTCAAGTGGCATCATATTGATTTCCGGCTGGGGATCATCAAGGTCAGGGTGACCAGAGTGATGGGGGAAGAAGGGAGACCCAAGACCAAGAAATCGACCAGGGACATCAAGATCCTGCCGCCGGTTAGGGAAGCACTTCAGAATCAGCGAAAAGAAACCTTCGGGAAGTCTGAGTATGTTTTCCTCAACCAGTATGGCAAAAACATTGACCCGATGTCGATGAATTTTCACGTCTGGAAGCCCGCCCTGAAAAAAGCTGGCCTCTCTCCCCGATCAATGTATCAGACAAGACACACATTCGCGACTCTGATGTTGGACGGCGGGGAACATCCGGGATGGGTCCAAAAGATGATGGGTCATGAGACCATGCAAATGATCTATGAGAAGTATTATTCTTATATCCGGAATTATGAAAGAGATGAGGGTAGTGCTTTCATGGAGAAGGTTTTCAATTCGCCGGTTGAAACTGTTTCGGAACAGAGTGAAACGAGCAGTTCATCTTGAAAAAGTACCACAAAAGTACCACAAAAAGAATCATGGGTCTGGATCACATCTCCAAACCCATGATATCACTAGAATAAAATTCAAATATTTGGTGCCGAAGCCGGGACTTGAACCCGGACGAGCGTAGCTCACTACCCCCTCAAGATAAAATTGGGGTGGCACAGGGGTTCTCAGGGAAACCATGGGAACTCCCTTTTCGGAGGTAATAATAAGCATTTCCGTGAAAAAGTCAACAAAAGGATTTCCAGGGAAATAGGGGGTTATTTTCAGACAAGTGTTGACCAAGTGTTGACCAAGAAAAAGATGTTCAGGTAGTAAATAGAGCCCCCTGAAAAGGGGGGCTCTATCGGGGTATGAACAGGCGTTATATGTGATAAATAATTTCTTAAATTGCAAACACGCATTGCCCCCTATATCCCCGGTATTGGCCAGACCGGTAATCTTGGTAACACCTTGTATAAACTGTGCTTTACCATGTCACTTGTCAGAAATGGATTTGAGTAAGTTATGAGAAACAGCGAATTATTCCGAGATTTATCAACGTAATTACTGCAAAGGTACTGGCTACTATTGGATAATAATTTACCAAGAATCTAATCAGCGGTTTTATGTATTGCAGGGAGGTGTGCAGAATGGCTGAATATGATAACTCAAAAACGAACCGTGTCGTAACTTTGCTTGATCAAAAAGAATTGGAGATCCTGAAATATATGGCTAATGATTCGGGCCTCTCAACTTCATCTTATCTGCGACTGCTGATTCTTCAAAACTATAGCGAAGAATACGTAAATAAAGATTCATAATGCCGAGGGAAGTCACGGAAGGACTTCGATGAGAAGATCAATCTGGCGGCGGCCGTCGATGGGTCGGGTTTAGACAATATGGAAGGTGGTATAAACATCAGCGCTGGAGAGAAACTGACTCTGCATGGCAATCTGTAGGGCATGGTTTATATAATAAACTATTTGCCTGGGGAGTACATGGTGGCATCCTTATCTCAACGTGAGCGATAAAGCATCATTTCATAATTGACCACTTGCCAGTTCACTAATAATAAACAAAATTATTTCGGTGTCCCAAAGACACTTGAAACTGATTTTTTCATCAAAAATACCGAAGCCCTTTTCTGATAAGACAATTTCGTGGGGATTAAATTTATATCCACCGGGGGGAACTGGACCAAATATACCGAAATCATTCTTTTTCTCAGTAGTTAAGAGGCCAAATAACAGTTTACCGACCCCCACTTTAATCAAGCCCTTTTGTTTTGCCACTTTTAACCGAACTTTTGTATTGCCTTTTTTGACTGTACCATCAGAATAGATCTCAAGGGAATCATTGTAGATAAGATAGCCCTGTTTCTTTAATGATCGTATATGATTCTGCAACCTATCATCGAAGGACCGTTTGTTGATTATCTTGTAGGCTATGGTGACATCAGAGGCATTACGCTTTGATGAAAAAGAGGGGAGAATTTTGAAGGGATTAGACTGTGTCCCATATAGAGTAAAAACTTTATCGGAATTGATTCTTATTTTCAGGGTACAGGCCGTATCTGATGTCAACGGTGTATTACCCAGATTATAAGGATAAATTTTATATATCTCTTCCAGAAAATAAACGCTTGTAATTTGCCGGTATTCAAAACGGTTGCCCTTGTAAGTAAACCTGTCCGGATACAAGATTAGTTCTTTGAAGGCATATTCCTTGAAGTCGTATTGCTCAACGATTGAATTTTGATAGCGTTCAATAATACTCTTGAGACCTTGGGGTGACGCTCCATGATGTTGACGATCGTCCTGCCCACGCAACTTCTCCGGGCTTGTTTGTTGTTCATTTACATCACCGGCTGTGGGTTTTGTGTCAAGCCATTCTCCACAATAGCGACATTTGAGTGCTTCGCTTTGGATCTCCTCAGCACAGAATGGGCATTTCTTCATAACCTACCTCATTAAAAACACAAAACCCCGCACTCTTTTGAGAAACGGGGTTTCTATTCGGGAATCACCATCACTTCACCATATTATTTTATGGGGGGTTATGTGATTGGGACTTATATGACGGCGTGAATATGCCTCTATTCGGTTGAAAAGTCAACCCACGATATCCCCTAAATTATGATCATATGAGGCAACAAATCTCTTGACTTTTTCTGATATTTTGATAGTCTAATTTCAAACAAAGCGGTGATTTACCAGGTTACTTGCGGCCGCTATACAAATTTCGCTAAAGGCCGGTGATGATGTTGTTAATGAGCCCGTTGCCTTTTGGCACGGGCTTTTTGCGTTTTGACAACTGAATAGGAAACGGCGGGATTTACGGTGACTTGCACCGCCTTAACAATTGCTAAACAGCCAGCACCCCCATGGTTTGTTTAAGCCGTGGGGTTTTTTGTTGGCAGAAAAGGGAGGAAATTACAATGAACAAGAAGCAGAAAATGACAACTTTACTTCTCAACAACGGCGGCAAGATGGAAGTCCCGGAAAAACTCCTGGCGATGTTGTTTCAGCAACAGATGGCAAGAATAAGGGACAAAAAACCCCCGTTAGACTTAGAGCAAGAAGCAATCCGGTGGATGCAACGATTGAAGGATACAGGCGGCAGAAAAAACCGTCAAATGCAAATTACCTTAAAGAAATATATGAATCTTATTGGAATCGAAAACTGGATTCTGACCCCGGAACAGCAGATATCCTTTACGAGAGCAACAGAAAGGCTTTTGAACAAGCACGGGGAGGAGTACATGAAACAAAACCAGGGGAGGCTCCGGGCCGAACTGGATATGGTGTTGGGACCGTTCCAGAAGAAGAAGGAAGAACCGCCGACCACGCAATAGACGAAGAATATTCAAGGGCGGTTGAATCCGGTGATGTGGAAACCGCAAAAGGGACATGGGGGGGTTCCCGGCCCCCCCCTTCCCCAGGGGGAAGGTCGGACCGAGGCGCCCATCGATAGCCACAAGTAATAATAGTTGCATAGTTTTATATTTTTGTTAGTTATATAAGTGTCTAATCTCTCCCAATTGATAAGGATGATCGTATGGAAGGAAATAGCCTTCTAACCCTCGTTGAAAATATCCAAACTTGGGACAGACTTGAAAAGAGAATCGCAAGCCTCCCTACAGAAAGACAAAGAGGCAATGCTTTTGAAGAATTCTGCCATGCCTTTTTCCTCCTTGATCCTGTTTTTCAATTCAAGGAAGTTTATTGTCAGAACGAAATACCACCTTCAGTTAGGCAACGGTTGGGATATCCGGGTATTCAAGACCTTGGCATAGACGGGGTGGGAATTACCCATGAGGGTCTGATATTTGCCTATCAGGCAAAATTCAGAAGTGACAGAAAGGTAACCCCAAGCCTCAGAGAACTCTCAACCTTCTTCACTTTGTCCGACAAGGCAGATTGGCGTATAACGATTGCCAATTCAAA